>Ga0070706_100002041_pt1 | contig 20692 bp, 17 predicted proteins | sample KBSK5501metaG_FD_65476 | JGI IMG/M metagenome (GOLD analysis project Ga0070706, IMG submission 65476) | Corn, switchgrass and miscanthus rhizosphere microbial communities from Kellogg Biological Station, Michigan, USA - KBS K5-50-1 metaG | ecosystem: Host-associated > Plants > Roots >... | reverse complement strand
AGCTCCGCCGAAGACAACGCTCAGCGCAATCTGTGGAAAACTTATTGCCGAACCTCCACATTGGGGCTTGACAAGAAACCTCAGATGTCTCTGCGGTTAAAGAAGCAGTCTCACCGCAGAGGACGCGGAGGACTCAGAGGCACTCATACTCCTCTTGATCTCGTAGACAGAAGACAACGAATCAATATAATAGTTGCGCTAACGCTCCAGACAGTGAAGCAGGAGGCGTGGGCGATGCAACAAACGGTGAAGCATTCGATTCTCAAGGCCGCGGTTAATCAACCGATAACACACTTTCTTAAACTCATTGTGGTCACTGCGGCGATCGCCGTTGCGCTGTGGATGCTGGCGCGGCCGCTGACGCCGACTGCGCGGGCTCAAACGCTGCCTTCAAGCTTCAAGAATTTTGAGAGCCCGCAAGTTCACCCGCTCGCGCTTACTCCGGACGGCACTCGATTGCTCGCCGTCAACACGCCCGATCATCGATTGTCGGTGTTCGACTTGACCGGAGCGACACCGGCGCTCATAGACGAAATACCTGTCGGTCTCGAACCTGTGAGCGTCGCCGCGCGCAACGATCATGAAGCGTGGGTCGTTAACTGGCTTTCGGATTCAGTAAGTGTGGTGGATCTTTCTACCGGCAACGTCATCGACACGATTGATGCCGGCAACGAACCCACTGACATTATCTTCGCGGGCGCACAAAATGAAATGGCTCTCGTATGTGTGGCGGGGCTTGCCCAGATCAAAGCTTACGATCCGAACAAGCGCACAAGTGCTCCCCAAGTCATAAACATTCGAGGCAAGCAGCCGCGCTCGCTTGCGCGCGATCAGTCGGGCGCCAGGGTGTTCGTATCGGTTTTTGAATCCGGAAATCAAACCACGATCGTCTCAGCCAATAACGTGATTGCGGCGGGCGGGCCTCCGAAGGTGAGGCCGAAAAAATCCAAACAACTGCCTGACGCCCCTGATGTCGGGTTGATCGTGAAGTGGAACGGATCGGCGTGGGCTGATGACCGAGGCAAAACAAAGTGGAGCGCGCTTGTGCCGTTCACTCTGGCGGACGTCGATGTCGTAGCGCTCGATGCGAGCGGTCCGGTGCTGAAGATTCAAAACGAACTGCGCGGCATCGGAACTCACATCGGAAACGCTGTGGTTGATTCGACGAACAATCGCCTCTTCGTGGCAAACCTGGAAGCTCATAACGAGATTCGTTTCGAACCGAATCTCAGCGGGCGATTCGCGACCACTCGCGTTTCGATCATAAACCTCGCGGCCGGATCGAACGCGACTGCCGTCGACCTCAATCCCCACATCAACCTCGACGTGTCCGAAGGCTCGGACTCGGAACGCGCGCGCAGTCTCGCGCTGCCCGCTGATGTCGCGCGCGCGGCTGACGGCACGTTATACGTAGCCGCGACCGGCTCGGCGAAGGTTGGCGTGCTGAATCAAGCGGGCGTCGTGCAAGATAGGATCAACGTTGGTCAGGGGCCGACGGGACTCGCCGTCGATGAAACACGCAAGCGGCTGTACGTGCTCAATCGATTTGATGAATCGCTCAGCGTGGTGAACCTCGTCACCCGGTCCGAGTCCGCTCGCATCCCTGTAGGATTCAATCCAGAGCCAACGAATGTTCGAGCCGGCCGCCGCTTCCTGTACGACGCCAGCCTTTCTGCTCACGGAGATCTCGCGTGCGCGAGTTGTCACTTCAATGGGCACCGAGATGGTCTGGCGTGGGACCTGGGAAATCCGAAAGGCTTGTTGCAGGTTGGAAGCGGAAGCGGCTTTTCAACTTTTCATCCGATGAAGGGCCCGATGACCACGCAATCCCTCCGCGGCATAATCGGAACCGAGCCGCTGCATTGGCGAGGCGACAGAAGCAAGCTCGATGATTTCAATCCGGCTTTCATGTCGCTGCTTGGCGGGCCGCGAGAACTGACGGCCGATGAGATGACGGCCTTCAAAGCTTTTACGCAAACCCTCACATATCCACCCAATCCGCTTCAGAATCTCGATCGGTCATTACCCGATCCCGCAACCGGACCGAGCGCGGCGCGCGGGCAACTGCTCTTTCGCAACAGCCGTCTGGACGCGAGTGTGCTGACTTGCAACGACTGCCATTTGGCATTCAGATCAGGAACCAACAGCGTGGTTATTCCCGGATTGGCGCTCCAGGAATCGCAGGACTTCAAAGTTCCGCAGCTTCGCGGGCTGGCCGAGAAGTTGGGAATGCGGAACGCAAGCGGCGAACAGATCTCCGGATTCGGGTTCATTCACGACGGCTCCGTCGCCACGTTGATCGACTTTCTTCGGCTGCCGGTGTTCACGTTCAGGAACGATGATGACCGCCGCGATGTGGAAGCGTTCGTTCTGGCTTTCGATACCGGGTTGGCGCCGGCAGTAGGATTGCAGATAACAATCAACGGCGAAAACAAAACGTCACTGGCCGCGTTGGCGAGAATTACGCTGCTTGCGAATCAAGCGGATGCCGGCAACTGCGAGCTGGTCGTAAAAGGAGTCTTCGCCGGCGAGCGGCGTGGGTTCGTTTACGCGGGCAGCGGAATGTTTCAAAGCGACCGACAGCGTGATGCGAAACTTTCCGTGCAAGCGCTTGTTGATGCCGCGTCGGGCGGCGCTGAGTTAACGTTCACGGGAGTTCCCATCGGCTACGGCCGCCGCTTGGGCATCGATCGCAATGGAGACGGCACGCTTGACGGCGATTAAGTTGGAAGCGGGTGTTCAGAGTACCGGCTTTAGTCGGGTCTTAACTTCTCGCTGCGACAGCCCGGCTAAAAGCCGGTGCTCTGAACGCCCGCATTTTACTGCAAGCGGTCGCCGCGGAAGGAGCCATTCGAAGTGTCGAATAGCGCGGGGTTCTTGTTGTTAGCCGTATCCCACATCACGATGACCGTGCCCTTCTTGATCACGAAGCCCCCGCCCTTAACCTTGCCAAGCAGGATCACCGACGCGCACGGCACATCACCGGGGCACGGCAGTTCGAAAGCAATCGACACGCTCTTCCCAACCTGACGCCACGCGCCGCTCACCGTTCTTCCAGCCTCGTCGGTCATCGTCACGCGGCCGTGCAAGCTTCCATCGCGCGGGCTGACATTCATGTTGAGCGTGAGCGTGCGGGTAGTCGCGCTGTTTGGAGCTTCAGGAATCGTGATCGCCAGCGTCCACTGGCCTTCGAGTTTTGCGGCGGCGAGTACGGATGGCTCGAGAAGAAAGCCAATCGCAATAGCGATGAGCAGCGATGTCAGAAGCTTGCGAGAATGTACTGTGCCGCGAATCACTGCGAGCCTCCCACGCGATTGCCCACGAAAGCGAACGTCCAAGTGTCGAAGCCCGTAGGCGTCGACGTGTCCTCTTGATCGAAGAAAGCGGTCATCGTTCCGCTGATCTTGTCGTCGCGAACGAACGTCCCGCGCATCACGATTGAGCCGCAAGGGCCGTTCGTATCGGGGCACCATAGTTGAAAAGTCGTGCTGAAGTCATCGCCAGTCACTCGCCACACGCCGAGGGGTTTGACGTTCTGCCCGACGTCTTCGCGCAGCACGACGCCGGTGCGCAGGTCACCCTGCTGCTCAAACACCATGTCACGTTCGGGAAAGCCGAGTGTGATTCCTTTCGGAGAGGCCATCTTTCCGTCAATCGGGCTCGATCTGACGATCCACTCGCCGGCGAGCGTTCGTTCGGTCTGAGCCGTCACCTCTGTGGGTTTGCCGATCGAGGTCGATATTACACAACAGGCGATTGCGCCGAGCGCCAGGAGTCTTACAAAAAAACGCATCTTCTTCCTCTTCGTTATTGACTATGAAATAGCAAGCGGCGAACTCAGTCAAGGGCAAGCGGCTTCTTCCATTCTCAGAGGCAATCATCAGGAAGCAACCGGCGCAGCCCGGGTCGTGGGGCTTATGCGCCTGTCGACAAGCCGGCGTAGCGGGCGACGGCGAAGCAACTTGCGGCAGTGCGTCCTTCTGTCGCCCGCTACGCGGGCTCGGAATATGCAACGATGCTGTCCCCAAGGCTGCGCGGACTTGCCTTGGGCTACACGCTCTCGCCCACTGCGTGGGCTCGTGGGCTCGCGCCTTACGTGGGCTCTGGCACTGCGTGGGCTAGGCAGCGGCAAGTTGCGCCGACCGTGTAACCCGCGCCTGATCAGTGGCGTTTATTGATGGTGTTGCGGGTCGCGAATCAAGATCGGCAGCGTTAATTCACAATTGGGAGGCAGCTTGATGAAATCGAAAAGTATCTTTGTGCTTTTTGCGCTGGCGATGATGCTGGCGTTTTCAGTATCGGCTAACGAAACCCCGCGAAGTGGCGGGCCCCGGCTTGTCATGGCGTCGGTCGAGCATTCGTTTGGCGCGGTAAAACCGGGAACGCCGCTCACCTACACATTCGAAGTCAGGAATGAAGGTGAAGCGAACCTGGAGATCAAGAACGTGAGCCCCTCGTGCGGATGCACCACCACGAATTTCGATCGCGAGATTGGCGCCGGTAAGTCCGGCAGCATTAGTCTCGCTGTCGAGAAGACTGATGGCTACAAGGGTGAAGTAACAAAGACCGCCACGGTCACGACCAATGATCCCAATCACCCGACATTCACACTAACGCTTCGCGCAACCTTCAACGAGTAAGAAGCGCGCGTTCATCTGCCACGCAAGACGATGGCCTCGGATCGCGGCCTGTACGGGCGCCTCTCTGTAGGCGCCCCTCGGTCGTGATCTCGTATGAATGAGAAGGATAGTTCATCCTTAGTCTGACCTATACTGGCGATGTTGGCCGGTTAAGGGAGCCGGTGCTCCCCGCGAGCTGCAAACTCGTTGAGGACATTGTGAAGTGTCCCGGTCGGTTCAACTCCGAACCCGGTCTTCGTTATCGACAGGCACCCAGCAGCCCTCGCTTTGCGCGTGCCTACTCTCATGTGTTTCACAGTTCATTTGCCCGAGGCAATGATGTAGTTCCGTTGCCTGTATTCCGAGGGCGCAAGATCATAGTACCTCCTGAAGTGCCGCAGAAAGTTGCTTCTGTTGTAGTAGCCAACCATCGCCATTATCTCCTTGATGCTCAGTAGTGTCGTCGCCAGAAGGTGACTCGCCTTCTCCATTCTCAACCTTCTCAGATATTCACCCGGCGAGAGTCCGGTTTGAGTCTTGAAGAGATGCGAGAGATGAGAAGGAGAAAGGCGAGCTGATGCTGCCATCTCGGCCAGGAAGATCGGACGATCGAGATTAGAATTCATGAAATGGATCGCGGTTTGGATTCGTGGATTTCGGACCGTGCTCCCCGCAACAACCGAGGCTTCCGGAAGTTTTTCTTCATCGGAGGCATAATTTGCCCCTTCGATGGGTTTTTTTGGTATACTCATCCCCCGTCCTCTGGGCACGACGGCGTGAAGACACACAAATATCTACACACGCCTCAGTGCGGATGGGCTGGGCAGGGTCGTCATCCCAGTGGCGGCCCGCCCCGCGATGATGATGGATTGAATTATTTGCGAATTACTTCAGTGTTGAGGTGGAGGAGCTCTTGCTCGGACACACCTACCCAACCGGGCAAGAATGTCGATTGTGGGTGGACGATCAGCGATTGCCGTGGATCCGGCAATCAGGATCAAGGTTATTTGAAAAGCAGTTCCTTTGATAATGAGCGAACAGAAGGCCACGACCCGATTAAGCTTTTGGCAGGGTTGAGGCTGCGTCCGCGACGCTGGGATGCCCTCGGGTGTTTGACGCACTGGGACAACCGAGGGCGTCGCGGATGTGCGCTTCGCTTCGAGTTCCTGCCGAGTCTCGGCCCATTCTGGATATGTCTGAGCATAAGGGGAACGGAGAGCAACCTCCAAAATTGACTTGGCTTCGGCAATTCGGCCTAGTTCTCCTAACTCAACGGCCAACTCATTGCAAAGTAGATAGTAATAGAATGGCTGTTGTCTACCGACCAGATCCACGAGAGGGCCCAAGCTCCTGAAACCTGATAACGCACCCTTATGATCTCCATCTCGGCTCTTGATGATCGATATTTCGAAACCAGCCATGAGCCTGGTCTGCAACTTATGTGCATTCCTATCCGATGCGGCTCGCAATGCTTCGAGTTGAAATCTCAGGGCCTCATCAAGCTCTCCAGCAAGTTCGTGCATCGTACCCAATGTTTGAATTGCTCTCGCTCTATACGTGATCGGTCCATTGTCAGCTACTGTTTGGAGCAAGCATTCGGCTTCGCATCTACGGCTCCGATTAATAGCGTAAGCGTGATAGTACAGACCTGCTTGCTGCGCAGCTTCCACCGGCAGTCTCATCAATATCCCGGCGACCTCATCAAGAGCGTGCAGATCGCGGATGAATATGGCTTGCTCGGCACCCTGAATCAATTCATTAGTGAGCTTGAAGAATAGGCCTTGTGAACTCAGGGCCGGAATCAAATGCCGCGCGACAATCTGGTGAAGCAGTTCATCGTTGCTGACAACGCTTTCTGAGTCAGCTAATCCCACTTTGGAGGAACAACCCGTGAGAAAACGACTTGGCATTGCGGCTTTTTGCATATTAGCTCTTCCGCTTTTGTTCTCGCCTTCTCAGAACGAGATGCGAACCAACCCGGCTCCCTCGTCTGGAGTTGCGTTGGCCGGACATACAAGCGTAGGCGCATGGTGCGACTGCGGGACGGCCGCCTGCATCTGCGATCCGGGTGAACAGCCCATCGGCCAGAAGGCCGGACCCGTGTCTGATCGAAATGGTCACTCTCGCAATCAAGGTGCACCCTCGGGAAGTGCCGGTAGAACGCTGGGCTTTGATCTAGGCTCGGGCGCGTTGATTTTCGCGCTGGCTTTCTTTGTGTGGGCCAGGTTCCGAGCTTAGACCTCCTGATAGCCCGTTAGTCTACCGTTATTGGCTATTCGCCACCGAGAGGCTTGGCGGCAAGGACAACTTGCGTCTCAGCGACGGCTCGCATTCTACTACAAAACTTTGAATTAGTTGTAATGAAAATTCTGCACGCGCGATGAACGGGCGTCTGAAAAGCGAAACCGCCTCGGCCGAAGACTGTGTGAAGACTCCGAGGATGCCACGGGCTTGCCCCGTGGAGGGTTTCACGCTTGGTGCTACGTTACGACGGGCTTGTGGGGACAAGGATGCCACGGGCTTGCCCCGTGGAGGCTTCACGCTCGGCTGCTATCCGCCGAACAGCCGTGCCGCCAAGCTAGCTGCTACGTGAATCTCCACGGGGCAAGCCCGTGGCATCTTCGGAGGCTTCATTCAGTCTCGGCAGCAGGCGGTATTACCAAGCTTTCAAAGTCGATGTTTGCGTTGATACGCCACGAAACTGAAGGACACGCGGCCGTCAGGATTTCCTACCACCGCGCCGAAAGTTGGAGTAAGATAGAACCCAATGATTCGAGCGCGACAAAATCGATTGGCAAGCCTGCGCGCTTTCTTGGCCGCGCTATTCCTGTTGATCGCTGGCGTCTGGGCACCAATTACCCTCGCGATTCAGACATCGGATGCCTGCGGGATGGCTTGCTGCGTCAAAGAGGGCCACTGTTGTTGCTCGCCTCGTCACGCGCGCGTCGAAGGTGAAAGACCCGACGGCCGCTCGCACTTCAATCAAGCCGAGCTATCAACCTCGTGCCCAAATGATTGCTCATCCGGGCCTGTGACTGCTCGATCATTCGCGCGAGAGCTTCAACCTGCTCCGGTTCCGCACGGCACTGAAAGCGGGGCGCTCTTTTCCGAATCATCAAACTCCTGCTCGCCGTATGCAGGCCCTGGCCGGGACTGTTCCTCTCCTCGGGGGCCTCCTCGTTTCGCAGCCTGCGCTTAGTCGCAAGGCGGCGCTCACTCTGAAGAAACGTGCCGGCTTATCCTCGCCCACTTCCGGGTTCGAGAACTCATCGCACGCCGCACTTCAGGTTTCAATCCGGCGCCGCACTCGCAATCGACTAGTCCGATAAGGAGCAGGATAATGAAACTCACATTGAAGGGCTCCGTGGCATGGGCCGCGGCTGTGACCCTCGTGGCGCTGACCGCCCAAATAGCGATGGCTCAACAGCGAGTGACCGGCACGGTCATCGACAGGAATTCAGGCCATCCTGTTTCGGCTGCCAGCGTAAGCCTCGCGGGCGACATACTCCGGACAGAGCGCGCAACAACCACGGATATCGAGGGGCGATTTTCGCTGGCTGTGCTCAGCCCCGGGTCTTATACATTGACTGTGTCGGCGGCAAGGTTCTACGCCGAGCGGCTGACGTTTTCCCTTGCGCCGCGAGCAACGCAGCAAATTCGGATCGAGCTCGCTCCAGTCGCGGCGGTGACGGAAGAGGTTACGGTTCGCGCCGAGCCGAAGCTCGTGAATGAAACAGAATCGGCAACGATGACAACCATCTCCGTCACGCAGATCTCGTCGCTCCCGAGCGGCCGAAAGATTCAGTTGACCGACATCATCACGCCGTTCGTAGCGAGCGCGGTCGCGAGTCACGATAACCTCGTCCATCTGCGAGGCAACGAGTTATCGCTGAATAATTTCATCAACGGCGTTTCGTTCTTCGACAACCCACACCAGTTGTTCACTCCGGGGCTTTCACCGGACATCATTCAGTCGGTGAATATTATTACCGGCGGATTCCCGGCAGAATTCGGAAACCGCTTTGGCGGAATCCTCGACATCGTGACCAGGACTGGCTTCGATGCAAACAACCACGGGAGCGTAACGCTAGGCGCGGGCGACTATCTTAGAGACAACGCGTCGATGGACTTCGGCGGACATTCTGAGCATCTGGGATATTTCTTCTACGCTCAAGTGTTCCAGAGCGACAGGTTTCTCAATACGCCGGAGCCGCATCGCTTTAATGATCGCGGCCGCGGCTCGCGCAGCTTCGCGCAACTGGACTACAGGCCAGGCGCGAGGGATTTCTTCAAACTCGCTTTAGCCGCCGACGGCACGAACTTCGAGCTGCCGAATACTAAAGACGACGAACTCGCCGGGCGGGATTTCTTCCAGCGCAACCGAGAGCAGACCGCGGTGCTTTCATGGGAACACCTGTTCGGCTCATCATCAGCGATTTCTACGTCGCTCTATGAGAGACTGGCGAGCGCACGGCTGCTGCCGACATCGGATTCATTCTCGATACAGGCGGGCGGCTTGCGAAACGACATCACGCTGGGCGCGAAGAGCGACTACTCGCTGTTCATTGGTTCGCGGCATGCGATCAAGACCGGCATCGACCTGATGCTCTTGAGATTGAGAGAAGACTTCAGCTTCGATCCGCGTGACAACGAGAGTGAACTCGAGCCGTTCGCGTTTCGCGGGCGCAAGACCGGTGGCCAGGCGAGCTTCTATTTTCAGGACCAACTGAGGCCGTTCAAGAATTTCACCGCCAATCTCGGTCTGCGTTACGACCAATACAGTGTCGTCACGAGCGGCCGTGCGTTGAGCCCTCGCATCAACCTTGCCTATGCGCTGAACTCCGGTCAGACGGTGCTCCATTTTGCATACAACCGGTTCTTCGCGCCGCCGCCGATCGAGAACCTGTTGTTGTCGGCGCGGCTTGGATTCCAAAACGATCCGCCTCGCATAGCTCGAAGCAATCACTTCGAAGCCGGGATTACGCGCTCCCTTGTTGAGAGGTTCGTGTTCCGATTGACTGGTTATTGGCGATCGGACAAGAACGCCTTCGAAACGACTGAGCTGGCTAATGTGAGAATATTCGCGCCCACTACGTTTGAGCGTGGCAAGGCTTACGGGATCGAGTTCTCGGCACAATTGAACGAGATCAAGCGCCTCGGACTCTCGGGCTATTTCAACCACGCGGCGCAGCGCGCGTTTCACACTGGTCCCGTTTCGGGCGGGTTCACGGTCGAGATTGTCGAACCCGGCGAACGCGGACCGGCGGCCTTTGACCAGATTCACACCACGACATCGGGACTGACGTGGCGCGAACACAGAAGCGGTTTCTGGGCGAGCGCGGCTCTTGAATACGGCAGCGGCACTCCGGCGGCGTTTCCTAACGAGGACGGCGACGAAGTGAGCGTGCGATTACCCGGCCACTTCGTTGCGAATTTTTACTTCGGAGTCGATCTTTTTCGGAAGGACCGGCGCGGTGTGAGCGTGCAGTTCAACGTCGAGAACGCAACTGATCGGGTTTTTACGATTGCGAAGGAAAGTGAGTTCACTCCGATACAGTTCTCGCCGCCGCGATTTCTGTCGGGTTCGCTGAAAGTGCGCTTCTGATCGCAGGTACATCGAGGATTCGGAATTGAGTCGCAGGCGATTCGACTGATTGCACCAGGGCCGCCACCATTTCCTCGAGAGTCACCAGTCCAAGTCTGCACGCGGTGTCCCGGGTGGCGGGTAGCCGTTCGAACAACCAGTACATCGGCTTCAGCGCGTACGCCCAGCGATGCCCCGGACCAAGCACGTACCACGGACGCAGAATCGTAGCATTCATGCCACTCGCGCGAATCAAACTCTCGGCTTCAGCGCGGGCCGATTGATAAGCCTTCATCACCGGCGCGGGCTGCGCGACGCTGACATAAATGAAATGCGCGATGTTCGCGTTTGCCGCGGCCGGCACCGAAGCGCGAGCGGATGCAAGATCGATCGATTGAAACTGTGCGGCTTTCGCTGGCGAAGGGTGCGAGACCCCGACCAGTTGAATGAACGTGTCTGACGGAGCAACGCGATCCGCGAATGAAGCCGGATCGAGCGCATCCGCGAGCACGACTTCGCAGCCGCGGGGTAGCTTGTGCTCGGAGCCCTTGCGCGCGAGCGCTCGGAGCGTGTGTCCTCGTTCGAGCAGCATCGGTATCAATACGCTTCCAACGTAGCCCGTGCCGCCGGTGAGAAAAACATTTCGCGATGTCATCAGCAAACCTCGTCGCTCGGATGTCTGCTGCTGCTACGCTACGCACGCTTGCGGCGGATTCAGTCGAGCCGATCATTTACCTTTGCCGAACAGGATTCCGATTCGCGATTTGTAAACCAGCCGATTGCCCGCGTCCGTCACACCCCATCCGATTCCAACGTTCCACACGATGTTCTCAGAGAGTTTTATGTCCGCGCCGGGAAAGAATTGATGGACCTGTTCGTGTGATGGAAGGAAGTCGCCGATTGGTCCCGTCGAGCCGTAGTATTCAAGGCTAACATCGAGCTTCTTGCTTGTCTCGTAGCCGAAGCGCACGCCCGGTTCGAAGTCCCATCCTTCGCGTGTGCCAGGTCCGCGAAGCGCGCGGCCGACAACCGGATTCACGTCGATCTGAAACCGGCCGAACTTCTTTTCGATGATCGGCCTGAGCTCGAGCGTGACCGAATTCTCTTCGTACGCTTTTCTGGGGAAGCCGAACTCAACGCTCATGCTGACATCAACCGGCCAATGCCACGAACGAGGAACCGACACGCGGGGCCTCAACCTCCAGCCAACGTATTCGAGCGCATCGCGGCCGGGCCGGTGCGCAAGAACCAGGTAACCGGCCATCTCGAAGTTCTCGGTTACGCCGCGAGTCAATTCGAAAGTCAGATGAAATTGATTGTTGGTCGGCGCGGCCGGGCCTTCGAATTTGCGAGTGCCCTTGCCGATGTAGTTGAGATGCGTCTCGAGGTTCCACATCCCTTTCGGGACGGTTTCGTATTCGTAGACCTGGATCTCGAATGGGTCCTGCGCGCGGGCTTCTGAAGCGCAGATGAGCAGGATCGTGAGAAGAATGCTGAGAGAGAAGAGAGTCTTCAAGCGTGATCTCCAAACAATGAGGCTTCGGTAACTCACTTGTATGGGCGGTCCTCCGTGGCCGCCCCTCTTACCGAAACGAACTGCTCATCAGAGAGGGGCGGCCAGGGAGGGCCGCCCATTCAAGCGATCAAGACAACGCGGCTGATCCCTCAACGCTTCTGGCGATACAGAGCGCGATCGACTACACCTGCCATCGCTACGACATCGAGCGAGCCGCCAAGGAACGCGTTGATTCGCTCGGCATGCGGACGCGAGCCGGTCATCACTTCGTTGTAGCTAACGTAGATTGTTTCGATGTTGGGTTGAGATGCGAGCCACGACTCGACTTGCGCTACGTGCTTTTCGAACATCGCCGCCATCTTGTCGTCGGGCACCGCGTCGGTCTTTTCGCCTCGGCGAACAAGCATCTGTCGTTGAGACGCGAGAATCTCAGGCATCGCCCGCCGCATGAAGATCACCTTGTAATTGTAGTCGCCAGGCAAATGCCGCAGCAGCGCTGAGATCAGCTTCACCACGCGGCCGCGCGCATCTTCAAGCCACGCTTTGTCGTGCTCGATTTGTTTGACTCGCTCGAACTCGAAGTAGCCTTTTGGATTGTCTTCGTCGGCGGTTCGGATGTTGTCGGTGAGAGGTTCGAGGCCGCCCGCTTCCAGCATCTTCATCATCATCGAAGTGCCCGAGCGCGGGAGCCCGGACACGATGGTTATTGTTTCGTTGTTCATAGATTTCGTCGCGTGTCGTTTACGCGATCAGGGAATTTAGCACAGGATCGGCGCCAACGCCTGTCTTTGCGCGCCTTCTATCAGTCGCCACCAAGGCACGAGGACGCAAAGGAACACAAAGCCTGACTTGGTGCAGCTTCGTGTCTTTGGGTCTTGGTGGCGAGCGTTCCTTCAACAGCTACGCCGCTACTGCCGCCTTTGCGGGCGCTTTATCTGGCGAGTCCTCTTTTGGCTTTAGCGAGAATCCCAGCTTCAGCCCAAATACGAACAGCACAAACGCAATCGCTCCTATCGCGAACAACGTGTCCCCCGGCATTCGCAGCCATCGCAGCGTCGCCATCAACGGAGTGCCCATAAACTCCGGGCTTCGCGCATACCAATAACTTTGATTGACCGAAGCCCACGTTTGCCACAAGCCGACCGGCAACAGGCTCAACAGAATCATCAACCCCAGCCCAATGTTCATCGACCAGAATGAGAACTTCAGCAGACCTTCTCTCCATCCACGATCGGCCATCAACGCTCGAAGACACATCAACGTCAAACCCAACCCCAACATGCCGTACACGCCGAACAGCGCTCCGTGCCCGTGTACCGGCGTCGTGTTGAGTCCCTGCATGTAGTACAACGCGATCGGCGGGTTGATCATGAATCCGAACAACCCCGCGCCGACGAGGTTCCAGAACGCGACCGCGATAAAAAAATAGACCGGCCATTTGTACTTCGCCACCCACGGCGCCGAACGCGAAAGGTGAAGGTCCTTCATCGCCTGATAGCCGATCAACACCAGCGGCACAACTTCGAGTGCGCTCACGCTGGCGCCCCACGCAAGCGCGACCGTCGGAGTGCCCGAAAAGTAAAGGTGATGATTAGTACCGATGATCCCGCCCGCAAGATAGATCGTCGCCGCGGCCAGCGAAGCTTCGGCGGCGAGCCTCGGGCGGATCAACTGCAACCTCGCGAACAGAAACGCTATCACCGTTGTTGCGAAAACCTCGAAGAAACCTTCGACCCACAGATGCACAACCCACCATCGCCAGTATTCCACCACGGTTATGTGGGTGTTCCGCCCGTACATCAATCCCGCGCCGTAGAACAGCGCGATCGCGCCGGCCGACAGCGTGAACACCAACACGAGTTGCCGGTGCTCGCCTTTTTCTCTGAGCGCGGGCGCGATCACCCGCAGCATCAAAAACAGCCACAACAGCAGACCGATGAACAGTCCTATCTGCCATATCCGTCCGAGATCGATGTACTCCCAGCCCTGATGACCCCAGTAGAAAGAGTTCGCTTCGGTCATGCGATTGTGAACGCTCAGGTATTCACCCGCGAGCGATCCCACCACGATGATCAGCAGCGCAACGAACAACAAATTTACACCGAGGCGTTGCCCCTTCGGTTCTTTCCCGCTAACCAGCGGGCCTATGAACAACCCGGCGGCGAGCCACGAAGTCGCGATCCAGAACAGACCGATTTGAAGATGCCACGTTCGCGTGATGCTATAAGGAAGGAATTGCGAAAGCGGTATTCCATACAAGCCGTCGCCCTCGACTCCGTAGTGAGCGGTCACCGCTCCCGTGAGTATCTGAACGAGAAACAGCGCGGCCACGACGACAAAGTACTTGAGCGTCGCCGCCTGCGACGGAGTAGCTTTCCATCCCAGAATCGGATCCGTGGCGGGTGCTTCCACTGGCTCGGCGGGCGGCTGCGCGGCGTAATACCAGACGAACGCGCCGATGCTTGCGAGCAACATCATTATGCTGACGCCGGTCCAGACTACGGCGTCGCCGGTCGGTACGTTTCCAACAAGCGGCTCGTGAGGCCAGTTGCTTGTGTAGCTGATCGTGTCGTTGGGGCGATTGGCGGCCGAAGCCCACGCGGTCCAGAAAAAGAACGAGCCGAGCTCGCGCAGTTTCGCCGGATCGGTCTGCGCTCCTTTGGGAATCGCGTAACCGATATTCCCATTGCTGAAGATGTCCGCGTAGTATTTTTGATTAGCCTCGAATGCCTTCGCTCGCGCGGGGTCTATCGTCAGCGTATTCGTCGAAGCGTCAAACTTGTTCGAGCGCATCAACCCTTTCAACCGTTCGCGCAACGCGGCTTGTTGTTCGGGCATAGCCGAGTCGTAGGGCGTGCCGAGTTGCGATGTAGACCAATCGTCGAGCATGAACACGGATTCGCGATGAAGCCAATCGGCGGTCCAATCGGGCGCGACGTAGCTGCCGTGTCCCCAGATGGAGCCGACTTCCATACCGCCCATCGCTTGCCACACGCTTTGGCCTTGTGAGATTTCTCCGGTGTTAATCACCACCGTGCCATCGGAAGTCACGACGCGATCAGGGATTGGCGGCTTTTCCGTAAAGATACGAGTTCCAATCCATAAGAGCACAACAAACCCGAAGATGGTCACGAGAATGAGCCCGGTCCATAGGCGTTTCATATCAGTGTTTTTCCTTCCCTTTAGTGAAGTTCGCAATGACTTAGTTGTTGATGCTCTGGCCACGCGTAGCGCCAGTCCTCTGCGAATTGGGGACGGCTATACTACACCAAACGCGGTTCTGATTCATCTTCGAAAGAACAGGTCAGCCGACCAGAGGCGTCGCGGCGTTGCGACCCTGTACTTGGACTGGTAGAGTCGCGCGCGCGTGTTGTAAGGACGTTTGATAATTGGAGACATTGACGGATGATGACCGGCAAACACAAGATCGTGATCATTGCTGGGCCGAATGGCGCGGGCAAGACTACGTTTGCGCGACAGTTCCTTCCTAACGAGGCTGACTGTCCGGTCTTCGTTAACGCCGATCTGATCGCGGCGGGGCTTGCGCCGTTCTCTCCCGAAACCGCGGCAATTCGAGCCGGACGGTTGATGTTGGAAGAGATCACTAACCTCGTACGTCGAGGCGAAAGCTTTGCCTTCGAGACTACATTGAGCGGATTGATGTATGCCCGCTTGATTTCCAAATGGCGAGCGCTGGGTTATCGAGTGAAGTTGATCTACCTGAGTTTGCCGAACCCTGAAATGGCAGTCGAACGGGTCGCGTACCGCGTTGCGCAGGGCGGTCACTCGATTCCTGAAGCTGTCATTCGTAGGCGATTCAACGCCGGATGGAAGAACTTCAATTCAAGATACAAGCTTCTCGTCAACGCGTGGTCGCTGTATGATAATTCTCAACGACAGCCGATTCTGATCGAGGAGGGCATGAATGAATAAGCCTAGTATTCTGGTCGAGACTGATCCCGACCTGGCACAAGCCGGCGCGGCCCTCGAACGCGCTGCCCGCGACGCGAGGCGGCTCGCAGATGAGACAGACACACCGTTCATCGTGTTCATCGATGGAAAGATCGTAGACCTGCGCAAGCTGGAACAGGAGGCGCAAGTTGCCTCTACGGTCAACGAACCGAGTGAGCCCTACCCCACTCGCTGAATCTCACACTCCTGCGACAAAGAGATGATTGATTCGCGACCTCCAAGCGAAGAGTTGATTCGAATGCTATCGCGCTACGATCTCAGCGTAGGCGAACTCGCGCTTGCGCTACGAGAGATGGTGCTCGAAGAAGCGCCCGCGGCAATCGAGAGACTCGTCCAGGTTTATGCCCTCGTGTTCTGGTATTCGCTGACCGGTAAAATGCCGGATGCCTTTGTTCAGGTAGTGACCTATACCAAAGGCGTGAACCTGATGTTCAATCGGGGCGCCGAACTCGAAGACCCGCACGGCGTGCTGGTCGGTGAGGGCAAGATCATCCGCCACATCAAAGTTCGAAAGCCTGAAGACTTGAAGAACCCTCATCTGCGGAAGTTCATTCGAGCCGCGCTCAAGCATGCAAAGTCGATCGCCCGAGAGAAGGAACTCGCGGGCCGAGCGACGAAGCTGGCCTCACGAGCCTCAGCGAAGCGGCGTCCAAAGTAGGATCCGGACTCTCCGGTTTTTTTATTTTCTAATTTTGATCCGCCTGGAACTGTGTTACGGTAAAGTCATGAGCACTACGACACTAATCATCGTTATCATCGTGCTGGTCCTCCTTTTTGGCGGCGGGTACGGCTACCGGCGCTGGAGATAAGGACGGCTGCGCGACACCACATTCGTACTGCATAGCGCTTGCGCGGGACATCTTCCCTCGGTTCTTTGCACCCGCTCAAGTCACCCCTGCGTATCTCGTGTGTGCAGACCCAGGAACATTAGATGGGGCAAAGGCGTAACCCCTATTCGAGCAACGAGGCGAAGAATCTACAGCAAAGCTTACGTCGCTCACATTCCGGTTGAACCGAATTTCCATTGCGGGAGAGATTATGATCAAGAGTCGTGTTTTCCCTATTGCACTTTTAGCACTCATCGCGGCAGCTCTGTATGCGTTGCCTGTGACGCAAGCCAGCGGCCCGGCAGCTAAGAACGTCACATTCAATAAAGAAGTCGCGCCCATCCTTTATAAGAGCTGCGCCGAGTGCCATCGACCCGGCGAAGCCGCGCCCTTTTCGGTGCTCGACTACAAAGATGTCCGGCCCTGGGCGAAGTCGATCAAAGAAAAAGTCATCAGCCGGCAGATGCCTCCGTGGCACGCCGATCCTCACGTAGGCCGATGGGCTAATGATCCGCGTCTGACGCAAGCTCAAATCGATACGATCACTGCCTGGGTCGATGGCGGCGCAAAAGAAGGTGACGCGAAAGACTTGCCCGCCGCGCCGCAATTCGTCGAAGGTTGGGGGATCGGCAAACCGGATGTGATTATCCAGATGCCCGAAGAGTACACCGTCGCGGCCAGCGGACCCGACGAGTATCAGTACTTCGATGCGCCGACCAATTTCAAAGAAGACAAATACGTGCAGATGGCCGAAGCAAGGCCCGGCAATCGCAAGGTCGTACATCACGTCATTGCTTTCGTCGTTCCACCGGGACAACCGAGTCTCAACATGGTTCCGAAAGAGCAGCGCTCGGCGGCGCTCGAAGGGTCATTGAAGAACACCCCGTTTTATCGTGACGGTTTGTTGATTCGAATGAAGAAGGATCAGCCGGTCTACAACGATGGAAGCGAAGTCCCCGCGAATCTCAAAGGCTTTAACAACGTCGATGATTTCCTGACTGCTTATGCGCCGGGCAGCGACTACGGCGAGTGGCAGCCGGGCACCGCGAAGAAGATTCCCGCCGGCGCGACCATTCGATTTCAGATTCACTACTCCAAGATCGCCGGCAGCGTTCAGACTGATCGTTCGATGGTCGGCATGATCTTCGCGAAAGAACCGCCGGAAAAACTGATGAAGACGCGCGCCGTGTCCAACGTCTTCTTCGAGATCCCCGCGAACGCAGAGCATCACAAGGTGACTGCGTATTGGAAACCGAGCCTCGACATCAATCTTTACTCGCTGATGCCGCATATGCACTATCGCGGAGCGGCGATGGAGTACAAGGTCACCTATCCGGACGGGAAATCCGAGGTGCTGCTGAACGTGCCGGCCTACAGTTTCAACTGGCAGATGGCCTATCGTCCGCAAGCGCCGATACGCATTCCAGCGGGCAGCACGATTCAGGTCACCGGCTACTTCGACAACTCGGCGAAGAACAAGTTCAACCCCGACCCGGCCAAGGCCGTGCGCCAGGGTGAGCCAACTTACGACGAGATGATGATGGGCTTCATGGATTACACCGCCGAGAAGCCACAGAATCTGGCGAAGGTCGATGCGAGTGTCTTCGACACGTACGTCGGCAAGTATGAATTCCCCGACAAGCGCCCGTACACTGTGACCCGAGAAGGGAATCGCTACTTCGGCCAGGCTCCGAACAATCCGAAGCGCGAATTGTTCCCTGCATCCCAGAGCAAGTTCTTCATCCCCGAGGTTGAATCACAGGTAACCTTCGTCAAGGATGAGAAGGGCGAAGTGGTCGAACTGGTCTACGAACAGAATGAAAACGTGAGGCACTGTAAGCGAGTAAGAGAAGCGGCCACGAGCGCGAAGTAAGGGCCGAACTGCTCGTCAACAAATCGAGAGGGGGTGGATTGCGTCATCCACCTTCTCTTTTTGTTTGCGGCAGTGTTTCGACCGCTTTCATTTCCGATCTTTACGAGCGCCCTCGGTGTTTGCCTCTCGCCGGGAGTCATCAACCGAATACGTGATCCCCGAGTACTGCATTTCCTCCCAGGTCTGCGGACCCCATCGCACCGCCGCCTTCGGATCGGGATTCCATTTGTTCGCAGTCGAATTGTCGTAGTGAGCAGTCGCCTCGAGGCGAGTGCCTTTCGTCACCGCGAGCGGCTTTGTGAAAAAGTAATATGTCTGCCAATTGAAATCGTAGCGGGGAACCGAGAGCACGACTTCAGACTTTCCGTCCGGATGGACGAGCCGATACTCCCAACTCTTGCCGCGCAGGTGCGTGTGCGGAAATAGGGCCCAGATGTGTGAATCTTCGCTGAACTCGATGGCCGACTCGACAACCTTGTCTTCGGCGCCCGGCGGGATCATGAACAGCGGATTGACGAACGCGCTGTTTCGCATTTCCTGTTGCGGCGGATGCTTCGCGAAAATCATGCCGACGCTTGTTCGGTCTTTGGCGGCGGTTCCGTTTGACGTGTAGTGAACCTGGAAGTAGAAAACGGCGCCGGCTTTTATTCGCAATGCAGAACCGGGCTTGAGAATCATCGCATTTGTGCCGGGAGCGGTAGTAGCAATCAGCGAACCGGGCAGTTCGCGGTGATCGCCGCCGCTTCCGAGCTTCGGCGTCACCTGCGCGAAACCCGGCGGCCTGCGAGTTCCAGGCTCGCGACAGAATACCAGCACGTGATGCACGACGGCGCGCGCGCCCGGCCGGACCTCGATTGCCTGAACCCATTTGTCTTCTTTGAAGTTGGTCGGCGCTTCGAAGAACTGATAGTTGATCGTTCCTGACTCGGCGACTTCAAACTCTTTGGGCATGCTGACGATCGCGTCGGGCGTGCCGATCTCCCAGCCCTCGGCGAGCTTCGGCGCGTGCGGCAAATCTTTCGGATCGCCTTTTGGAGCGCCGCCATCGACCCATCGAATCAACGTGTCTTTGTCCTTCTCGCTCAACCTTCGATCGTTTGAGAATGTGCCGTGCGGCTGCGACGCGTGCCACGGAGGCATATTGCCCGTAGCCACCTGCTGCCGAATCGACTTGGCCCACGGGCGCGCGTCTTCGTAGGTGAGCAGCGACATCGGCGCGATATCATTCGGCCGATGGCAACTCGCACAGTTGTTGAAGAGTATCGGCGCGACATCACGCGAAAAAGTGGGCGTCGCCGGCGCATCGCTTCTCGCCGAAGGGATCGCGGTTATGAACAACGCCGTAAAGAGCGCCGCGCACGCCAGTGTAGTTTTGATCATGCTCAACCTTTTGAATTCGGGGCCGCGTACCGCGTGACTATATCACAATTTCTTACCGGCTAATCCGTCCGAAACCCATCCGTAATGCTGATGCGCGTGATCTCCGTTGATTGCTATCACTCCGCCGATCGTCGCGTCGCCCCACGGCGCGCCCGGGATCTTTTCAGCCAGTTGCGCATCGGTCAGACTCGCCATAAGCGCGAGCGTTTCCCCGCGAACCTTCTGACCGAGCGCAACGATCTCACTGAAGCTCGCTTGCTTGTGCCGGTTCACCCACTGCTCGTTCATCTCGTGAACAAGCGTCATCATCTCTTCGGGCGAGCGCGGCGTTCCATCGGGATTGACGCCGATTCCAATCGGGTTGGGATCCCCTTCAACGTGACGCTTGATGATCCGATTGAAAGCCACCTCGATGCCGATCAGATGCGAGAGGTGATCTCTCGCGCTCCACAACGCTTCGGAGTCGTGGCGGCTCTTAGTGATCCCGCGATTGAAGTCTTCGTCCGGCATGGCCGCGAAATTTTCCAGCAGCCACGCCCTGTCTCGATTCAGTTTTATCTCGATCTCCGTCCGATTCATATGTTCTCCACCTTTTGGTAAAGCCTGTAGTAAAGACCCGAATGCGTCACGTGTCAACGGGGTGCTTAGTTTGTTGCCGACAGAGCAAACCTCCGCGTCCTCTGCGGTTGATTTCCGGAGCTGATCCAGAACAATACCGCAGAGGACGCTGAGGGCGCGGAGGATCAGTCAATTTCGTCACCAGGTAACGCTCTGTGACCCACGGCCTGTCAACCTCACGGGCCTGTTGCCTCACGTAAAAATCTACTCGAAACGAGTATCGTTGCCTCACGTAAGAATCTATTCGAAAATCGGTCGAGTGTTTGACTCATCTCAGGCCGCTTTCTTCCTCGTTTGCCGATG
>Ga0070706_100002035_pt1 | contig 20720 bp, 19 predicted proteins | sample KBSK5501metaG_FD_65476 | JGI IMG/M metagenome (GOLD analysis project Ga0070706, IMG submission 65476) | Corn, switchgrass and miscanthus rhizosphere microbial communities from Kellogg Biological Station, Michigan, USA - KBS K5-50-1 metaG | ecosystem: Host-associated > Plants > Roots >... | reverse complement strand
CTGGCGTGACCGACTGGAATCGGCGCCCAACGCCCTTTCTCTGGAATCGTCCCCCCAAACCCACGCGCCTGCTCAAGCGAAGATATGTCTACTGCATCTGAGGAACGACGCACTAAGTGGTGCATCCGGCAAGTTTGCACCCCTTCAGGGGCGAGGCAATGCCTAGCCACGGGGCGTCTGCATCGTGCCGCGGGAGCGCACTCACGATTTCGTCACTCTTGACGGCACCAGCTTGGGGGCGTATGGTCCGAGCATGGACCAGACGACTGAGGATCTTATCAAACGGGCGGCATCAGTTATCCGTCCCCGGCGGATTGGCGATCGGTTGGTCGGCGACGTCGGATGCGCCCTGATCACTGATCAGGGCCATGTCTACCTGGGAGTATGCCTGGACACCGCATCCGGAACGGGTTTTGCGCGGCGGCCAGCGCTATCGCCCTATGCCGAGGAGAAGCGTCCATGCCAGAGACCGACCAATCTGACGCCCCCCACCCAGCCCAGGAGAGCGCGCACCTCCTTCTCACTCAGCAGCGGTTTGGACCTGCCGCTCAGGCGTATGCGAGCAGCGCCATTCATTCCCAGGGGCCCGACCTGGAGTGGATCGTCGAAGCTGCTGCGCTGACTGGCAGGGAGCTGGTCGTGGATGTGGCCACGGGAACGGGGTTCACGGCCCTGGCCCTGGCGCCCCACGCTCGCGAGGTCGTGGGCATTGACATTACCCTGCCCATGCTTGAAGCCGCCCAGCGACTGGCGAGTGAACGACAGGCGCCCAACGTTCGCTTCATGCAAGGGGATGCCCATGCGCTTCCCTTTGCGAGCGGCAGCATTGAGCTGGTAGCGTGTCGCTTTTCCGCTCACCATTTTTCACGGATCGCCCGCGCGGTCCAGGAGTGGGTACGCGTGCTCGTATCCGGGGGGAGGCTGATCCTTGTCGACACGATCTCCCCGGAAGAGCCGGAGTTGGATCGTTTCATCAATGAGATCGAGGCGCTGCGAGATCCTTCCCACCTGCATAACTATCGGATCTCGGAATGGCTCGGACTGCTTGGAGAGGCAGGATTGGCGGCAAGCGTGCGGCGGGAATGGGGCACGCCTCTGGATGTACCGTCCTGGACACAACGCATGCAGACACCGCCAGGGGACGTTGAGCGAATCGTTCAGTTGTGCACGCACGTCTCCGTCGCAGCGCAAGAGCGCTTTCAGATTGAACGCCATGATGGCGTCTTCTCCTTCACGATTCTGTCAGCCCTGTTGGTCGGAGTCAAGGTGGCCTAAGCCGGATGTCGCCTCGCGAATCGACGCGCGTCGTGGTCACCTCGGAGAGCAACACCCCACCTCCGGCAGATTGGCGGGCAGGCTCGTCCAAAGATGCTCAAGATCCCCAAAGATGCTCAATATTCAGGAATGAGCATCTTTGGACGGGGGATGAGCGCCTTCGGCGGCGAGGGCGGCCACCTGCGCTGACCAGAGATCGAGCCAGCGGGCCACCAGCGCGACACCTGCGTGCGCATCTCTGGCCCACCATCGCCATTGCTCTCCGCGACACCTGCGCGACGAGCGCAGCCTCGGCCTTCGCCGCTATCCGCGCAGGAGGCTCAGCCGCAGCAGGTTGAGCGCCGTCTGCGCCGCGCGCCACTTGATCTCCACACGCGGCCCGGAGAAGCGCTGGCTGGTCTCTCGCACCCACTCCGCTCCCGCCACCGCGATGTGGACCGTGCCGACGGGCTTCTCCTCCTGCGTATCGGGTCCCGCGACGCCCGTCACGCCGACGCCGATATCCACGCGCAGCCGCTCACGCGCAGCCTGGGCCATCGCGCGCGCCGTCTCGACGGAGATCACACCATACTCCGCGATGATCGCAGGCGGCACGCCCCACTCTTCCTTCAGCTCGGTGGCGTAGGAGACGAGACCACCGCGAAAGACCAGGGAGGCCCCGGCGACATCGGTCAGGAGGCTGGCGACCAGCCCACCTGTGCAGGATTCCATCGTCCCGAGGAAGAGATTGCGCTCGGTCATGAGCTTGAGCGCGACGCTCTGCAGCGTCTCGGCGTCCACCCCGAAGACGCTCTCCCCCAACACGGCGCGGACGCGCGCATCCATCGCATCCACCAGCGCGCGGGCGTCTTCCTCGGCGCTCGCCTTGGCCGTCACGCGCACATCCACAGCGTCGCGCTTGGCGTAAGTCGCGACGGTCGGATTCGTCTCGCGCACGAGCGCGCCCAGCCGCTCTTCGACACTCGATTCGCCCAGTCCCGCTACGCGCAGGATACGCGTGTAGAGCGCGGAATCGCTGTGGGCGCGGAGCCGCGGCGCGACCTCACGCTCCCACATGCGCATCATTTCGTGTGGCACCCCCGGCATCGCGACGATGATTTTGCCATCGCGCTCGGCCCACCAGCCCGGCGCGGTGCCCACCGGATTCGCCAGCGGCGTCACCGAGGGCAGCGTCCAGGCCTGCTTGACGTTGCGCTCCGGCATCGCGACGCCACGGCTGGCGAAGAAGGCGCGCAGGCGCGCGAGATACTCCTCGTCAACTGTGGGCGTCTCGCCCAGGGTCGCGGCGATGGCCTCGCGCGTGAGGTCGTCCTCTGTCGGCCCCAGCCCGCCCGTCATGACGACGAGGTCCGAGCGCTCGCGCCCGCGGCGCACCGCCTCGGTGAGGCGGCCCAGGTTATCGCCCACGGTCGAGACGTAGTGCAGGTCAATGCCCAGCCCGGCAAGTTGCTGCGCCAGATAGGTCGCGTTGGTGTCGGTGATGTGGCCCAGCAACAACTCGGTGCCGACGGATAGAATCTCGGCGCGCATCGTCTTCGACCCTTCATTTCTGGTGAGTGATTCGCCTCGTACTCTGTTCTTGCTCTGTCTGGAGGCGGCTGAAATTGTAGCACGAGCGCGCGTACGCTCGCCCGTCGCCCTGCTGCTGTGATATGCTGAGCGTGCAAAGCCGCGAGGATCGCCCACGCGCGTGGCGATTCATTCGCGGCGCGTCGCAGGAGGGATGCGCTGTGAGCGAGGATCCAAACGAGGGGCCCGTCTGGCCGTCAGAGACCCCATCCGACCGTCCGCCGTCGTCCCCGGAGCCAGTGTTTCCACCGAGCGCGGCCAGCGAGCCGCCACCGCCGCCAGAGCCGGCGCCTGCGCAGCCGCCTGGAATGTATCCTTCACCGCCGCCTCCACCCCCGGCCTATGGCGCGGGGCCACAGGGCTACCCACCACCACCGCCAGGATACGCCGCTGCTGGGTATGGCGCGCAGGCGGTGGCGCAGCCACCGGTTCCGGCCGGGCTCAATGGCCTCTGGCAGAAGTTCATCAACGTGACGACGAAGCCCGGCGCGCAATCGTTCACGAATGAATTGCCCACCGCCAACTGGAGCGACATCTGGATCGCGCTGATCGGCCTGGGCCTCGTCACGGCCATCACTGGCTTCATCACCTCACTCTATACCAAAGCGGCGGTCGCGGCGAACTATCCGTTCTTTAGCGGCCTGTCACCTGATCAGCAGCAGGCGCTGAACCGCTTCTTGAGCAACACCGGGTCTGGGGCCGGCAACTTCGGCGCCATCATCTGGATTCCCATCGGCTTCTTCATCGGCATGGGCATCCTCTTCGTCTCGGCCAAGATCTTCGGCGGGACCGGGTCGTTCCTGCAGCAGGCCTATGCCTTTATGCTGTACTACGTGCCCATCAACGGCCTGGCGGCGATTCTTGGTCTCGTTCCCATCCTTGGCGGGATCGCCGGGTTCTTGCTGTGGATTTACAGTATCGTGCTCGCGGTCTTCGCGATGATGGCGAGCCAGCGGCTCGAAGGGGGACGCGCGGTGGCGGCGGTGCTGCTGCCCGCGATAATCGTGCTGCTGCTGGCCTGCGCGTTGCTCTTCGTGATTATCGCGGTGATCGCTGCCGCGTTGAATGGCGCGCGCTAGGCGGTCAGGCGGCTCTAGAGGGGTGGTGGCTCGCCACCCCTCTTTTGCGCGCGCAAACGGCGCTGCTGGCGGGCCTGTGCGCCCTGCCATGATGGGGGCCTATGCTACCTTTCGGCCAGGCGGGGGGCCATCGGTCACCCATGTTATGGCGACTAGACACAAGATGTTGTGTATTTTGCCAGCATTTGCCCCGCTCTACCACATATTGTAGTGACTTGACCGGATATGCCCATATATGGGTGAAAATGTGGTATGCTTTTCTTTGCCGGTACGCTCTTGGCGCATCGCGCAGCCCCACGGAGCAGGTTCTCGCAAGCTTCTCAGGAGAAGAATGGTGGAGAAAAAGAAGAGTGGCATGGCCGTTACCGCCAGCGCGCGCGGCCACAAGAACCCCGCGATTCCCGCGCCGAGCGAACGGAAGACAGGAACATGGTCTGAGACGGCGACCCGTGTGCTGCGCGAGCGCTATCTGCTGCGCGACGAGACGGGCGCGATCGTCGAGACCCCCGATGACCTGTGCTGGCGCGTCGCGACGTCGGTGGCGGCGGCGGAAGGGCAGTGGACCAAGGATCGCGCGGCGGTCGCCGAGACGGCGCAACGCTTCTACGACATGATGGTCGAGCATCGCTTCCTGCCGAACTCGCCGACGCTCATGAACGCCGGCAAGGGCAACAACCTTCAGCTTTCCGCCTGCTATGTGGTGCCGGTCGAGGATAGCCTGGAGGGGATTTTTGAGGCGGTCAAGCACGCCGCGCTGATCCACCAAAGTGGCGGCGGCTGCATCTCTGGCGACGCGCATGTCTTTACAACCTTTTGCGGCGTTGAGGCGATCGAGACCCTCTATGCGCGCATCCAAGAGACTGGATACGCCGAAGAGCGACGCGGCGATCACGCCGTCATTGACATACGTGACCTCAATATTCGCACGATGGCGCTCAACCCCGCCGATGGAGGCTATGAGCCAGCGCAAGTGACTCACTTGTGGCGGTACAACGTGCCGCTCGACGACCAGGTACGTGTGCGCGCCGCAAATGGTCTTGAGGTCACCACAAGCTGTTGGCATCCGTTCATGGTCTTCGATGGTCAGCAGCTAGTCGAGCGCCGCGCGGACTCGCTTCGCGCAGGCGACATCCTTCCGACGTCGAATAGGACGGTACGCGAACGCTGGCCTCACAGCGCCTACCGAGAAGTAGCGGGCGTCCTTCTGGACGAGGAGATCGCCTGGCTACTGGGCTATTACCTTGGTGATGGCAATCTTGGCTGGGCAAAGGTTCCATCGAGCGATCCTCGGCGCGCGAAGTTGCGCTGGCGTCTCTTCGACGGCCGGACGGCCTCACTCGAGTATGCGCGCGACATCCTGGCGCGCCGCTTTAGTGTCCACATTAACATTCAGTGCGACGCGCGTGGCCTCTACTGTCTCGCGACGACGGATTCCGGGTTTATTCAGCGCTTCCGCGACCTGATCGAGATATATCCGGGCCCCAAGGGGGAACTGCCCTTCCCCGAGATAGTTGCCAAGTCACCGCTCTCGGTCGTCGGCGCATTCCTGGCAGGGCTGGTGGACTCTGACGGCTATGTTGAAGCCAACCGGGATCGCGTGACTGTGACGACGCAGTCGCATCATCTCGCCAGCAAGGTCCATACACTCGCCTCGCTGCTCGGCCTGGCGCCAGGGCTGCGTTCACGCGCACCGCAGGGCAAGGGCAAAGTGACAGTCTACGAGGTGAAACTGGCCGCCGAACCGATGATCGCTGATCTGCGTGACCTTATCGGACCCTACATCAACGACACACTGAAGTCGGAGCGACTCGCCGAGACGGCGCGCAACCACGACCATTCGACTGAGACAAGGCTCTCGCTTCCTTTCTCCGCAGTTGAGGACGTTTTGCAAAGCGTTGGCGTCGTGACGACTACCACTGAGATCCACCGTCAGCCAGTGCACATCGGTGAGACGGAAATCTGGTTGCACCGCTGGAAGGAGGGCCTCGGCGTCAACAGCCAGAAACTCCTGACGGTAATCGCCGCGCTTCGACCGTTGGTGGCGAACAGCTTTCAGTCGCGACTGGACGTGCTGGAGCGGCTCGCTCGCGGTGCGACCACTGTAACCGCGATTGAACGCCCGGAGACAAGTGTTCCTTTTTATGACTTCACCGTGGCCGATCACAGCACCTATCTGGCCGGCGTGAACGGCCTGACCGCGATCCACAACACCGGTTTCAGTTTCAGTCGACTCCGGCCGAAAGGGAGCATAGTAGGATCTACACACGGAGTCGCATCTGGGCCAGTCTCCTTCATGAAGATTTTCGATGGTGCGACTGAAGCTGTGAAGCAAGGGGGCTGTGTCGTACCAGAAACCCGTGTCTCGGTATCAAGTGGATTGGTGCAGATTGGGGCGCTGGGACCAGCAGAGGCCGAGCGTAAGAGTTGGCATGCCCTGACGCATCCGCTCCTAGCCTGCACAGATGAAGGCAGCAGAAAGGTTGAGGAGTTCTATCACAACGGCCTTGCTGCTGTTCGGCGCATTCGGACCAATGCGGGCTATTCCTTCACGGGCACTCTGGAGCACAGGGTTCGCGTCATTGATGCCCAGGGACAGTATGTTTGGCGGCATCTTAAAGATGTCCAAGTTGGCGATTGGGTAGCACTCCAGAAGCACACCTATGCGGACAGCACAGACTACCGCTTTGCTCCTCCTGACCACGTTCCACATTTCAACGCGGGCAAAATCAAGACGCCTGTGCGCGCAAGCGCCGAACTTGGCGAGTTCATTGGCTACCTGATTGGCGATGGAAGCATCAACTTCTACAATCCTGGTGGCGCGACGGGTCGTCTGATTTTGACGGTCGCTGATGCCGAGCCAGAGGTAGGGGAGCACTTGCTCCGATTGGCCGATGCGCTCTTTGGCGTGACCCCACAGGTGCAGAAGAAGCCAGACGATGCCAGCACAAACTACTTTTTCAACTCGACGGAGTTGGTTGCGTGGCTCGCACATATCGGCGTCACCAAGCCCGGCTCGCTGGATGTGCGTGTTCCTGAGGTGGTCTTTCAGGCTGGCGCAGAATTCGCGCGAGGCTTCGTGCGCGGCCTGTTCACTGCTGACGGTACCATCTCCACAGAGGGCTATCCCTCGCTCAGCAGCATCTCGTGTGGGCTAGTGGAGGATGTGCAGCAGTTGCTCCTGGCGCTCGGCGTCCCAAGCACTATCTCGGTGGTCGAGAATCGCGAGAGCGCCCTGGGCAAGAATCCGCTCTATCGCCTCCGCCCGATGACGCAAGACGGTCTGCGCGAGTTCGCCGAGCGTATTGGCTTCATGGCGGCTGGGAAGAATGACCGCCTCGATGCTGGTCTTGAGAAGGCGTGGGAACTCAACGACATCATACCGAACCAGCAGGCACAGGTTGCAGCCCTATATGACGGCCCAGGTCGTGGCAGTGGGCCTGACCGTGGCTCGCGTGGCGCAAATCACGAGTTGTACCGTGATATCCAACACTATCTTCCTGGCGTCGCTGCACCTCGGAACCTGACTCGCTCGCGCCTGCGAGCGCTGGCCGAAAAGCACTTGGAGGTCCGCGAGAGCACACTGGCCGCCTTCCTGTCCAATGGGCAGTTCTATGACCAGATTGCTGCCATTGAAGACGACGAGGCGGTGACGGTTGACCTCTCCGTGGAAGGGAATCACACTTACATCGCCAATGGCTTCGTCAGTCACAATACCCGACGCGGGGCAAATATGGGCGTGCTGCGCGTTGACCATCCCGACGTCGAGGAGTTCATCGACTGCAAGCGCGACGGCTCGGTGACAAACTTCAATATCTCGGTTGGCGTCACCGACACGTTCATGCAGGCGCTGGAGAACAACGCCGAGTATGAGCTGGTGAACCCGCACGACGGAACCATCGCCGGTGTGCGCCGCGCGCGCGACATCATGGACAAGATCGTCGACGCCGCCTGGGCGACCGGCGACCCCGGCCTGCTCTTCCTCGACCGCGCCAACCGCAGCAGCGCGAATCCAATCCCTGAAATAGAGCGGCTCGAAGCAACCAACCCATGTGGAGAACAATACCTTGGTCCATACGACGCGTGCAACCTCGGCTCGATCAACGTCGGCCTCTTTGTCACGCGCGACGAACGCGGCAAGGCGACCGCGGTGGACTGGGCGGCGATCGAGGAGACGACGCGGCTCTGCGTGCGCTTCCTCGACGACGTGATCGAGATCAATCCGTATCCGCTGGAGGAGGTACGCGAGAAGGTGACGGCCAACCGCCGCATCGGTCTCGGCGTCATGGGCTGGGCGGAGCTACTCTTCGAGCTGGGGCTGCGCTACGACAGCGACGAGGCCATCGCTTTGGGCGAGCGGCTGATGACCTCCATTCGCGACTGGGCGCGGTCGGCTTCAGAGGACCTCGCCGCCGAGCGGAGCGCCTTCCCCAACTGGTCGCACAGCATCTACAAGCACGACAAGCCCGCGCGCAACTCGACGCGTACGACCGTCGCGCCGACGGGCTCGATCAGCATCCTCGCCGAGTGCTCCTCGGGCATCGAGCCGATCTTCGCGCTGGCCTTCCAGCATCGTGTCAAGCAGCCCGATGGCGGCTACCGCGTGCTGGACTTCGTCAATCCCTTCTTCGAGCGCGCGCTGCTGGCGAGCGACATCGAGGACAAGGAAGACGTGCTGGACTATGTCAAAGAGCAAGGCTCGCTGCACGGGCACGACGCCGAGGAGCAACCGGCGCTGAGGCCGTTTGTCACCGCGCACGAGATCGCGCCCGACTGGCACATCCGCATGCAGGCCGCCTTCCAGCGTGGTGTTGATAACTCGATCAGCAAGTGCCTGGCCGCCGGAACACTGATTCCAACATCTCATGGCTTGCTGCCCATCGAGTCTTTCTCGGACGTCGAGGAGCCAGATACGTTCGTGAAGATCGCCGACCGAGGAATCACGGTGGGCGGCCATCGCGTGCTTCAGCATTACTATGCTGGAGAGAAGTCTGCGACGCGCATTCGTCTGGATAATGGCTCGGAACTGATTGGCTCGACCGAGAGCCATCGTGTATTCACGCCGGATGGATGGAAGCGGATGGCAGAACTGCGGCCTGGCGACCTCGTCGTTGGGCGCTTCCAGGCATCCCATGGCGAAGGCGGCGCGGCGCTGGCAGTTGTAGGAGAACTACGCACGAACGCCAAGCCCGTCACGACGCCTGAGCGCATGTCGCCTCAACTCGCGCAGTTCCTGGGCATGCTGGCTGCCGATGGGCATACCATACTTTCGACTGGTGTGATTGGTCTGACCAGCGCCGATAGTGAGGTCATGGCCGAATTCACTGCTCTCAGCCAGGAACTCTTTGGCATGGAGCCGCGCCACACAGTGGAGGCGCGTAATACAAATGTCCATTACTTGACGCTCAACTCGCGCGCGCTCTGCCGGTGGATACAAGGGCTCATAGGTGAGGGGGCGTACACGAAGCGTGTACCGCAGGAGATCCTGGCTGGAAGCGCAGAGGAGAAGTTGGCCTTCCTGCGTGGAGTGTCGCTGGATGGCTATCACTATCCAATGTATGGCCTCTATGTCTACGCTGGGATGTCCCAGCAACTGGCGTATGGGGTCGCCGAGATGTGCCGTAGCTTTGGCCTGCCGCTAGTGCGCATGCATCGTGGCATGGTCGTGGCGAGCGGAAACTACTCCTACAAGGTGCTCGTCAGCAACGAACTGCAGGAGTTGATCTCCTGCATCGAGGCGTACAAGAATGTACCTGCGCATCACGCCACCTATCAGGTGCTGGTCCACCAGGAGGTGGTCGAGGAGACGCGCCTGCCAGCCAGTCATCCATTTTATAGCGCACTGCGCTCCATCAAGCAACGCCAGCCACAAAACTGCGACAATCGAACGGCCATGCGCCTCGGTTGGAACGACAGCATACCGGTGTATCGCGTGACCGCAGTTGAGGATGCTGGTGTAATCCCGCTCTACGACATCGAGGTCGAGGATGCGCACGAGTACACTGTCAACGGTGTGGTGTCGCACAACACCATCAATCTGCCCAACAGCGCGACGCGCGAGGACGTGCGCCAGGCGTACATGCTGGCGTGGGACCTGAACTGCCTCGGCATCACCATCTTCCGCGACGGCAGCAAGGGCGAGCAGGTGCTCAATGTCGGCGTGAAGGATGAGAAGAAGGACGAGCAGGCCATTGTCACGCGCGCCGCTCCCACCGCTTCGCCCCGCTATCGGGGCGGGATCAAGGACCGGCCCGAGGTCGTGCATGGCTACACCCGCCAGGTGCGCGCGCCGGAGGGCAAGGTCAACATCACGCTCAACAGCGACGAAGATGGCTTGCTGGAGATCTTTGTCAACGTCGGCAAGGCGGGCTCGGATATCGCCGCACTGGCCGAGGCGGTGGGCCGGCTGGCCTCGCTGAACCTGCGCCTGGATAGCCCCCTCTCGCAGAACGAACGCGCCCAGGAGATCGCGCGCCAGCTCAAATCCATTGGCGGCAGCGCGTCGGTCGGCTTCGGGATAGAGCGGGTACGGTCGCTGCCGGATGCGGTCGCGCGCTCGATTGATCGCCATTTCGCGGGCGGCCTGGGTGAGCAGGGTGGCGTGAGCAGTGACGCATCGGAGCAGACGAACGGCGGCGCTGGCCACGCCAATGGAGGAGGCGCCGGCGCGCAGAGTCTGGGCCTGAATCCGATGATGATGGCGCACTATGCCGTCAGCGGGAACCTCTGCTCCCACTGCGGCAACAACACGATGGTCTACGAGGAGGGCTGCAAGAAGTGCGCCAGTTGCGGCCACAGCGAATGTTAGATTAATGGCCCCCGAGCGCGAGTGGACGGGGAGACGCGGGCGACCGTGTTTCCCCGTTTCGCGTACCTGCGAGGCGCACGTGCGCCGACACGCTAGCGCAGCGTCCAGGAGCCGGCGCGGATGATCGGCGTGCGCTGGCCATCCGGGGTCTCGCCGTCGATCTCAAGTTCGGGCGATCCCACCATGAAGTCCCAATGCGCGGCGCTCCTGTTCAGGCCAGCCGCCGCAAGCTGCTCCGACGTCATCTCCTTGGCTCCCTCGACGCACGCCGGATACGCATTGCCAATCGCCAGGTGGCAGGAGACGTTCTCATCGTAGAGCGTGGACTATCAACCACAAGGCAACATCCAGGACACCTGGCAGGACAGCAGACAAGACATCGCGCTGCGCTTCGCCGTGCTGGACGTGGCCGTCTAGAGGGACTTGTCCGGACTGTCCGGGCGCGTGTCCGGACATGCCAAACGCCGCCCTGGTGACCTCTGCTCACCTATGCTCAGTTATGCTCACTCAAGCCAACTTGTGTAGCGATGGATCAGGTGAAAGTGGGCTTGATTTGGGGACATAGGACTATGGTCATAGACGCGGTTGAGCGGCTGGAACGTGCGATAATGAGGGTATAACTAACACCCAGTACGCCCGGTGTACTGGGGCATGAGAGAGGCGAGAGCGAGGGCACAATTGAGCACATCCATAGCAAACTGGCCAAGCGTGCGCGACGTGACGCGCCAACTGGATTTGAGCCAGGTCTACATCAACCGCCTGATCAGTCGTGGCGTCATTTATGCCGTCAAGACACGTGTCGGCTGGCTGGTTGATCCTGAGAGCGTGCGCGTCTATGCGTCGGAGCGCGCGGCGCGGAAAGCGGCGGGGAGGCGATGAGCCGTTCACGCCACCCGCGCAAGCGCATCGTGCCAGAGGAGGTCGCGCGTTGGCATGCCGCATGCCACTACTCCAACACCCGCGACCGGCGGCGCGCGCTGAGACACGAGGAACAAGAGCAGCGCGAGGAGAACGAGAGGAGCACGTCCACCCAAACACTCTGGACATCCGCAGACTGATCTAAACATGCCGCCGGAGTTCTTCCGGTAGACACAATGGTAGTAGCCGATGCGCTGAAACGATGCGCCGTCCCGGCTCCCGTGTGAGTGACCTTCACGCCAACACGATTGGCGCGCGAGGCGCTTGCGCTGGAATACATGGCGGCGCATTCGTGCGAAAGGCGCATCCGATGAAACCACGACCGCTTGACGTTCGCCTGACCATCATTTACGACAATCAACCGCCATCAGCCGAGTATTTGGCGCTGTGGCGGAAGCTGCTCACACCCCGATCCCCGCGCCGTTCCCCATCACCTTGTGCAACAAAGGAGCCGACGTTACACAGGAGGATCGTAAGGGGAGGTGGCGACCGTGGGCAATAAAAGAAATAGCCGTCTCTCTGTTAGCAGCAGAGAGGACGGCTCGGACGATCTGATCAGCACCCACAGTGTATCACGCGTGGGCGCGTTGGTCGATGCTGCCGCTCTTCTCAGTGACGAATATGCTACCGCGTTCGCGCGCACGTGTCAGGTGCGTGACGCCTACGTCGCCGTCCGTCTCTACCAAGCCGCGCACTACGCGCACCTCGCCGCCGAACTCCTGGCCGAAGAGGCGGAAGGGGTGGCGTCATGACCATCACCATTGAAGCGCTGCGCGACCTGCTAGAGCGCGAAGGTCGCACGCGCGACCATAGCAACGGGCTTGGATTCCAGGCGCATTGCCCGTACCACGAGGACCGTAACGCCTCACTGAGTGTGGACCCTGGCGACAAGGCTATCCTGGTCAATTGCCACGCGGGGTGCGACCTCAAGGACATCTGCGCCGCGTTGGGTCTCACACCTGCTGACCTGTTCTATGAAGAGAAAGAGAGATACACCGCTCGACCCTCCGCAAAACCGCGCAACACTGCAACACCCCCCACCAAAAGCCAGGCTACGCCTAGCGCGGCGGCGTCAAAAACTGTTGCAACACCCGAACAACAGTCTGCAACAGTGCAACAGTTTGCGCCATCTGAGGAGTCGCCAGAGGGGTGTACGCTAGAGGAATATGCGGCGGCGAAGATATTGCCCATGGCGTTCCTGCGCTCGCTGGGCTTGCGCGACCAGACGTATATCAAGACGCCTGCTATGCGCATTCCCTACTTTGGCGAAAATGGGCACGAAGTGCTCTCAACGCAATATCGCGTTGGGTTACACAAGGCGAAAGACGGGCCAGACCTGCGCTTTCGGTTCAAGAGCGGCAACAAGGCCGTGCCGTATGGTCAGTGGCGGCTCTTAGATGCGCGGGCGCGCGGCTCCATCACGTTGGTGGAGGGTGCGAGTGATTGTCACACCCTGTGGTATCACGGCGAGCCAGCGCTGGGCTTCCCTGGCGCGGGGAACTGGAAAGACGAGCGCGACGCGCCGCTCTTGGACGGGATCGAGACGATCTACCTGGTGATCGAGCCAGACACGGGCGGCGTCGCGGTCAGGAAGTGGCTGGAGAGGTCGCGCATCCGTGACCGTGTGCGACTGGTCGAACTTCCTGCTGCGACGAAGGACCCCAGCGCGCTCCACGTGGAGTGTCAGGCCGATAAGGAGCGGTTCGCGGCGCGTTGGCGCTCGGCGCTGGATGCGTCGGTCTCATGGGTGGACCTGTCGCGCGCCGAGGCGCAAGAACGGTCGTCACGCGCTTGGGCCAAGTGCGCCACGCTCGCCAAAGACAAGGACATCTTGGGCACCTTCGCCAAGACGCTTGCGGCGGATGGCGTGGCTGGTGAGGCGCGCGCCGCCAAGCTCTTGTATCTGAGCATGACGAGCCGCCTGCTGGACATGCCCGTCTCGGTCGTGATGAAGGGGCCAAGCAGTAGCGGCAAGTCGTATCTAGTGGAGCGCGCGCTGGCCTACTTCCCGCCTGACGCGTTCTATGCGCTCAGTGCGATGAGTGAGCATGCGCTGGCGTACTCTGAGGAGCCACTAAGCCATCGCGTGCTGGTCATTTATGAGGCGGCTGGACTCGCCGATGGCTTTGCGACCTATCTGTTGCGCTCGCTCTTGAGTGAGGGCCACGTGCGCTATGAGACCGTGGAGAAGACCAGCGAGGGACTGCGTCCACGCCTGATTGAGCGCGAAGGGCCCACCGGCCTGATCCTGACCACGACATCCGTACGGCTGCATCCTGAGAATGAGACGCGGATGCTGTCTATCCCCACGACGGATACACAAGAACAGACGCGCGCCATCTTTGAAGCGCTGGCCGCTGCGAAGCGCACGCGCGCCGATGTGAGCCAGTGGCATGCGCTGCAAGAATGGCTCGCCACCACCGCGCCAGAGGTCACCATCCCCTACGCCGACACGCTGGCGAAGGAGGTGCTACCCCTGGCGACGCGCTTGCGCCGTGACTTTGGCATGGTGTTGCGCCTCATTGGCGCGCATGCGCTGCTCCATCAGATGACACGCGCGCGTGATGAGGCAGGGCGGATCGTAGCCACCATCGAGGACTACACCGTTGTGCGTGACCTGCTGGCTGACCTTATCGCTGAAGGTGTGGGCGCGACCGTCGCCAAGACGACGCGTGAGACCGTGGCGGGAGTGGCTGATTTGCTGGCCAAACAGTCACAGCGAGCAGACAATGCAACACTCACTGCAACAGTTTCGCAACTCGCAAAACACCTCCATTTGGACAAGAGTACGACCTCGCGGCGCGTGAGTGTGGCGCTTGAGGGTGGCTATCTGGTGAACGATGAGACCAGGAAACATCACGCTTCACAGCTACGGGTCGGTGATCCGCTGCCAGAGGACCAGGAGGTACTACCGAGCAGTGAGAAGCTTCTGGACGCCATCGCAAAGTGTTGCAGTGTTGCAAGCGATCCGGAGGGGGTTGAGCGACATGTGTCTCTCGCTGCTGATGCGAAAGAGGAGAAGAGAGGCGCTGGCGTCAACGGCGCTGTGGACCCGGTCTACTGCAAGAACTCGCCCACAGGGCATCACATGCTGGGCGCGCCCGGTCCATCGGGCAGACGCTACTGCGGCAAGTGTGAGTATTCAGTATTGGAGGCGTGACGAGCCGATGTTGTAGACTGACTAGAACAAATGCGCGTGATGGTTTATGAGGCCAGCGCGCCGCATGAGACGAGGTCCCGCGATGTCACGAGTCTGTACGGTCTGCGCTTCCCCACAACGCGCAGAGATTGACCGCGCGGCCATCGCGGGAGCCGGATACCGAGTCATAGCGAGTCAGTTTGGCATGGGCAGGTCGGCCATGATGCGTCACAAGGCCGAGCACCTGCTCCCCGAACTGGTCAAGGCCAGGCAAGCGGAAGAAGTCACGCAAGCGACGGACCTGCTTGCGATGGTGACAGCACGTGATGAGCGGGCGATGGCGTTGCTCGACAAGGCCGAGGCGAGCGGCGATCTCCGCGCGGCTGGATCGCTTTTGCGTGTCTCGCTCGTCAGCCTGGAGTTGCTGGCGAAGTTGCGTGGCGAAATCGATGAGCGCGCGGTGGTCAATCTGGTGCTCGCGCCGCAGTGGGTGAGCTTCCGTGCGACGCTCTTACAGGCGCTCTGGGCGTATCCAGAGGCGCGCCAGGCAGCCGCAGCGGCGCTTGCGAGTGTGGAGGGTGACCAGCATGTTGCTCTCAACTGACGCGTCCATCCTGCTCGATCCCGTCTTACTTGCCGCGCGCGCGGGCTTCCCGCAGTTGGACCCCTGGCAGCAAGACGTGTTGCGCGCCCTGCCACGTCGCCTGCTGCTCAACACGTCGCGCCAGACGGGCAAGAGCCTGGTAGCGGCGATCCTGGCCGTCCATCAAGCGCTCTTCGCGCCTGGCTCCCTGGCCGTCGTCGTAGCGGTAGCACAGCGGCAGGCCATGGAGACGATACGCGTGGCGCGTGACCTCTACACCGCGCTGGATCATCCTGAGCCAACCGAGGCAGAGAACAAGCTGTCGCTTGAGCTAGCGAACGGCTCACGCATCTTGAGCATCCCGTCCACGGAGGCGACGATACGCGGGCTCTCAAAGGTTGGCCTGCTCATCTTGGATGAAGCGAGCAGAATCCCCGACGCGTTGTACGCCGCTGTGCTGCCGTTCCTGGCCGTGTCTGATGGGCGGCTAGCGCTGCTCTCTACCCCATTCGGTCGCAGGGGCTTTTTCTTCGACGCGTATCAGCACAAGGACGAGTGGTACTACGAAGAAGTGAAGGCCGCCGAGTGCCCGCGCATATCCGCAGAGTTCTTGGCCGAACAGCGACGCAAGACCGGCGAATTCTTCTATGCGCAAGAGTGGGAATGCGCGTTTAACGACGCGACCACTGGCGCGTTCCGCTCGGAGGATATTGACCGCGCCGTGCAGGATTATCCAACGTGGAATCTGGGCCAGTACACGCAGGACCACGCTGAGCAGAGGGCGGTGAGCGTGCCCGTAGATGACCCAGCGTCGGCGTTCACGTGGGGGATGGCGCGCCCCGTCGCGCCTGATCCGATTGATCCTGATGAGTGGGCAGCCTTTCAGCGTCGGCATAGTGGCGCTGGTGGGATGGTGAGATAGCACATGGCGTCAACACGCTATCCGCTCGACGCATGGCAATATGCGCGTCTGCTTGCCGAGGTCCGCGAGAAGGGCACGGCGTATGGCGCTGAGGTGGCGAGTTGGCGCGAGGACATCGAGGGGGATGAGGCGCATCTGTGGGTGACGCGTGCGCCGTATGAGGTCTGGGAGTGGGGCGCGTCGCTCCAACAGGGGCGTCACCTCGTGCCGGGCTGGGAGTACACCATGGACTACGTGTGCAGTGCGCGCGAACTCGCGGCGCTGGAGCGGCCTGAGTCCGACCCTGAGTAGCGCGAGTAACCAGCGTCATTCTTGCGCAGGCGTTCTCTTCGGTGCTATACTCCAGGTAAGATAAGCAACCAAGCAGACAACGCCAGCGCCTGATGGGGCCTGACGTGAGGCCGAGCAGGAGGCAACACGTGAGCGCATTAGATGACCTCTACCGACAGCAGAGCGCGAATCAGTGGTATTACGAGCTACAGGCGGAACGCGCGGACATGGCAGCCGAGGCGGAGGCGCGCGGCGTCTCCGTGCGGCAAGTAGCGTATGAGCGAGAACAGGCGGATCGAGAGTGGCGTGAGGCGGATCGGGCGCGGGTGCGCTCTCTGATCAACGACCCGGACATCCTGCGGCAGCTTCGGCGTCAGTGGGAGCCACGTTATCAACTCTCTGACGGCACGTATCCGCCGATTCCCGTGCTACAGGCGGAGCCAGAGCCTGCGCCACGCGATCCGAACGCGCGGCCATCATCGGGACGCATCATCTCGCCGCCGAGGCGCTAGAGGTTCATCAGCATCATCAGCAGTAAGGAATTCATCATCATGGCGAAGAAATCGCAGCACACGCCTGGGGGTTTCATGCCCAAGAAGAGCGCTGTCGGCGCAGGACGCCCGGCGAAGAATCCGCCCCAGGCCAAGGTGGTCGGCGGCGCACGCAAGTCGAATCAATTGCCCGCCAGCCGGGGCGGTCGGAAGAAGTAGCTCGCCCTGGCGATGCGCGCGTGATCGCTGATCCGGACCCTGTGCGTCTGATACGTCGTCGCGTCATACAGTTGTAGTATCGCGTTGTGCTGTTGTGTTGGGCTCGCCACCTGGCGTGGAGTCAAACGACAACGGAGTGACGCGCCACCGTATGAGAGGGAGGGCGACCATGGACCCGCGCCAATTCTGGCAGCTGATCGAGAGCTCGAAGGCGGCGCGTGTGGATGACTGCGACAGGCAGGCAGACGCGCTGACGGCGCTCTTGCTGGAGTTGCCAACGACAGCCATCGTGGCGTTCGACCGCCTGTTTGAGCACTATGCGGATCAGGCGTATCGGAACGATCTGTGGGCAGCCGCCTACATCATCAATGCTGGCTGCTCCGACGATGGCTTTGAGTACTTCCGCCGGTGGCTGATCGGCCAGGGTGAGGCCGTTTACACCGCCGCGCTTCGTGATCCAGAGAGCCTGCTCACCGTGGTCACACCTCACATCGGGGGCGCTCCGTTTCTGGTTGGCGCTTTACGATACGAGTGCGAGCCGCTCGGCTACGCCGCAGATCAAGCGTATGAGCAGAAGACGGGGTCGGAGATGCCGCGTCCTCCACGTCCTCAGGTGGAGTTGATCGGGGAACACTGGGACGACGAGGATCTTCCGGCGATGTTGCCGAAGTTGTGGGCAGCCTTCGAGTGATGGCGAGCGATGAGGTGGCAGCGCACGGTCTGGGCAGGCTTGGCGGTTGGCATACTACAACGGTCTGGTGCGACACGGTATGAATCACCACACAAATGTTGTGGCAGAGCACCTTGCACAGCAGTTCTCCAGAATGTTCGGGCGTGCAACGGGACACTCGACGTGCGTCCATCTTTCGATCACCTGGCGAAGAACCGCTGAGTGAAGGTGGCGATGCGCACCAAACTACTGGGCGTCACGTCTGAGCGCACTCTGCGCGTATCCTAGTCCTGGGGCACATAGGGCGTATCAATGACTTTGAAGCGAATGATGTAGCTAAAGTCCAGGCCATCCACCTGTATGCCGTAGCAACCCGGAGCGCGCACACGTACATAGTCAATCCAGGGAAGCCAGCCTGACGCTTCGCTGCCTGCGTCATCCGAGGAAAAGACTGCCTGGAGAGCAGGCGTGTCTGTTGTATCTTCGCTGAAGCGCACCTCATTTGGGCCGTCCATCTGGCGTCCACGCAGCAGGAACACGCCGTGAAAGTTGGGTGGGGCCGTCCAGATCGTCTTGAGATAGTACCATCCGCTATCATCTCGGCCATTGTAGATGCTGGTCATTCCTTCTGTGCCATAGCCAACCATGTAGAGTGGCCCTTCTCCGAGCGCCGGACCCAGCTCAGGAGCAACCTGTTTGCCCGGCGCAGCGACACACGACTCTCCAGCAGCAAGCGCTGACACGCGCAGAGACCGTTGCTGCAAGATGGGCAAGGCAGTCTTGAGATCGAACGTTGCGACGGGCGTCGGCGCGGCCTGGGTGGAAGTCGGAGATGTAGTGGGCGGAGGGAAGAGCCTGTCACGCGCAACTCCAAAGAGAGTGGAATCTTCAGGGCCAACCAGCACAGTAATGGTGGCGGCGACCAACAGGACAGTGAGCGCGGCACGGAGCCAGGGAGTACTCATCCGAGAACTGGGCATGCTGTCGGGCAGGGTGGAGGCGTCCTCGGTGGGGGCGGCCTCGGTGGGCAGTGGTTCGGTGGGGAGTTCGTCCATCATGCCCGCTCCTCTCTGATATCACTGCCAGCCCACGCTCTCTGGCGGCTACGATGGTGGTGAGGTCGATGTCTCTGGCGGGGAGACGGGATCCGTTTGGCCACGCTCCGTCCCGGCGAACGCGAGGAGATAGATGAAGGTGAGGATTGCCAGGGCAGGCGGGAGGATGAGCGCTGCCCGCACGAGCGAGTAGATGGTATTCACTATAGACTGAAACAGGGGCACATTGAGGATAATCAGGATGAGGGAGGGCGCGGCGGCAATCGACATGGTGAGCGCGAGGAAAACGCCGAACCAGCCCCAGCGTTGGCTCCTGCTCGCGGCGCGGCACATGGCGATCCCTAATGCCACGGCGGTAAGAGCGCTGCCGAGAATGAGCGCAAAGGCAAGCATACCGAGCATGAGGCTACAGGGGAGGTTATTGGCGTCATTACCGCATCGCCCGAAGGCGATCAGTGCGATCAATCCGCCCGTAAACGCCAGCGTCAGCGCCGCCAAAAGGCCGAGACCCAATTTCATGGTGGTCCCCTCCGTGAGCGGCGTGGAGGATCGACGTGGAGGATGCCATCGCCAGGATACCACAGGCTCGCTGAGGCTCAGGCGATGAGCGACGAGCACAGCCCATACTGAGACGACGTGATCTGGCCGCGCGAGAAGATTTGGCAGGCGAGCATGGCGGCGGCGCGAGAGGATCGGCGATGGGAGGGGCGCAAGATCATTGGGTGGTCTGAGTGGGTCGGTGGAGACAACCACAAGCATGCGGTTATGGTGCTTGACGACGGGACGCGTTACGTGATCCACGAAGAGGGAACCATCCTCTGACGGGCGCGCTTGGAACGGCCTGCGCGGGGGCGCGTGCCATCATCGCCAGTCGTGCGCTCGGTGAGTGGGCCGGTCGCGTGAGGAAGAAGGCTGACAATGACCAAGCAAGGCTATTTTGCCTCCGCTTGCCACTCGTTGGCCCCGTCCCACGTGAGAGTGACTGGCACGGCGGCGTTTTGTTTAACGTCCCACTCCATACTTTTCTCGGTGAAAAGCGCGAGGCTTGCTTCCTCTGGGTCTGCGTAGGTCGCTGTGCTGAACTTGCCTTCCATCTCGTACACCGTGACCTCGATTCGGCCATCCGGCAGTCGTTTAGCGCCGACGCTCGCATGCCCCCATGCCGGATTCGCGTTGCTCGCCCGACCAACTGGTGATTGCTCTAACGCCTCTCGCAACGTCGCCATGCTGTTATGCCCCTCTCGTCTTCTCCACGCCGACCTTTTTGCGGGCAGTGTAGCACGCGCCAGGAACGGACGAAGCGTGGCCATCCATCTGTCGGTGGGTGGCGCATGTAGATCACCGCTGCGCTTGGTGTCCGAAATGGCAGCGGCGAGTGCTTTTCCTGTAGCCAAATGATAGCCGTTATGGATAACCCAATTGGTTGCCAATGTTTTCCATATTCAGCCTGGAATCCACATCTCATCCACGGCTGAGAAGCCGCTATTTTTCTGCTCTAGCGATTGGCAGTCATCATAAAACTCATCTGTGAGGAACTGGTTGGGCTATTCATTATGTGATGGACGCCGGGTAGACTTGACTGGCAGAGTGGCAAGGCCGAATAAGAGCGCCTTCCCCAGGCGCGAGGAGGTTCAAAAGGAGGTTCACTATGAGCAGAGAGGGCGTTTCGTAACCCCCCATCTCGGGGGTTTCCGGCCTTGGAAGGGTCGCATCGGCGCCCGTCAC
>Ga0070706_100002034_pt1 | contig 20741 bp, 16 predicted proteins | sample KBSK5501metaG_FD_65476 | JGI IMG/M metagenome (GOLD analysis project Ga0070706, IMG submission 65476) | Corn, switchgrass and miscanthus rhizosphere microbial communities from Kellogg Biological Station, Michigan, USA - KBS K5-50-1 metaG | ecosystem: Host-associated > Plants > Roots >... | reverse complement strand
GGCCGCGATCCGGGTGATCGCGGCCGGTGAGGGGCTGCTCGCACCGACCGTGACCCGCCGGCTGATCGAAGAGTTCGCGCGCCGCCCCGTGCCGGCCACCCGGAACCTGGAGGGGGTGACCGGGCGGGAACGAGAGGTGCTGGGCCTGATCGGCGCCGGGCTGTCGAACGCCGAGATCGCGCAGCGGCTGCAGCTCACCGTGGCGACGGTCAAGTCGCACGTAGGCAGGCTGCTGATGAAACTGCAGGCCCGTGACCGGGCGCAGTTGGTCATCGCGGCCTACGAGGCGGGCCTAGCCCCCTGACCCGGGATCGCTCTAGCCGATTTGGAACACAGGATGGTCCCGAGCATCAGGCAGCGGGGTCCGATCGGGCTCCGGCGATCCACAACGCCAGCGGTCTGTGAGGGGGTCTGTGAGCGAAACGTCGCCCAGACAGGCCTGGGCGACGCGCAGCCAAAGAAGACTCCTCTTTCAGACCCCTAGGCCTTCGTGCGTGCCTTGGCGAGCCAGAGCGCGACGCCGAGCATGACCAGGCCTACCGCGAAGATGGCGGCCGCCGCCCCCGCCCCTCGGGCCAGGTACCGGACGGCGACCTGCGGCAGGATCCCGATGGCGCCGAAAGCGCCGAGGCCGACCAGGAGCACTCGGCGCAGCGCCACCCCCGCCGCGAGCAGGCCGGCCACGGTCATGACGGCGAGCGCCTGCCCCGCTGGCAGGTCCATCGTCAGCTGCGCGCCAACCAGGAGTCCGATCCCGGCCGCGGCATAGCCGGCGGTACGCGGGGCCAGATACCCGCGGAGGGCCCCAATTCCCCACAGCAGTGACAGCGCCCACAGGCCAAAGCCATAGCCCCACAGGATGATGCTGGGCCAGATCTGCGCGATGCCCGTCCCGAGCAGCGCCGCCGTGCCAGCGAACATCGCCAGGTGCTGAAGCGTCGCGCGGGAATGCCACCACAGGATAACCGCATACGCCGTGACGACGGCTTCCGCCACCAGGGGTCGGCCGGCCGGGCCTAGATCCCAGAACTGTGGACCTGTGAGCAGGCCAACCGCAGCAGCGAGACTGACTGTCGACGTCAGCCACACGACGCTGCGGAGCCGTCCGAACGCCTCGTGGTCAAGGGTCCGCAGCATGACGCCGGCCAGCAGCAACGCGGTGGCGGCGACTCCAGTAAAGGCAAGCTCAACGCTGGCGGGAATAGTCGGCCAGATTTGCCGTACGGCGATGAATCCGGCCACGAGAGCGAAGACGGCGCCAAGGTAGCCGAGCGCCTCCACCACCAGCGGCAGCCGGCGCGATGCGGCGCCTGGTGCTGGGCCTGCCGGGCCGACCGCGCCAACCGGGTCGGCCGGGCCAGCAGGACCAGCAGGGGCCGGCCCGGCGACCGGAGTTGTCGTGCGAGCAGCTTCCGCCGCTGCGATCCCAGAAACAGATTCAGGCATGTCAACCGCCATTTCCCATGAGGCGGCCTGCCTTACACGGCTTCCGCACATCTCCATACTTGGCCGGAGCTGTGCAGCCGTCATGAGTACTTGTGCTCAACTAGCGCGTCGCGCCTACTCAGCGCGGGAGGGGTCTCCATGATCACGGTATTTCTTCAGTCATATTCGCTGAAGAAATACCGTAGTAATAGGACGAGCCGCGGGGGTGCTTGCTTCCAGTGCGGAGGGGGCTCCATGAGGGTTACGCGCTTGCGGGGAGGTCGGCGTCGCCTTCGAGGAGCGAGGCCGCGTTCTCGATCACCCGCGGCCGGGCCGCCTGCAGCACCAGCATGGAGACGACTCCCGCCGCGATCAGCGCGAGGAGTGCCCGCCCAGGCGGGTATAGGGCCGCCAGCTAGCCTGCTGCCGTGACCGCCGTGAACGCGCCTGAGATCAGCCAACTCGCCTTCCGCGGGCAGTGGCGCCGCTATCAAACGCTTGCGCTGCGTGCATTCGAGGCTGACCGGCGGAAAGGTGCGCGGAGTACATACATCCTCGCGCCACCTGGCTCCGGGAAGACTCTGCTGGGCATGGAGATCGTCCGCAGGCTTGGCGCACGGGCGCTGGTGCTAGCACCCAACTCGGCGATACAGGCGCAATGGCTGCGGGCCGCGGGCGAGTTCAGCGCGCCGGCCGGCCTCGCGGCGGCCGACCCGGGGGCCCCGCTGGCCTGTCTGACGTACCAGGCGCTGTGCCAGCTGGACGATCCCGCGGCCGCCCTCGATGGTCTCGCGGAGCGGCGCTGGACGGCCGACCGCGCGCGGGCCACCGGGACCACGCCGCAGCAGGTCGAGCAGGAGTGCGCGGGGTGGACCGGTTCGGCCGCGGCCCGCCGCACCCGGGAGATCGCCCGGATCACGGCCGCCCTGAAAAGGGAGATCGCCCGGGCTGAACATGGCACCCTCAAGCTCGGCGAGTTGCTGGCGAGCGGCGCGCGCGAGCGCCTCGACACCCTGCGGCGCAGCGGGGTAAGGACCGTTGTCCTGGACGAGTGCCACCACCTCGCGTCGCTGTGGGGGTACGTGGTCCGCGCCGCGGTGGCTGAGCTCGGCGACGTTCACATCGTCGGGCTCACCGCCACCGCACCCGACGCGCTGACCAAAGACGAAGCCGATCTCTATGCTTCGCTCCTCGGCCCGATCGACTTCACCATTCCCGCACCGGCGCTTGTCCGTGAACAGTTCCTCGCGCCCTACCAGGAGCTGGCGTGGCTCACCCGGCCACTTGTCACGGAAACCAGATGGCTGGCCGAGCACGACATCCGGTTCCAGGAACTCATCACGACCCTCCACGAGGACAGCGAGGAGCCAGCCAGCCTGCCCGCCTGGGTGATCCGGAGGATAGGCGACCGCACGGGTGGGGGCACGGGTGAGGCGGCGGAGTCCTGGACGGGCTTTCAGCGCAGGCACCCGGCGTTGGCTCGCGCGGGAGCACGTTTCCTCGCCTCCGGCGGCCGGGAGCTGCCGCCCGGAATACCACGCGGGGAAGGTTACCGTGAGCCACCGAATCTGGATGACTGGCTCGTGCTGCTGGAGGATTACGCATTGCACTGCCTGGCGGCCGATCCGTCGTCGGCCGCCAGCGCCCGGTACGAGTGGATCGCGGCCGTACTGCGCGAGCTGGGCTTCAGCTTGACCCGCCGGGGGATTCGCCGTGGCGCCTCCGACGTAGACCGCCTGCTGACGAGCTCCGGGGCAAAATCGGTCGCCTTGATCGACGTCATCGGATGTGAGTTTGACGCCCGTGGTGAGCAGCTGCGGGCGCTCGTGCTCACCGACACCGAGCTAGCCCGCGCTCCCGATGAGTCGCTCGTCGGGGTACTGCGCCTGGGGGCAGGGTCGGCGCGGGAAGCTGTGCGGGCCCTCGCCGCTGACGGCCGCACGGCTGTGCTGCGGCCGCTGCTGGTTTCCGGACGTGGGCTGCGCTGCGCGCAGCACGACGCGGAAGTGCTGCTCGCGGCCCTGCAGAAGTACGCGGGCGACCGAGTCGACGGCTGGCGCACGGAGCTTGAGACTGGTGGCCTGGCGCTACTGGCGGCGACGGGCGACGCCTGGCAGGCGCGGGTGTGGGTCCAGCTCGCCACCCGGATCTTCACCGACGGCGTGACGCAGGTTCTGATCGGCACCCGGGCACTGCTCGGCGAGGGCTGGGATGCGCCGTGCCTCAATTGCCTGGTTGACCTCAGCGCCGCGACGACCTCGGTGTCGGTCATGCAGATGCGTGGCCGGGCCCTCCGCCTTGATCCCGCGGATCCGGACAAGATCGCCTCGAACTGGGATGTCATCTGCGCCGCTCCCGAACTCACCCGCGGCACAGCCGACTACGAGCGATTCGTCCGCAAGCACCTGCACCTGTTCGCGCCCTCGGAAGACGGCGCGATCGAGGCGGGCCCATCACATGTCCACCCCGCGCTCGGCCCGTTCGCGCCGCCACCGGATAGCTCGTTCGCGGAGATCAACCGGGAGATGACACGGCGGGCCGCCGAGCATGACCTGGCGCGTCAACGATGGGGTATCGGGCAGCCCTACGCGGGAGCCGAGCAGGACACGCTCGTGGTCCTGCCGCGGCACCCCGGCATGGTCAGGCCGGCAACTGACACGCCGCCGCATTACCCGCTCAGCCAGCGCGGGCCGTTCCGGCTCGCGGGCTACGCAGCCACCCTGACCCTGTTGGCCACGGCTGCCAGCCAGGACCCGGTCGCCCTGGCCGGCCTTGTGGCCGTCCCCGCGGCTCTCGGCTGGGCCGCCGGGCGGCTGACCCAGATGCGGCGGGCGCTGCCCGATGCCCTCCCTCTCGACCTCGTCGCGCACGCGATCTGTGATGCCTACCTGGATCTGGGCGAGCTGAGCGCGGAGGCGGCAGCTTCGCTCGCGATCGAGCCACGGGCCTCCGGCTACATGCGCTGCTTCCTGCGCACGGCCACGACCGCGGAGAGCGAGCGCTTCGTCCGCGCCCTGGATGACGCCATCTCACCGGCCGGGTTCCCCCGGTACCTCATCTCTCGCCTGGTCCCCGACCCACGCGGCGGGGTTATACGGCTGGCCCGGGTACTGGCCCGACGGCCTCCGTTCGGACGCCGCTGGGTTGCCGTTCCGGAGGATCTTGGCCGCACCAAGCGGCGGGCGGAAGCCTTCGCCAAGGGCTGGCGGCGCTGGCTCGGACCAGGTGAGCTCCAGTTCACGCAACGAAGCCCAGCCGGGCGCGACGCCGTGGCCACGGCGAGCGCGCAGGGCACCGACTACGAGACGAGCTCGCGCCGGATCTGGGTGTAGCGACAGCCGCAGGGCATGGGGCTGACCCGCAGAGCGTCCACTATCGCCGTCGCAACGAGCCCGGTGCGGAATCGGTGTCGTCGGGACGAGCCCGGTGCGGAATCGGTGTCGTCGGGAACGGGAAGATGGGCCGCGCCCCGCGCTCGCGGCGCCGTGGAGTCAGGCGGCTTCGATGAAGAGGATGATCGGCGTGTGCGGGCGCTGGACGGGGATGGCTATGCCTACCTCGCCGAGCAGGACGCCGGACACCGCGCCGCCGGTGATCACGGGAGCGGCGGCGCGCACCGGCACGCCGCTTTCCGGGGTCACGTCGGTGACGCGGTACCGGCGCGCCGGGTGGAGTCCGGGCACGCGCAGCGCCACAGCCTGGGTCTGCACGGGCTCGTCCAGCTGGACGTAGCTCATCAAGGCCGCGTCGCGGCCGGCCGCCACGACGCCGTGGATCAGCGCGGTGCGATCCGGCGAGTCGGCCCTGGTGACCCGGCCGGAGTGGATCAGCGCCCGGTGCGCCTTGTACAGCCGGACCCACTCGGCTAGCTCGGCCAGCGACGCCGCGTCGGCGGTCGTCAGGTCCCACTCGATACCGAAGTGCCCGAACAGGGCCGTCGCGGCGCGCAAGGCGAGCGGCAAGTGGCGGCCGGTCTGGTGGGCGACCGGCGCCGACACGTGCGCGCCACAGTACTCGGGCGGCACGAGCTGCCCGGTCCACCGCTGGATGGATTGCCTGGCCAGCGCGTCGGTCATGTCAGAGACCCAGATACGCTCGGCTCGCTCGAGGATGCCCAGGTCCACCCGGCCGCCGCCGGATGCGCAGGACTCCCATTCCACGTCCGGATGCCGTCGCCGAAGCTCGTCGAGCAGGGCGTAGACCGCGAGGGTCTGGGCGTGCGCCGCCGGGGCCCCGGCCCGGCTCGCCGACCCGGCGTCCACCAGCGACCGGTTATGGTCCCACTTAACGCACGAGATGTCGTACTCGGACAGCAGCCTGTCGAGCCGGGCCAGCAGGTAGCCAGCGACTTCCGGGCGGGTCAGGTCGAGGACCAACTGGTCGCGCTGGAGCGGCGGCACCCGGTTCCCGGTGGACAGGATCCAGTCCGGATGCGCGCGGTACAGGCCGGAGTCCGGGTTGACCATCTCCGGCTCGAACCAGAGTCCGAACTGCATTCCCCGGGTCCGGACATGGTCGACGAGCGCATGGAGGCCACCGGGCCAGACCGTCTCGTCGACCCACCAGTCGCCGAGCCCCGCCGTTGCGTCCCTGCGGCTGTGGAACCACCCGTCGTCCAGTACGAAACGCTCCACACCGAGGTCGGCGCCGACATCGGCCAGGGCGGTCAGCCGGACCAGGTCGTGATCGAAGGTGACGGCCTCCCACACGTTGAGGTTGACCGGGCGGGGCGCGCGTGGGTGGACGGGCAAGGACCGCAGGTAACCGTGGAACATCGACGCCAGGCCGTCGAGCCCGTCGGCGGCCGCCGCCAGGTAGACCCACGGCGTGGCATAGGCCTGGCCGCCGTCCAGGGTGACCTCGCCGGGCAGCAGCAGTTCGCCGCCGCCGATGGTGGTCAGGCCTGAGCGCAGACGCTCGACCCGGTGCACCGTGTTGCCGCTCCAGGCGACGTGCAGGCCCCACACCCGGCCCGCGCCGAAGCCGAAGCCCGCGGTCCCGGCCACCAGCACGGTGGCGCTGTCGTGGCCGGTACGGCCGCGGCGCCCCTCGCGCAGCCATAGGCCATCGGCGATGACGCGCCGCTGGGGTACCCGCTCGTGCATCTGGCGGCCGGTGAAATCCAGGGTTTCGGCGACCTCGCCCGGCAGCGGGAAGACGACCTCCAGCGAGTCCAGCACATAGGGCTGCTCCCCGGTGTTGGTCAGGGTGTGCCGGCTGCGGATCGCGCCTCCCGGCACCGCCTCGATCTCGGTGACCAGCGCCAGGCCGGCCACCTGGTCCACGCCCTCGACGCGCGCCCACGTGATCCGCTGGCCCGTGTCTTGATGGCCCGTGCCCTGATGGCCCGTGCCCTGATGGCCCGTGCCTTGATGGCCCGTGTCTTGATGGCCCGTGTCCCGCAGGCCCGCGGCCTGGTCCGCCCTGTCCTGGCGGACAACCCGGGCGACGCGGAAATGCGCGGACCAGTCCCGGCCCGCCGCCGGGTGCCGGCCAGCGCTGTTCAGCCGGTGGCCGGACAATCCTGGCCTGCCGAACCAGCCTGCCGCGTGCTCCGGGAGCAGCGCGCACCGCCATGTGCCGTCCACGAGAGCGGCGACCATGGCCGGGTCGAAGCCGTCGGCGGGCACCGGGCCGGCCCACGCCACCGCCGGCATGGTGTCCGCTTGCGGGGCTACGACCAGCCCGGTGCGTGCCGCGGCCGCCGGATTTTGCAACAGGAACGGCGCGGACAGCGGGGCCTCGCCAGGCCGCCCGGTATCGGTGGCCGACATGGCCCCTCCGTCCGCTTCGAGGACCGGTCGCCCAGTTCTCAGGCGGTAGCCCGAGTCGATGTGCGCGTTCTTGACTGCCGAACCTACCGCGCGGAGGCCGTCGGCCTGCCGCGCTACGCAGCCGCTCCGCCCGCGATGCCTGGCGGCAGGCCCCGGCTATCCTTGATGACCTGCAGCACCCCGACGCTGACCAGCTCCGCGCCAAACTCGCCACCCTGACGTGCTGAGGAGCAGAACGGATTCGTGAGGTTCGTCTTCAGCCCGCCGGCCGGCGAGGCATCGGGACTCTTGACCCTGCCCTGGTCCGAGCCGCTTGAGGACTGGCAGGACGAGCGGCTGGTCGAGATCCGGATGCGCGGGATCTCCCGTCACATCGTCCGCTTCGTCGCGGAGGGTGGTGAACTGTACGCGCTGAAATCCATCAACGAGAACCTCGCCCGGCGCGAGTACCGGCTACTGCGCGGCCTGGCCGAAGCCAGCGTCCCAGCTGTCGACGTGGTGGGAATCGTCATCGACCGCGGCCCGGACGCGGACGCGATCCTGGTCACCCGCTACCTCGACTACTCCACTACGTACCGCGCGCTGTTCTCCAACCCGCGAGGTGGCCAGCCGACCGAACGGCTGCTCGACGCGCTGGTGGAGCTTCTGGTCCGGCTGCACCTGTCCGGTTTCTTCTGGGGGGACTGCTCCCTGTCCAACACGCTCTTCCGCCTCGACGCGGGAGCGCTGGAGGCCTACCTGGTCGACGCGGAGACCAGTGAGCAGCACCCGACGCTGACGGCGGGCCAGCGCAACTGGGACCTCGAGCTGGCCTGGGAACGGGTCGGCGGCGAGCTGATGGACCTGCAGGCCGGCGAGCTGCTGCCGTCCGAGGTTGACCCGTTCGAGGTGGCCGACGAGCTGCCGCGCCGGTATGGGCGGCTGTGGGACGAGCTGACCCGGGAGGAGATCCTGCGCCCGGAGGAGCAGCGGTACCGCATCGCGGAGCGGTTGCGGCGCCTCAACGAGCTTGGCTTCGACGCCGACGAAGTGGAACTCGTCAGCACCGGAGAAGGAAACCGGCTGCGAGTGCGGACCCGGGTCGCCGAATCCGGGCAGCACCGCCGCGAGCTCTTCGTGCGCACCGGGATCGACGCGGAGGAGAACCAGGCCCGCCGCCTGCTCAACGACATCGCCAGCTTCCGCGGCTACCTGGAGCAGAAGGCCGGCCACCCGGTCTCCGTGACCCTGGCGGCCAGCCGCTGGCTGGAGGAGGTGTACGACGCGGTGCAGGCCGCGACCCCGGAAAGCTTGCGCGGCAGGCTCGCCCCGGCGGAGATCTTCCACGAGATCCTGGAGCATCGCTGGTACCTGTCCGAGAGCGCGGGCCGGGATGTGGGCACGACCGCCGCGGCGAGCGCATACTTCGACACGGTGCTGCCCAAGGTCCCGGAACCGCTGGGCGAGGACGTCCCACCTGCGTGACCAGCGCGGCGGGAGTCAGAGCGGTCCTGTTGCCGGGCGCTTTTTAATACCATCGAGTGATGCTCAGGCCTGACTATCCGATCAGGACGCCCCGGCTCACCCTCCGCCCCTACCGGGCCGACGATTTGGACGACCTGTACGACATCCAGTCGCGGCCCGAGGTGACCCGCTACCTCCTCTTCGGCGTTCGCAACCGCGACGAGGTGCGGAAGTCACTGCGGCAGCGCGTCGCGGCGACGGAACTGGACGACGAGGGCGGCAGCCTGATCCTCGCCGTGGTGCTGCCGGCTACGGGCGCGGTGATCGGGGACGTCGTGCTGTTCTGGCGGAGCCGGGAGCACCGGCAGGGCGAGATCGGCTACATCTTCCATCCCGACCATGGCGGCCAGGGGTACGCCACGGAGGCGGCTCAGGTGATGCTGCGGCTGGGTTTCGACGAGCTCGGACTGCACCGCATCATCGGCCGCGTTGACGCGCGGAACACGGCATCCGCGCGGGTCCTGGAACGCCTCGGCATGCGCCTTGAAGCACATTTCATACAGAACGAAATAGTTAAAGGTGAATGGACCGACGAAATTGTCTTCGCCATGCTCGAAGACGAATGGCGGGCCCGGTGACCGCTGCCGACACGGTCAGCCCGGTCCCCACAGTGAGTCGAGTGCCTGGTCGATCCCGGCGGTGAGCGGCGCGAGCTGGGGTATCAGCCGGGGCGGCGGGTCGGCCTCGGTGACCTCGCACTCGGCGAGGGCCGCCGCGTCGAGGAAGCGGCTCAGCTGCCCGTAGCTGTGCCGGTCATCCCGGGCCATCCGGTGATGGTGCATCCGCAGCGGCGCGTACAGGAAGAGCTCGTCGCGGGCCCGGGTGACGGCGACGTAGAACAGCCGCCGCTCCTCGGCCAGCCCGCCCGGAGTGGCCAGCGCCATGTCGCTGGGGACCGCGCCGTCGACCAGGTGGGGCAGGTGGACCACCGGCCATTCCAGGCCCTTGGCCGAGTGCACGGTGGAGATGACCAGGTAGTCCTCATCCAGCCGCGGCGGCCCGGCCAGGTCCGAGCTGGAGACCGGGGGGTCGAGCGCGAGCTCGACCAGCGCCTCGTGCAGCGAAGGCCGGCTCGCCGCCGCGTCGACCAGCCGCTCCAGGTCGGCGATCCGGACGCCGGCGTCAGGATAGCGGGCGCGCAGCGGCTCGTCCAGCGTAGCCAGGATCGCGGCGGCCCGGTCCGCGGTCTTTTCCATGGCCGCGGCGGCGGTGAGGCCGGCCACGGTCGCGGCCAGCGCCGGCCGCCAGCGCTGCGGCGCCGCGTCGACCGCGTCCGGCCAGCGGCCCAGGGGTGCCGGGTCCGCCGGGTTCAGCGCGTCGATGATGCGCCGGGCGTGCACCGGTCCGATGCCCTCGTGCAGCCGGAGCAGGCGGAACCACGCGATGTCGTCGGCCGGGTTGGCGAGCACCCGGGCGGCGGCCAGGAAGTCTTTGACGTGCGCGGCTTCGGTGAACCGCAGCCCCCCGTACTTGACGAACGGGATGCCGCGGACCGACAGTTCGATCTCCAGCACGTCGCTGTGCTGCGCCGCGCGCACCAGCACCGCCTGGTCCCGTAGCTCACGGCCGGCCTCGTGGGCCTCAAGCACGCGGGCGCAGATCTCGCGCGCCTGGGTGGCCTCGTCATGGCAGCGGACCAGCACCGGGGCCGCGCCCGCGCCGCGATGAGCGGTCAGCATCAGACGCAGGCCGTCGGACTGCGGGCGGACCGCGTTCGCCAGCCGCAGCACCGCCTCCTTGGACCGGTAGTTCCGGTCCAGCCGGACGACGGCCATGCCCGGGTAGGTGCCGGTCAGCGTGCGCAGGTGCACCGGGTCGGCGCCGCGGAAGCCATAGACCGCCTGAGCGTCGTCGCCAACGCAGGTGAGGCCGCGCCCATCTGGCTGGAGGAGCCGCACGATATCCGCCTGGACCGCGTTGACGTCCTGGTACTCATCGACCAGAACCGAGTCGAACAAGCCGCGCAGCACCGGCCCGGCTGAAGCGTCGGCCAGGGCGGCCCGCCACATGAGCAGCAGGTCATCGAAGTCGACGAGGCCGTGCCGCCTCTTGTGCGCGACAAATCCGCGGAACAGCCCGGACAGCTGCTCGGTGAAGTCTTCGCACCAGGGGTAGCTGGCCCGGACGACCTCGGTTACCGGTGTGTGGGTGTTCACGCACCGGGTGTAGATGTCGGCGCACACGGCCGCCCGCGGTGCCCGCCGCTGCCCGCCGACCAGGTCGTGATCGGCGCGCAGCACATCCAGCAGGTCGGCCACGTCGGCCTGGTCGATGACGCTGAACTCCGGCGGCAGCGAGAAGGACTCGGCGTGCGCGCGGATGATCTGGTGGGCCACCGCGTGGAAGGTCCCGCCGCAGATCCGCTCGTCCGCACCTCCCGCCCGCGGCGCGACCCTGGCCAGCATGTCGTCGGCGGCGCGGCGGGTGAACGTCAGCAGCAGGATCCGGCTGGCCGCCGCGCCCTGCGCCCGCAGCCGGGCTGCCCGCGCCACCAGCGTGCGTGTCTTGCCGGTCCCGGCGCCCGCCAGTACCAGCAGCGGCCCGGGACCGTGGGTGGCGGCCTGCCGCTGAGAATCGTTCAGGCCTTCGAGAATGCTGGCCGCTTCGAACATGCCGACGAATGTAACCACACCGGGCGTTACAGGCCAGGCCCCTCGCCGGCCCCGGCGCACGCGTCGTCGCGCGGCAGCCGTAAGTTCGGGTATCCAGGACTTGTTATCCAGGAGGTGACCCCCGCGTGACCGCCGCCACTGACCTGCTTATCGACGCGTTCGGGAGGATCCGTGAGGCCGTGCACGAAGCCGTCGACGGCCTGACCCCCGATCAGCTGGACTTCCGCCCGGAGAGCCAGGCGAACTCGATCGCCTGGCTGGTCTGGCACCTGACCCGGATCCAGGACGACCACATCGCGGGCGTCGCGGGTAAGGGGCAGGTGTGGACGGCAGAGGGCTGGGCCGAGCGGTTCGGGCTGCCGCTGTCGCCTGCGGACCACGGCTACGGGCACTCAGCCGACCAGGTCGCTGTGGTCCAGGTGAAGTCCGGCGAGTTGCTGACCGCCTATCACGACGCCGTCTATGAGCAGACCATCCGCTACGTGCGGCACCTGGCCGATGCCGACTTCACCCGCGTCGTCGACACGTCCTGGGATCCACCGGTCACCCTCGGCGTGCGGCTCGTCAGCGTGATCTCCGACGATCTGCAACACGCCGCGCAGGCCGCATACCTACGCGGCCTGATCCTGCTCCAGTAAATCTGGCCCGGCCCACGGCCCACGGCCCCCGGTCCCCGGTCCACGGCCCCCAGTCCCCGGCCCCGATCCACGGCCCCAGTCCCCGGCCCCCGGTCCACGGCCCCGGTCCACGGCCCCCGGCCCCCGGTCCACGGCCCCGGTCCACGGCCCCCGGCGTCGAGTCGTGCCGACCTGCTGGCGTGCACCTCGCACCGGCACGCTGGACCCTCATTTCCATGATCGTTTACACTTTCACGCGTTTGGTAATCACCAATCGGACAAACCGGGCATGATCATGGTCGTAACGCGTGAAATCTCGTCGGCTTGGGCGGGGAAGGCTACTGGCTGTGTTATTCCTGACTGAGCGCGAGGCCAAGGGCGACGGCGTAGCGGTGGCCGACGGGCTGGCCGGGGAGTGTGCCGCCGACGCTGGCCCTCCCAGCCGGTACGCCGGCCGGAAGGGTGCGCAGCGCCGCGCCGAGAAGTTCGTCGTCGCCGGCTGGCCCGCCGACCAGCAGAACCTGCCGCAGATCCGGGCCGAGCGTCCGCAGTGCGCGGTCCAGGTTCGCCGAGAACACCGCCTGCTTGAGCCGCAGCCGGATGGCCCGCCACTCGGCGGGGCCGTGCCGGCGGTCGAAAGGCAGCAGGCCCGCGGGGCCGGACACCGCGAGCATGCCGATCATCGCCGCCGCGGCGGGTCGGTCCAGGAAGCCGCGGCTGCCGTCCTCCGCCTCGAACCGCTGGCCGTCGGTCACCCGCAGGCACGGGCCCCGCTTCACCCAGTCCGCCGCTGCGCGCGGGACGCCGAGCGTTTCCGCGACCGCGGCGGTCAGCAGGTCACCGGCCCCGGCCGCGATCACCTCGCCGTCCGGGGCGATCATGTCGAGGGTACCGGCGCCCACGTCCACGACCACGGCGTCGGCGCGGGCCCCCGGCGTGGTGCAGGCTCCCAGCCGGGCTGCGGACGGCTCGCCGAGCAGGCAGCGGACGGGCCGGCCGAGCAGGTCACCGAGCAGCGCCGCGTGGTCGATGTGCCGGTTGGGGCGCTGCAGCGACGCGACGAGCACGGCCCGTCCCAGGTTGCCCCGCCGGGCGGTCGCCGTGTCCGCCACGGCCGCCAGGTCCACCGCGAACAGGTCGTCCACCTCCACCTGTCCGGACTGGGTGGACAGGGCACGTACCGCACCTACCGGCCAGCCGGACAGCTTCGCGCACGCCGTGCGGAGCGTCAGCCGCTGGCCGCCTGACATCACCCACGGCTCACCGGGGCGGTGGCCATCAGCCGCCGCGCTTTGGAGGCCGACGACAGCGTTGGAGTAGTCCAGCAGCGACCTGCTCAGCGTGGTCGCGTCGGCGGACTCGCCATCGCCGAGCGATAGCGCCGCGCCCAGCGCGACCGGGTCGGCCAGGAGTGTCAGCGGCTGGCCGGGCTGGCGCACCTCCACGGCGAGCAGGGTGCATGCCTCGATCGAGGCGGGATCGACCTGGTCGATGACAGGCACCTGGCCGTCGAGCCGGTGGGCGATCAGCACGCCCTCGTCACCGGCCACGAGCACAGCGCCGACTGGCACCCCCGTGCTGCGCAGGCCGCGCAGCCGCTCCGCGGCGCGGGCATAGCCGAGGCCGGGCGGGACCACGGCAATTACCGGCCCGATGGCCGGGGCGGACCGCCCGGACTCCGGCCGCCCGGGATTCGACGGCGGCTGGTCAGGCCGGTCCAGCCACAGTGGGACGCCCACGCAGGCGCCCGCCCCGCCGGGGGTGGCCACTCCGGCCGCGAGCACGCGCAGCCGCCCGGTCGGCGGCACGACGTCCGGGACGGTGAGCGTGGCGGTGTCCACCGCCCGGAGCGGGGCGACCCGCGCCTCGTCCACCCGCAGGCCGAGCCGCCGCTCGATCCGGCGCACCAGGGCCGCGGCGCCGCGCAGCGAGTCAGCCGATCCCTTGCGGCCGCGGGTCGGCAGCCGGTCGGCGCCGAGCAGGCGCCCGGCCGCCAGCACCACGACCTCGGTCGTCGCGTTGCCCACGTCCACGCCCGCGACGACCGTCATCGCGTGGTCGTTACCCGGCCAGGCCGCGGCGGGCGTAGACCTCCGCGGCCTCGGTCAGCAAGGCAGCGCAGCGCGGCAGCCCGCGGCCGGCCAGCGACTCGGCGAGCGCGGTGAGCTGCTGCGGCGTGGAGCGGTGCGGCCGTAGCGCCTCGTAGATGGCCAGCACCTCGTCGTCGGGCAGCACGGTCAGTTCGGCGGCCCGGCGCAGGTTCTCGGCCAGCTGGGGGTTGCCGTGCGCGTGGGCCACCGACGCTTGATGGTTCAGCGTCTCGGGATGGATCCGAAGGTCAGGTAGCGAGACCTCGCCGCGTCGGACCGCGTCGAGGGTGAGGTCGCTGACCGGCTTGCCGGACAGCGAGCGGCTCTCGGTCATCGCAGCACCCTCTGGGGAGCGATCGGGCGGGGTCATCGCAGCCCTCCCTGAAAGGTGATCGGGCGGGCTCATTGCAGCCCCTCCCTGGACAGTTCTTCCGCTGGCGCCCCGGCCCGCACCCAGGCCCGCTCCAGCGCCATCAGCGCGATCACCGTCGTGTGGTAGCGCGCCTCGATCGCCTCGTCGGTGTACGGATTGCGGGCCGGGTCGGGGGTGGCGCCCTTGGCGTGCCGCGCGGCGTTGGCGCCGAGCAGCCGGTAGAGCTCGGGGGTGACCGCCGGGGCGACGGAGTAGAGCTCGAGGTTGGCCAGCGGGGACAGGTCCCGGCGGTGGATCAGCGCGGTTCCCTTGCCCTGCAGGCCGATGCCGATCCCCGAGCCGGCCAGCCGGGCCGCCGCGAGGCCGATCCGGCCCAGGTCGACGGTGTCATTGAACCGGACCACCCGGCCGGCGCAGCCTTCCTCCTCGAGCCCGGCGAGCAGTTCGCGCAGCGCCTCCGTGACGTAGAGCCCGGACAGGCAGCGCCACACGTCCCGGCCGACTGCCGGGGAGACCCCGATCACCACGTCGCGTGGGTCCTGGCCGGGGCGGGCCGGCCCGGCTGGCGCCAGCAGCGGGACGGCAGCCCGCGCCTGCTCGGCCCGCAGGTCCTCGACCCCGCGGGCCTGCCGGATCCCGTCGATCTCCTGCTGGCGCCGCGGCGACGGCGCGTAGCCGGTGCCCGGGCCGGCGTAGTCGTTGGGGTCGGTGACCAGGGACAGCACCCGCAGCTGCTCATCGAAGATGGCGGATGTCTGCAGGTAGTCTCCGGCCAGCCGGGCCCTGGTCATCTCGACGACCCGTTCCGCTTCCGCCTCATAGCCGGTCTCGTCGAGGGCCGCGACGATGTCCACGACGGTCAGCCCGCCTTCCCGGATCAGGTGCGCCGCGCCGACCACGGCGAGCGTGTCGGTCTCACCCATGTCCTTCGAGCCGGCCGCATCGACGGCCAGCTCCACGTGCTCGTCGGTGAAGTCGGCCAGGCCGAGATGGGCGTACACGGCGCGACAGGCCAGCGCCGCCTCGCGGCGCAGCTCCCCGATCCGCCCGGCCGGCACGGTCCTCAGGCCGCCGTCGATGCCCCAGTCGCGTTGCATGGCGAGGAAGTCGTCGATGTCCTCGGCGTTGAAGTTGCTCGGCCCGAACATGTTGTCGTAGCGCTGGATGCTGCCGAATCCGCTGAACACGAAGTCGGAGCCGGCCAGCACGATCGGCAGCGTGCGCGACGTCCGGCGCATGTCCGACTCGCTCATCAGGGCGTCGTTGCCTGAGCAGGATTCCAGGTTGCGCATCATCACCATGACGTTCTCCGCCATGAGCTCGCGCAGCCCGCCCGGCACCGACGCGGCCACGCTCGCTCCGTCGATGCCGCCGTTCTGCACGCCCTGGGCGCCGATCGCGCGGGCCAGGGCAACGCAGCGCGCCTCCAGGTAGAGCATGGACTTACGCTCGGCCCCGGCCATCAGCACCTCCGCGCCGGCCCCGGAGGAAACCCGCATCTTCATCCCCCGCGATGCGTACGCGGAGGTCAGGAACGCTTTAGACCATGGCGTGTCGTCACCATCGGTGAAGACTTGCTCGGTGCCGTACAGCGATACGGTCTCCGCGTAGGACGTGAGCCCGCGCATGCCCAGCTCAAGTTCCAGGGCCTCCTCCACAGAGCACTGGATGAGGACACCCTGGGCCGCCACCGCGGCCCCGATCAGGCAGGCCACCGCGTTGCTGGGTGCGTCGGCGAGCACCGGGACCGTCGTCTCGATCTCCCGGAAACCGAACGCCGCGGCGGTGGCCGAATCCGCGGCGAGCAGCAGCGGGTCATCGAGCCGGTTGGTGACGTGTGCCTGGTTGCTGGGTGTACGCCGGGCCCGCAGCTTGGCCATGGCCAGGCCCAGCTCGGGGGGCGTGAGCAGGGCCAGGACCCGGGCGAGCTTGGCGGGCGTGGCGCCCGCGCTGAGCCTGATCACCTCCGCCCGGGGGACGTCGGGGGCCACGGCGAGCCGGGCGAACTCGACGTCGGACAGCCCCATCGCCTCCGGGGCCGCGGCCAGGTCTAGACCGTGCCGGGCGATGTAGAAGTCGATCGAGTCGAAGCTGCCGGACGCCACGCCGTCCATCTCCACGACCCGGCCGCCGGAGATGACCAGCCCGGGCTCCGGATCGTCCGGGGAACGCAGGGCGACCAGGCCGAGACCGGTGTCCTCCACGGCGAAGCCGTCCAGGTTCACCCGCTGCCGGTCCATGAACCTGATCCGCCCCACCGGCTTATCGCTGTTCATCGGGGTTCCTCTCAGATCGCCTGCTGCGATCGCAGTTCGATGACCCCGCCCCGGGCCGGCGTGGTGCGCGTGACGCCGCCCTGGCCGGGGGTGCGCACGACGATGCGGGTGCGGTCGGCGCGGAACAGGTCATGCGAGAACTCGATCGGCTCGCCGTCGGCGTCCGTGGTGGTCCTGGTGATGGCTAGCAGCGGAGCGCCCGGCTGCACATCGAGGATCGTCGCCTCATCCGGTGACGCGAGCACGACCTCGATCCGCTCGACGGCTTCCTCCGGCTGGGTTCCGAAATGCTCGTCAAGGAGTTCGTAGACCGAGCCGCCGAGTGGCAGTTCGAGCAGGCCGGGGAAGCGGTCCGCGGGCAACATGGCGTGTTCCACCGAGATCGGGATCGCGTCGGCGAGCCGGATCCGCACCAGATCGACGACGAGATCGCCGGGGCGCAGGTGCAGTGCCTGGGCGGTCGGCTCGTCCGCCCCGGACAGCCGGGCGCTCATCACCCGGGTGCCGGCCACCACGCCCTGGCTGCGCAGCAGCGCGGGCACCCCGACCACACGGGACAGGTCCCGCTCGATCTTGTCCCTGCTCACGAAAGTGCCGCCGCCGCGCCCCGGGACGCGCCGGACCATGCCGCTGTCCTTCAGCACCGCGAGCGCCTGGCGCAGCGTCGCCCGGCTGACCCCCAGCTCAGCCGCGAGCGCGCGCTCGGCACCGAGCCGCTGCCCGGCGCGCAGCCGCCCGGACGAGATCCGCTCGGCCAGCATCCGCCGCACGTCTTCCGGGGTGCGCCCGCCGGGGGCGCGCTCCCCGGGATCAGGCCGGCCCGCGGCGGCAGGCCGGCTCCCCTCACCGGCCATTAGCCCGGGTCCACGGCGTCCGGCGACTCCGGCAGTACCTGGCCGCCGTCGACCACGATCGTCTGGCCGGTGATGTACCCGGCCTCGTCACTGGCCAGGAACAGCGCCGCATACCCGATCTCCTCAACGGTGCCGAGCCTGCGCAGCGGAATGGCGGCGGTCATCTGCCGGATGTAGTCCTCGCCGAGGTCGGCCAGGCCCTCGGTGAGGACGTTGCCGGGCAGTACCGCGTTGACGGTGATGCCGCTCGGCGCGAGTTCGATGGCCGCCGTCCGCATGAAGCCCAGTTGCCCGGCCTTGCTGGCACCGTAGTGCGTCCAGCCGGGGAAGCCGGTGATCGGCCCGGTTATCGACGAGGTCAGGACGACCCGGCCCCGGCCGGACCGGGTCAGCGCAGGAATGCATGCCTGCACTGACAGAACGCATCCCGTCAGGTTGGTGCCGAACACCTGCGCGAGGTCCTCGTCGGTCATGTCCACTAGGCGCCGCTCCGGGAAGATCCCGGCGTTCGCGCAGAGCACGTCGATCCCGCCGAGACGCTCGTCGGCCGCTGCCGCGATCCGCTGGCAGTCTTCCCGCCGGGCCACGTCGCCCAGCACCGACGAAACCTCCGCGCCGTCGGCCGACAGCTCGGCGACGGTGGCCTTGGCCGCCTCGGCGTCCCGGCCGACGATGAGCACCCGGGCACCCGCACCTGCGAACACATGGGCGATGCCCTTGCCGATGCCCCGGGTCGCTCCGGTCACAACGACGGCGCGGCCGGCAATTGATGTGAACATGCTTGCTCCTTTCCCCTACGGTTCCCGTCAGGCCTGCTGGTGTAATCGGGCCGGTTCAGCCCGGCTGGCGCACGCCGGGCCGGCTGAGATAGGCCTCAGCCAGGTCACAGCTTTGCTCCGTATATCCGGCGCCCAGCTCGCGGGCGATATCGACTGCCGTGTGCGAGCCGATCCACGCGACCAGCAGCAGCCGCCGGAACAGGATGAACGTCCAGATCTCCGCCTCGTCCGCGGCATGAAGGCTCAGCACCCGGCGATACCCGGTCAGCCAGCTGTCGATCAGGGCCGGCACCTGCGGCTCGTGCTCGAAGAAGCTCACCGACGTCCCTACGTCGTACAGGAACCAGCTGAACCCGGAATCGTCGAAGTCGATGACGCTGACCGTGCCGTCGTCGACGATCAGGTTGGCGAGCCGGGTGTCCGCGTGCACCAGGCCATAGCGCTCCGGGCCGGCGCCGAACGCGGCCAGCCGGGCCGCCAGCGTGGCGTCCAGCCGCCCGAGGACCTCGCGTTCGCCCGGGCCGACTCCGATCCCGTCCTGCCAGCGCCCCCAGCGCGGCTGCGCGCCGAACGCCGCCGCGTAGTCCCAGTCGAACCGGGTGAACCAGGCCGGCCGCGCCCACTGCCTGGCATGCTGGTGCATCCGGGCGGTGATCTCGCCCAGCTCGGCGAAGTGCCCGGTGTCATGGCCGGCCGGCTCGCTGCCAGGCAGGTACTCGAAGCGCACGCAGTCGCGCCGCTCGCCGCTGGCCGGATCGGTGATGGTCATGACGCGGCGGCCATCGGGGGCAGGCAGCACCCGCGGCGTGCGCACACCAGCCTCGGCCCGCAGTGCGTCCATCCAGGCCAGCTCGGACTCGATCTCCGTCCCCGTGTGGTATCCGAGCCGGTGCACGCGCAGGACTGACAGCCCCTGGTCGGGGTCCTCGATCAGGTAGGTCGCGTTCTCCGACACGTTGAGCAGCCGGACCGTGGCGGCGGGATGACAGCCGTAGTGGCCGAGGGCCTGCCCGGCGCACCTGGTGACGCGGTCCAGGACATCACCGCCGACCGACAGGTCATGGGGCTGCATCGGGGGTCCCGCCTCCGCTCCCGGCCCGGCCCATCCATCCTGGTGAATGTGCCATCGTTCGGGTTATAACCCGTGCAATGTCACATTCACCGGATACGCGGGGCCACAGGCGCGGATCCACGGGGCACGCCCTAACCATGATCGGGTCCTCACTCCTGTTCCCGGCCCTCGACGGCGCCGAGGACGTCGGCGATGGTCTGCTGGGCCCGCCGGATCTCATCGGCAGGTCCGCTCAGGTAGATCCGGCCCGCCATGCCGATCATCGACACGTCGCCGAGGGTCACGCCGGGGGCTGTGCGTTCGGCTTCGTTCGCCGCGACGGCCGCGAACAACGCGGGCGTGACCTCGCAGACCAGCAGCGTCTCACCAGGGATGAGCATGGAGCCACTGCGGTTGCGGTTGATGATGACCGCCTGCCGGTCGGTCACGTCCTCGATCACGTCGGTGAACAGGATCCGGGGCCGCAACTGGTCGGCCGCTCGGGCCCCCAGGCCGGCCAGGATCGCCTGCCCGGCGCGCTGCACGTCGGCCAGGTCGGCGCCGTGCACCTCCAGGACGCCGAACTGGCGCTCCACGAACAAGATGCCGGGCTCGACCGCTGGCACCGCACGCAGCGCCAGGTCGGTGACCCGCTCGATGGCCAGGCCGGGCGCCACCTCCACGATGAGCGCGTGCTCGCCCTGCATCGGGGGGTAGCCGCGGGCCCGCGTGGGCGTGCCCAGGTACGCCGCGAACTGCCGCTGCAGGTCCCGCACGAGGAGGTAGACGCGCAGTGTTATCCCGCTCGCCTCCGGGCGCTTGGAAGGTGGCTCCTTCCCTCGTCGCTCCGCCGCTCGCACGCTCGCTTGTCCCTCCTCAGTCCAGTCACCACCGCGCCCTTCGGCTCGCGGGGGAAGTGTTATCCCGCTCGCCTCCGGCTCGCTCACTCGCTACTCGCCGCGGATGGTGAAGTGCTTAGCCAGCTCCGCGTGCGGCCGGGGGATCACATGCACCGACACCAGGTCGCCGACGCTGGTCGCTGTCTCGGCGCCCGCTTCGGTGGCGGCCTTGACGGCACCGACATCCCCGACGATGGTGACTGACACCAAGCCATCACCCACGTCCTCGCGGCCGACGATGGTCACGTTCGCCGCCTTGACCATGGCGTCCGCCGCCGCGAGCGCGGCGACGTACCCCTTGGTCTCGATCATTCCTATCGCGTTGTCCGCCATCTGTGTCCTCCTGTTTCTCCGGGAAGGCGGCCCTTGGCCGACCCGGTCACCGGTTGCCTGGTCAGGCTCTGCTCTTGGACCCCTTGGGCTCGGCCGGGCGGGCCTGCGCGGGTTCATCGATCGAGCCGATGATCAGCGCGTCGATGGGCGGCGGC
>Ga0070706_100002032_pt1 | contig 20748 bp, 10 predicted proteins | sample KBSK5501metaG_FD_65476 | JGI IMG/M metagenome (GOLD analysis project Ga0070706, IMG submission 65476) | Corn, switchgrass and miscanthus rhizosphere microbial communities from Kellogg Biological Station, Michigan, USA - KBS K5-50-1 metaG | ecosystem: Host-associated > Plants > Roots >... | reverse complement strand
ACCACAACGCCTTCAACCCCGAGATCGGAAGCGAGATCACCTTCGCCCAGATGGCCCGAACGCTGGCCGCGCTCGGGATCGGGGTGATCCTGGACATCGTCCCCAATCACATGGGCATTGGAGGCGACGCGAATCCCTGGTGGACTGACGTGCTCGAGAACGGGCCGTGCTCTCCCTACGCGAGGTTCTTCGACATCGACTGGGCGCCGGTGAAGCGCGAGCTGCGCGGCAAGGTCCTGCTGCCGGTGCTGCCCGACCAGTACGGCCGCGTGCTGGAGTCCCAGCAGCTCCAGCTCGAGCTGTTCGAGGGGGCGTTCTTCGTGCGCTACGCGGGAGCGCGCCTACCCGTCGCGCCGGATTCGTACGCCCAGATCCTGACCCATCGCGCCGAGACGCTCGGCACGCGCCTCGGACCCGAGCACCCGCACCTGCATGAGTTCCAGAGCATCCTGACGGCGCTGGAGCACCTGCCCGCGCGGACGGAAACGGATCCCGCGCGCGCCGACGAGCGGCTCCGCGAAAAGGAGATCATCAAGCGCCGGCTGGCGGCGCTCGTCAAGGAGTCGACCGACATCCGCGAGTTCGTCGACGACAACATCCGGCTGTTCAACGGAACGCCGGACGATCCGGCGAGCTTCGATCTGCTCGACCGTCTGCTTTCGTCGCAAGCCTATCGCCTGGCCGACTGGCGGGTCGCCGGTGACGAGGTCAACTACCGCCGCTTTTTCGACGTGAACCACCTCGCGGCCATCCGGACGGAGCTCCGCGAGGTCTTCGACGCGAGCCACCGGCTGGTGCTCCGTCTCGTGGGCGACGGCACGGTGACGGGACTGCGCGTCGATCATCCCGACGGTCTCTACGCGCCCGGCGAATACTTCCGCCGGCTGCAGGAAGGCGCGGTGCTCCACGCCGCCCGCCGCCTCGCTCCGGACCTGGAGGGGGAGCGCGCCGACGCGCTCGTGGCGCGATATCGGGAGCTCGTGGCGTCGGACCCGGCGGCTCCGCTCGCCCGGCCGCTCTGGGTCGTCGCCGAGAAGATCCTCATGGCCGAGGAGCGGCTGCCCGAGTGGTGGCGCGTCATGGGCACCACCGGCTACGACTTCCTCGGGTCCGTCAACGGACTCTTCGTGGACCGCAGTCACGTCCGCCAGATGACGGCGCTCTACACCCGCTTCGCCTGGGCGGCCCCGCCCATGGCCGAGATCGTCTACTCGGCCAAGCGGCTGATCATGCAGGTCTCCATGGCGAGCGAGATCAATCAGCTCGGACACCACCTCGACCGGATCTCCGAGACGCGGCGGCACACGCGGGACTTCACGCTGCACAGCCTGATTCGCGCGCTGCGCGAGGTCATCGCCTGCTTCCCCGTCTACCGCACCTACATCGGCGACGAAGGGCCCGAGGTGAGCGCGCGCGACCGCGCGTTCGTCGAGCGCGCCGTGGCGGAGGCCAAGCGGCGCAATCCGACGGTGAACGTGTCCATCTTCGATTTCGTCCGCGACATCCTGCTCCTGCGCGAGTCGTGGGGCGCGGGCGACGACGACCGGGCCGTGCGGCACCACTTCGTCATGCGCTTCGAGCAAACCACGGGCCCGGTGACGGCCAAGGGCGTCGAAGACACGGCGCTGTACGTCTATAATCGGCTCGTCTCGCTGAACGAGGTCGGGAGCGATCCGGCGCGGTTCGGCGAGCCGGCCGCGGCTTTTCACGAGAAGAACGCGCGCCGCCTCGCGCGCTGGCCGCAGTCGCTCCTGTCCAGCTCGACGCACGATACCAAGCGGGGCGAGGACGTGCGTGCGCGCATCAACGTGCTCTCGGAGATCCCCGCCGAGTGGGGAGCCGGCGTCCGCCGCTGGCGCGCCATCGGCCAGCGGTGGAAGCGGGAGATCGACGGGGAGACGGCTCCCGACCGCAACGATGAGTACCTGCTCTATCAGACGCTCGTCGGCGCGTGGCCGGCCGAACCGGAGCCCGACCTCGGCCCGTTCACGACGCGCATCTGCGAGTACATGGAAAAGGCCACCAAGGAGGCCAAGCGCCACACGAGCTGGATCAACCCTAATCCCGCCTACGACGCGGCGCTGCGGGAGTTCGTCGCGGGGCTGCTGGCGCCCGGCGGCCGCTTCCTCGACGAGTTTCTTCCCTTCCAGCGGCGGGTGGCGCGCTACGGCGCGGTGAATTCGCTGGCCCAGACCCTGCTCAAGATCGGGGCCCCCGGGGTGCCGGACATCTACCAGGGCGCCGAGTACTGGGACCTCTCGCTGGTGGATCCCGACAATCGCCGCCCGGTGAACTTCGCCCGGCGCCAGGCGCTGCTGGCCGGGCTCGGCGCTCTCGTCGAGGCGCGGAGCGGCGACCTGTCGGGCCTGTGCGCCGAGCTGCTGGAGAGCTGGACCGACGGACGCGTGAAGCTCTACCTGATCCAGCGCGGGCTGGCGTTGAGGCGGGAGCGACCGGGCCTGTTCGAGGCCGGCGCCTACCTGCCGCTGGAGGCCGGCGGAGAGCGCAGCGAGCATCTCATCGGCTTCGCCCGCGCGGATGCGGGCGGCGCAGTCGTCGTGGCAGTGCCGAGGCTCACCGCGCGCCTGACGGGTTTCTCGGGCGCGCTCGCGCTCGGGGCCGAAGCCTGGGGCGAAACCTGGCTCTCGCTCGGAAGCGAACGCCTCGCGGGACGCTACCGCGATCGTCTCACCGGCGTCGTGCTCGAGACCGACCGCCTCGACGGCGCGCCCGCGCTACCCGCGGCCGCGCTCTTCTCCAGCTTCCCGGTCGCACTCCTCGAGCGGGAGGCGCCGGCCTCATGAGCCTCTCCCCCGACGCCATCCGCGCGCTCGTCAAGGGAGAGCACGGCGATCCATTCTCGGCGCTCGGGCCACACCCCGGCGCCAAGGGCATGGTCGAGGTGCGGGTCTTCAATCCCGAAGCGCGCGAGGTCGTCGTGGTGCCGGCCGAGCGGGGCGGCGAGCCGCGCCCGCTCGTGCGCGTCCACCCCGACGGGCTCTGGGAGGCGGTCTTCCCGGCGCCCTGGCCTTTCGCGTACCGGCTGCGGGTCGTCGACGATGCGGGGCGGAGCGCGGAGACCGAAGACCCCTATCGCTTCCCCTCCACGCTGAGCGATTACGATCTCCATCTCCTGGCCGAAGGCACGCATTACCGCATCTCCGAGCGCTTTGGCGCGCACCCGGCGCGCCTCGAGGGCGTGGACGGGACGCTCTTCGCCGTATGGGCGCCCAATGCGCGCCGCGTGAGCGTCGTCGGGGACTGGAACCGGTGGGACGGGCGGCGCCATCCGATGCGGCTGCACCCGGGCAACGGGGTCTGGGAGCTCTTCATCCCGGGCGTCGGCGAAGGCGCCCACTACAAGTTCGAGATCCTGTCGCGCTCGGGCGTGCCGATCGCGCTCAAGTCCGACCCCTACGCCTCGGCCTTCGAGCCGGAGACCCCGCGCACCGCCTCGGTGCGCTACGACCTGGGCGGCTATTCGTGGGGCGACCACGACTGGATGGCCGAGCGCAAGCGGCGGAACGACCTGGGCAGTCCGCTGTCGGTCTACGAGGTCCATCTGGGCTCCTGGCGCCGGGTGCCGGAGGAAGGCAACCGCTTCCCCACGTACCGCGAGCTGGCCCAGCAGCTCGGCGACTACATCACCGAGATGGGGTTCACCCACGTCGAGCTCCTCCCGGTGATGGAACATCCCTTTTACGGCTCCTGGGGCTATCAGACCCTCGGTTATTACGCGCCGACGCGGCGGTACGGGTCCCCGAAGGACTTCATGGCCTTCGTGGACCACCTTCACCAGCGCGGCATCGGCGTGATCCTGGACTGGGCGCCGGCCCATTTCCCCAACGATCCGCACGGGCTGGCGTTCTTCGACGGCACCCACCTCTACGAGCACGAGGACCCGCGCCTGCGCGAGCATCCGGACTGGGGCACGCGGGTGTTCAATTACGGGCGGCGCGAAGTCGCCAACTTCCTGCTCGGCAGCGCGCTGTTCTGGCTCGAGCGCTATCACGTGGATGGGCTGCGCGTGGACGCCGTGGCCTCCATGCTCTATCTCGACTACTCGCGCAAGGCCGGCGAGTGGGTGCCCAATGTCTTTGGCGGGCGCGAGAACCTCGACGCCATCGCCTTCATCCGGCGGCTCAACGAGGTGGTCTACGGCACCTACCCGGGCGTGCTCACCGTCGCGGAAGAATCGACCGCCTGGCCGCAGGTCTCGCGCCCCGTCTATCTGGGCGGCCTGGGCTTCGGGCTCAAGTGGAACATGGGATGGATGCACGACATGCTCGAGTACATGCGCCTGGACCCGATCCATCGGAAGTACCACCACGATCAGCTGACCTTTGGCCTGCTCTACGCGTGGACGGAGAACTTCCAACTGCCGCTCTCTCACGACGAGGTCGTCCACGGCAAGGGCTCCCTTCTCAGCCGCATGCCCGGCGATGACTGGCAGCGCTTCGCCAATCTCCGCCTGCTCTACGGCTTCATGTGGGCCTATCCCGGGAAGAAGCTCCTGTTCATGGGCTCCGAGTTCGGACAGGTGAACGAGTGGTACCACGAGACGAGCCTGGACTGGCACCTCCTCGAGGCCGGCCCGTATCACCGTGGCGTCCAGCGCCTGGTGAGCGAGCTCAACCGCCTCTACCGCGCCGAGCCGGCGCTCCACCAGGTGGAGTTCGAGCCGGCCGGGTTCGAGTGGATCGACTGCCGCGACTCCGAGCAGAGCGTCCTGTCGTTCGTCCGGCAGGCGCGCGATCCGCGCGACGCCGTCGTGTGTGTCTGCAATTTCACCTCGGTGCCGCGGCACCACTACCGGGTCGGGGTGCCGCGGCCGGGCTTCTACGCGGAGCTGCTCAACACGGACAGCGCGATCTACGGCGGGAGCAACCTGGGCAATCTGGGCGGCGTGTCGAGCGAGCCGGTGCCCTGGCACGGCCGGCCGCACTCGATCCTCGTGACGCTGCCGCCGCTCGCCGCGGTGTGGCTGCGGCCCACGTGAGCGATGCGCGAGCCGACATGATGCGCGAGCAGCCGAGGACCCGCCCGGGAACGCCGTACCCCCTCGGCGCTACTTGGGATGGCGCGGGCGTCAACTTCGCCGTGTTCAGCGAGCACGCGACGGCCGTGGAGCTCTGCCTGTTCGACGGCGATCGCCCCGCCCGCGAGCTCCAGCGCGTCCCGCTGCTGGAGTGCGACGACCAGGTCTGGCACGTCTACCTCCCGGAAGCGCGCCCCGGTCTGCTCTACGGCTACCGCGTGCACGGCCCCTACGAGCCAGCGGCGGGCCATCGCTTCAACCCGGCGAAGGTGCTGCTCGATCCGTATTCGAAGGCGATCGCCAGCACCGTGCAGTGGAACGACGCGCTCTTCGGCTACGAGGTCGGCGGCAAGCGCGAAGATCTCGCGGCTGACGGCCGCGACAGCGCACCGTACCTTCCGAAGAGCGTGGTGGTGGATCCCGCCTTTAGCTGGGGCGAGGACCGGCCGCCCCGCACGCCCTGGCACAAGACCGTCATCTACGAGGTGCACGTCAAGGGCATCACCGCGCGGCATCCCGACGTGCCGCGCGAGCTGCGGGGCACCTACGCGGGCCTCTCCTCTCCCGCGGTCGTCGCGCATCTGCGCCGGCTCGGAATCACCGCCGTGGAGCTGCTGCCGGTTCACCACTGCGTCCCGGAGAAGTCGCTGGTCGACCGCGGGTTGACGAACTACTGGGGATACAACTCGATCGGCTTCTTCGCTCCGGATTCGCGGTTCTCGAGCACCGGCGGGCGCAGCGAGCAGGTCCGCGAGTTCAAGACCACGGTCAAGACGCTGCACGAGGCCGGGATCGAGGTGATCCTGGACGTGGTCTACAACCACACGGCGGAGGGCAACCACCTGGGCCCGACGCTCTGCTTCCGCGGGATCGACAATGCCGCGTACTACCGCCTCCTCCCCGAAGACCGGCGCCGCTACATGGACTACACGGGGTGCGGCAACACTCTGAACATGACCCACCCGCGCACGCTCCAGCTCATCATGGACAGCCTGCGCTACTGGGTGCTCGAGATGCACGTGGACGGCTTCCGCTTCGACCTGGCATCGGCGCTGGCCCGCGAGTTCCATGACGTGGACCGGCTCTCGGCGTTCTTCGACGTCATCCACCAGGATCCCGTCATCTCCCAGGTCAAGCTCATCGCCGAGCCCTGGGACCTGGGGGAAGGCGGCTATCAGGTGGGGAACTTCCCTCCGGGCTGGGCCGAGTGGAACGGCAAGTACCGGGACGCGATCCGGCGGTACTGGAAAGGGGACGAATGGCAGGTAGCCGAGCTGGGCTACCGCCTCACCGGCTCGAGCGATCTCTACGAGCCCGACGGCCGGCGCCCGTCGGCCAGCATCAACTTCGTCACCGCGCACGACGGATTCACGCTCGCCGATCTGGTCAGCTACAACAGCAAGCACAACGAGGCGAACGGCGAAGACAACCGCGACGGCACCGATGACAACGCGTCGTGGAACTGCGGCGTCGAAGGGCCCACCGACGACCCGGAGATCCTCGCCCTGCGCGAGCGGCAGATGCGGAACTTCCTGGCGACGCTCTTCCTCTCTCAGGGCGTGCCGATGCTCTGCGGCGGCGACGAGATCGGACGGACGCAGCACGGTAACAATAACGCGTACTGCCAGGACAACGACCTCACCTGGTACCAGTGGCCGCTCTCGCGCCCGGCCCTGCGCCAGGTCGACTTCGTCCGGCGCCTGATCCGGCTCCGCCTCGACCAGCCGGTCTTCCACCGGCGGCGCTTCTTTCAGGGCCGGCGCATCCACGGCTCCGAGGTGAAGGATCTGTCCTGGTTCCGACCGGACGGCAAGGAGATGACCGAAGAGGAGTGGAACAGCAGCTTCACCCGCTGCATCGGCCTGCGGCTCGCCGGCGACGCCATCGAGGAGGTGGACGCCCAGGGGCAGCCCATCGTGGGCGACACCTTCCTCATGCTCCTCAACGCCTACCACGAGCCCGTCTCGTTCGTGCTGCCGGCGCATCGGGCGCGCGTCCGCTGGGAGCTCGTGCTCGACACGCGCGCCTGGGAGGTGGGGAAGCGAGAGCGGGCCTTCCGCGTCGGCGATCAGTTTCCGCTGGAAGGACGCTCCCTCGCCGTGCTGCGGCTCCGGCGCGGGCGGACGCCGGCCTGACCATGGCGCTCGCCCTCCACCGCGCCCGCCGGATGCCGTTCGGGGCCGAGGCCCGCGACGACGGCGTCACCCGGTTCCGGCTCTGGGCCCCGGGCGCGCGCAGCGTGGCCCTGTGGCTGGAGCACCGGGGGCGGGCCCTGCCCATGCCCCGGGATGCCGAGGGATGGGCGGAGCTGGCGGCGCGCGAGGCGCCGCCCGGCACGCGCTATCGCTTTCAGATCGACGGCGAGCTGCTGGTGCCCGATCCGGCCTCGCGCTTTCAGCCAGACGACGTGCACGGGCCCAGCGAGGTCGTGGATCCGCTCGCCTACACCTGGTCCGACGCGAACTGGGCGGGCCTTCCGATCGAGCGGCTGGTGTTCTACGAGCTTCACGTGGGAACCTTCACCCGCGCGGGGACCTTCTCGGCCGCGGCGGAGCGGCTCGACCATCTCGCCGCGCTCGGTGTCACCGCCGTCGAGCTGATGCCCGTGAGCGATTTCCCCGGCCGCCGGGGCTGGGGGTACGACGGCGTCCTGCCATTCGCCCCCGAGGCACGCTATGGACGCCCTGAGGACCTCAAGGCGCTGGTCGACGCTGCGCACGCCCGCGGCCTCGCGGTGTTCCTCGACGTCGTCTACAACCATTTCGGGCCCGAGGGCAATTACCTGCACCGCTACGCGCCGGCTTTCTTCGATCCGCGTCACCAGACTCCGTGGGGTGCCGCGATCAATTTCGACGGTCCCGGCTCCGAGATCGTGCGGGCCTTCGTGGTGCACAATGCGCTCTACTGGCTCGAGGAGTTCCACATGGACGGCCTCCGGCTCGACGCCGTCCATGCGATCCGCGACGACTCCCGCTCGCGCGTGCTCGTGGAGCTGGCGCGGGTCGTGGCCGCGGGTCCCGGCAGCGAGCGCCGGGTCCACCTGGTGCTCGAGAACGACGCCAACGAGGCCCGCTATCTCGCTCGCGACGGCGCGCCGCTCTACCGGGCGCAGTGGAACGACGATCTGCACCATGCTCTGCACGTGCTGCTCACGGGCGAGCGAGGCGGCTATTACGCGGACTACCAGCCGGCGGCGCCGGCGCTCGGCCGCGCTCTGGCCGAGGGCTTCGTCTACCAGGGCGAGCATTCGCGCTATCGCGACCGGCCGCGCGGGGAACCGAGCGCCGACCTGCCGCCCACCGCCTTCGTCGGCTTTCTCCAGAACCACGATCAGGTGGGCAATCGCGCCTTCGGCGAGCGCATCACGGCGCTCGCGCCACCCGAAGCCGTGCGGGCCGCCACGAGCGTGCTCTGCCTCGCCCCGTCGCTCCCGCTGCTCTTCATGGGCCAGGAGTGGGCCGCCGCCGAGCCCTTCCTCTTCTTCAGCGATCTGGGCCCCGACATCGGCCCGGCCGTCGCCGAGGGCCGGCGGCGCGAGTTCGCCCGCTTCCCCGAGTTCGCCGACGCCAAAGCGCGCGAGCGCATTCCCGATCCCCAGGCCCCGGGCACCTGGGAGCGGTCGACGCTCGACTGGAGCGCGGCCGGGCGGCCCCCACATCGCGACTGGCTGGACTTCCACCGGGCGCTGCTCCGCATCCGGCACGCCGAGATCGTGCCGCTGCTGAGCGGCGAGATCGCGCCACGGACGAGCTGGACCCGGCTTGGCGAGACGGCGATCGAGGTCGAGTGGACCTTCCCCGTCCGGCGGGTGCTGCGCCTCGTCGCCAACCTCGGCCCGGCGGCCATCCCCCACGGAGGCCCCGGGCCGGAGTGGGGACGCCAGCTCTACTCGCTCGGGCTTGGCCGATCAGCCTGGGCGGAGCTGCCACCGTGGAGCGTGGGCTGGTATCTCGCGGAGGCCGAGCGATGAGCGGCGATCGCTTCCCCGTAGACCTCGAGCGTGCGCTCGGCGATGCGCTCCCAGCTGAAGTGGGCCTCGACGCGCCGGCGGCCAGCGCGGCCGAACGCGGCGGCGCGCTCGGGCTGGGCGAGCAGGGCGCGCATGGCGGCGGCCAGCGCGGCCGGATCCGCGGGCGGCACGAGCCAGCCGGTCTCGTCCTGGACGACCACCTCGCGGATGCCGCCCACGCGCGTGGCGACAACCGGCGTGCTGCAAGCCATGGCCTCCAGGTTGATCAGCCCGAAGGGCTCGTAGACCGACGGGCAGGCAAAGAGCGCGGCGTGGCTGTAGAGCTGCACCACGTCCTCCCGCGGGAGGATGGCGTTGATCCAGCGCACGCGCGGGGAGTGCGCCACGGCGGCGCCCAGCCGCGCCGCCAGCTCCGGCGTGTCGGGGCTGCTGGCGCAAAGCACGAGTTGAACCTCGTCAGGCAGCCCCGCCGCCGCCTCGAGCAGGTGGAAGATGCCCTTCTGCTCGCTGATGCGCCCCACGAACAGCACGTAGGGCAGTCGAATGCCGTGTCGGTCCAGAGCGTCCTGGCGGTCCGTACGGCGGAATGTCTCGGTGTCTACTCCATTGTGAATGATCCGGACGCGCTCCGCGTCGACCGAGAAATGGGCGAGGACATCCTCACGCATCTGGGCGGAGACGGCGATCACCCGATCGGCGCCCTCCACGGCCACGCGCTCGGCCCAGCGCGACACCGCGTAGCCGGGCCCGAGCTGCTCCGCCTTCCAGGGCCGGAGGGGCTCGAGGCTGTGGAGCGTGACCACGAGCGGGACGTCGAACAGCGCGCGGACGAGGAGGCCGGCCAGCGCCACGTACCAGGTATGCGCGTTCACGACGTCGGCGGCCACGGGGTCGCGGGCCATCAGCAGGTCGGTCGAGAGGGCTTCGAGCGCCGCCGCGTAGCGGGCCTCACCGCGACCTGTCAGCCGCTCCCAAGACGCGTAGCCGCGGACGCGCAGCCCGGGTTCGGATCGCTCGTCGCCGCCGAAGCAGCGCACCTCGACTGCGGCTCGGCCCGCGAGCGCGCGGCTCAGGTGGTCGACGACGACGCCCGCGCCGCCATAGACGTGGGGCGGGTACTCGCGCGTCAGCATCAGCACTCTCATGGGTGCGCTCCCATCACGCTTCGCCGGCATCAGAGGCCCTCCCGCCATGCCCGCAGCTGAGCCATTCGTCTTCCAAGGGTGCGTCCAGGTGTGCGAGCTGCTCGCTCACCAGGCGCACGACGCGCGCGAGCTGCTCGAGCAGGTCCGGCGCGCGCCCGCCGAGTCCATCTTCTGTCACACCTCGGTGCTGCTCGTGCACCGCCCGCCGCAGCCGGACGCCTATCCCAATGACTTCGCGATGTGGGCTGACACCGAGCTCCGCGACCGGCGGCTCACGGAGCGGCTCGCCGCCATCGACCCGTTCCGGCTCGGCTCCATCGAGAGCGTCCGCGCCGAGCTCGTCTCCACCCTCGAGCACCATCTGCAGCAGCTCTCCGCCGCGCCAACCCGCGCGGGAGAGCCGTTCCAATTCCTACAGTATCACCTCGTGCCCGTCCCGACCGGCCACCAGGTGCGGACCCTCCGGGAGTTCCGGGACGCCCTCGCCGAAGTGGACGTGAGCGCCCTGTTCTTCCACATCGTCGAGGCCCGGTACCGGCTCGGGCACGGGCGCGGCGACTTCGCCGAATGGGTGGACACGGCCCTGGGCCGCCACGAGCTCGCCGAGCGCCTGAGCCACATCGACCCGTACGCGGGCACGCTCGAGCGGGTCCGCGAGCGGCATCTCATCGCGCTGAATCGCGCGCTCGAAGAAGAGGCCGAGCCGTGAACGGGCTCGGCGTCAAGCTGGACGACTACCGCGCGGTGGCTCCGCGCGGCTCCGTGGACTTCATGCTCCGGATCGCGGAGCGCCTGAAGGGTCGCCGCGTCGTCCAGGTCAGCGTGTCCCGCTACGGCGGCAGCGCGGAGATGCTGAACCGGCTCGTGCCGATCCTGAACAACCTCGGGATCGAGACGAGCTGGGAGATCATCATCGGCACCGCCGATTTCGACGCCATCGTCAAAGCCGTGGACAAGGGGCTGTCGGGCGTCGAGCAGGTGGTGACCGAGGCGATGCTGGCGCGCCTGCACGCCACCTGCGCCAGCAACGCGCGGCGACTGCCGCTCGACGCCGATCTCGTGATGGTTCACGACGCGGCCGCGCTCCTGCTCGTGGAGGGGCGCCCGCCGGCGGGGCGGTGGCTGTGGCGTTATCACGGAAACCTCTCAGCCCCGCAGCCCCAGCTGTGGAACGCGCTGCGCCCCTTCGCCGACAAGTACGACGCGGCGGTCTTCTCCATCGCGACATTCGCGGCGCCCCTGTCGATCCGGCGTTTCCTCATCCTGCCCTCGATCGACCCGCTCTCGGAGCGCAACCGCGAGATGTCGCGGGGCGAGCAGAGCCGGCAGCTGGAGCGTCTGGGCGTCCGCGTGGACAAGCCGATTTTGCTCCAGGTGGGCGCCTTCGAGCGGCTCCAGGATCCGCTCGGCGTCGTGAACGCTTACCGCCTCGTGAAGATGCACCACGACGTGCGGCTCGTGCTGGCCGGCCCGGCGCCGGGGCCGGCGAGCGTCTTCGCCGAGGTGCAGGAGGCGGCGAGCCAGGACGCCGACATCACGATCGTCGTGCTGCCGCCGGATCCGCAGAGCGAGCTCAATGCGCTCGAGCGCGCGGCGACGATCGTGCTGCAGAAACCGCTGTTCACCGGCTTCGGTGCCGACGTCGCCGCGGCCATGTGGAAGGGCAAGCCCGTGGTCGGGAGCCTGGCCGGGGGCATCCCGGCCCAGATCGTGTCCCGAGTCACGGGGTATACCGTGGAGACGGTCGAGGGGGCGGCCTTCCGCATCCGGCACCTGCTGAACAACCCGGAGCTGATCGGCCGCATGGGCGCGGCAGGTCGGGAGCATGTCCGTCGGAATTTCCTGATCACGCGGCACCTGGGCGACTACCTGGCGCTGCTCGCCCACCTGTCGGGATGAGGGGCGGGCCGAGGCCATGACTTCCCAGCTGCTGACCGCGGAGGCTCAGGCCGAGCTCGCGCGCATCGGCTCGGCGGACCTCGTCATCGGCGTGCCGACCGCGGGACCGAGCCCGAGCCTCGAGGGCGTCGCGGCCGCCGTGCGCGCCGGGCTGGAGGGGCATTTCTCGGGGCATTCGGCCGTCGTCATCCATGTCGACCAGGCGGCCGCCGAGGAGTCGGATGCCCCGCTCGCCCAGGCCCTCGGCGACGTGCCGCTCGTTCGCATCCGCCCGGCCCACACGACCGGTGGTCCGTTGGTCCAGCTCCGGCAGGACGAGGCGGCGCGCACCACGCTGGCCGCCGGGCAGGCGCTCGGCGCGCGTGGCATCGTCTTGCTCAATGCCGAGATTGCGAGCCTCAATGCCGACTGGCTGCGCGGGCTCGGCGGGCCCGTGCTCACGGACGATTGCGGCGTCGTGCTGCCCGTCTACCAGGGCGGTCGCTACGAGGGCACGCTCACGCACGCGCTCGTCGTCCCGCTCGTCCGGACCCTGTTCGGCAAGCGCCTCGCGCGCCCGCTGGCGGAGGAATTCGGCTGCTCGGGCAAGGCGGCGGCCTTTCTGCTCGAGCAGAGCGTCTGGGACACGGATCTCGGCCGCAACGGGATCGAGTTCTGGATCCCCGTCGCCGCCATCGCCCAGGGGCTCACGATCGGCCAGGCGGCGCTGGGGCCGCGGCGCATCCCCGCCCCGGCCCAGCCGACACCGCTCGGCGAGATCGTGGGGCGCACGGCCGGATCGCTCTTCGCCATCGCCGAGCGCTACGAGATGCTCTGGCTCGAGCGCGACGGCTCGGAAGCGGTCCCCTGCGTGGGGCCGCTGCCGGAGCCCCTTCCCGGTCCGGCGCCCGATCCCGAGCGCATGCTGGTCGGCTTCCACCAGGGCGTCAGGGATCTCTATCCCGTTTGGGAGCGCATCCTGGCGCCGGAGACCCTAAGCGACGTGCTGGCGCTCAGCGAGGACGCCGGCGACGAGTTCCGATTTCCCGACCGGCTTTGGGCCCGAGTCGTGTACGACTTTCTGCTGTCCTATCGCGCGCGGGTCGTGTACCGAAGTCATGTCGCGCAGTCGCTCGCCCCGCTCTACCTCGGCCGGGTGGCCTCGGTGATCTGCGAGACCCAGAACCGGCCGCCCGCTGCCGTGGCCGAGGTGACCGAGCGCCTCTGCCGAGTGTTCGAGGAGGGGAAGCCCTATCTCGTGGACCGTTGGCGATGAGGCCCCACACCATGAAAAAGGAACGGATACATCCCATCGTGATCGAGCGCGTTCAGCCGGCGGTGGACGACGGCCGTTATCCGTGCAAGCGCGAGGTCGGCGATCGGCTTGACGTGTCCGTCGACATCTTCAAGGAGGGCCACGACCTCCTGGACGCGCTGATTCTCTACCGGATCAAGGACGAATCGCGCTGGAGCGAGGCGCCCATGCGCCTGGTCGATAACGACCGCTGGGCCGGGCAGTTCCCGCTCGAGCGGAACACGCGCTACGTCTTCACGATCGAAGCGTGGACCGATGTCTTCGGATCCTGGGTGGAGGAGATGGAGCGCCGGCTCGCCGGCGGGCAGACGGATTTGACGAGCGAGCTGCTGGAGGGGCGGGAGCTGGTGCGCCAGGCCGCGGCGCACGCGGCAACGCAGGAGGCGACGGCGCTCCGCCTCACTCTCGAGCGGTACGATGCCGCCTCCGCCCAGCAGGCGCGCCTCGACCTGCTCCTCGACCCCGGACTCCGCCGGCTCGTCTCGCGGCTGCAGGAGCGGAAGGACCGCACCCGCTACGACCGCGAGCTCGAGGTCGTCGTGGACCGCGTGCGAGCGCGCTGGGGCGCCTGGTACGAGCTCTTTCCGCGCTCCCAGGGGCGCGTTCCCGGGAAGCACGGCACCTTCACCGACTGCATCCAGCGACTTCCCGACATCCAGCGCATGGGCTTCGACGTCGTGTACCTGCCCCCCATACACCCCATCGGCCGCATCCATCGGAAGGGGCCGAACAATGCCTTGGCGGCGGGCCCGACGGATCCGGGAAGCCCGTGGGCCATCGGCGGGCCCGAGGGCGGGCATACCGCGATCCATCCCGAGCTCGGCGCCCTCGAAGACTTCCGCCGCTACCTCAAGGCTGCCGAGGGGCTCGGGATCGAAGTCGCGATCGATCTGGCCATCCAGTGCTCACCCGACCACCCGTGGGTGCGCGAGCATCCCGAGTGGTTCTACCGGCGCCCCGACGGCACGCTGAAGTACGCCGAGAACCCGCCGAAGAAATACCAGGACATCTACCCCGTCAACTTCTCGTGCGAAGCCTGGGAGTCGCTGTGGGACGAGCTCTTGAGGGTGGTGCTGTTCTGGGTGGACCAGGGCGTGCGCATCTTTCGCGTGGACAACCCGCATACCAAGCCGCTGGAGTTCTGGCAGTGGCTGATCCGCGAGGTCCAGGATGGCCACCCCGACGTCGTTTTCCTCTCCGAGGCGTTCACGCGACCCAAGGTGATGAAGGCCTTGGCTAAGGCGGGCTTCACCCAGTCCTATACCTATTTCACCTGGCGCAACTTCAAGGAGGAGCTGACCGAGTACTTCGAGGAGCTCACCGGCTCGGAGATGGCGGAGTACTTCCGCGGCAATCTCTTCTGCAATACGCCCGACATCCTGCCCGAGATCCTTCAGCGCGGCGGCGCGCCCGCGTTCAAGATGCGCGCGGCGCTGGCCGCGACCCTCTCCCCGCTCTGGGGCATCTACAGCGGCTTCGAGCTCTGCGAGGCCGCGCCCGTACCCGGGACCGAGGAGTACCTCGACTCGGAGAAGTACCAGATCCGCGTCCGGAACTGGGACCAGCCGGGCCACATCAAGGACTACATTACCCAGCTCAACCGGATCCGGCGGGAGAACCCCGCTCTCCACGCCTACCGCAACCTCCGGTTCCACCAGGCCGACAGCCCGCACGTGCTCTTCTACAGCAAGATGACCGAGAGGCGCGATAATGTGGTCCTGGTGGCCGTGAACCTGGATCCCTTCGCCGTCCACGAAGCGGCCCTGCACCTGCCGCTGGAGGAGCTCGGGTTCGCGCCCGACGAGACGTACGAAATCCACGAGCTGCTCACGGATGGCCGCTCGCTCTGCCGGGGGATGCGGCAGACGGTGACGCTCGACCCCCAGGTCTCCCCCGCCCGCGTGTACCAGATCGAGCGGTGGCGGCGCCGGGAACACGACTTCCAGTACTTCACCTAAGCGGGATCATTCATGAACGACGTCGGCGAGATCGGGTGGGTGGCGCCGCGGGGCGGCCGCGGCGACAGGACCCGCCCCTCTCGCGCGCCGTGGTGTGCTTGCGAACGATGCGGGCCCGGCGGGCCATGACGGTCGGCGACGGACTCTGGCACAAAGACGCGATCTTCTACGAGCTGCACGTCCGCGCCTTCAAGGACGGCAACGACGACGGGATCGGCGACTTCGCCGGCCTGACGAGCCAGCTCGACTACATCAAGGAGCTGGGCGTCGACTGCCTGTGGCTGCTGCCCTTCTTCAAATCGCCGCTCCGCGACGACGGCTACGACGTCAGCGACTACCGCGCGATCCATCCCGATTACGGCACGATGGCGGACTTCGAGCGCTTCCTCGAGGCCGCCCACGCCCGGGGACTGCGCGTGATCGCGGACCTCGTGATGAACCACACATCCGACCAGCACGCCTGGTTCCAGGCGGCTCGCCGCTCGGCGGAATCGCCGTTCCGCGACTACTACGTGTGGAGCGACAACGACCAGGGCTACCGCGACGCGCGCATCATCTTCGTCGACGCGGAGCCGTCGAACTGGTCGTGGGATCCGGTCGCCAAGGCGTACTATTGGCACCGCTTCTTCCACCACCAGCCCGATCTCAATTACGACAACCCGGCCGTCCGCCAGGAGATGTTCGGCATCATGGCCTTCTGGCTCGACAAGGGGCTCGACGGCTTCCGCTGCGACGCCGTGCCCTATCTCTACGAGCGGGCGGGGACTAGTTGCGAGAACCTGCCGGAGACGCACGCCTACCTCAGGGAGGTCCGCCGGTGGGTGGACGCCCATTATGAGGGGCGGATCCTGCTGGCCGAGGCCAACCAGTGGCCCACGGACGTGCGCGCCTACTTCGGCGACGGCGACGAGTTCCACATGGCGTTCCACTTCCCGCTCATGCCGCGGATCTTCCTCGCCGTGCGCCACGCCGACCGGCGGCCCATTACCGACATCTTCCTGCACACCCCGGAGATCCCGCCGGCCTGCCAGTGGTGCCTCTTCCTCCGCAACCACGACGAGCTGACGCTCGAGATGGTGAGCGAGGACGAGCGCCGGCACCTCTACTACGCCTACGGCGAGGACCCGCGGATGCGGCTGAACATCGGGATCCGCCGGCGGCTCGCGCCGCTCCTCGACAATGACCGGCGCAAGATCGAGCTGCTCACCGCTCTGCTCTTCACCCTGCCCGGCAGCCCCATCCTCTATTACGGCGACGAGATCGGCATGGGCGACAACATCTATCTCGGCGACCGCAACGGCGTCCGCACACCCATGCAGTGGACCGGCGACCGCAATGCCGGCTTCTCCCGGGCCGACACCGCGCGCCTCTTCCTGCCGCTGATCGTTGACCCGGTCTACGGGTACCAGGCCATCAACATCGAGGCGCAGCTCCGGACGCCCACCTCGCTGCTCAAGTGGATGAAGCGGATCATCGAGGTGCGCAAGAAGACCCGCGTCTTCGGCCGCGGGACACTGCGATTCCTGCGGCCCGCCAATGAAAGCGTGGTGGCCCACGTTCGCTCCTATGAGGGTGAAACCGTGCTCGCCGTGCACAACCTCTCGAGCGCGGCGCAGCCTGTCGAGCTCGCCCTGCGTCCCTGGGCCGGCCAGACGCCGATTGAGATGCTGGGCGAAAGCCGCTTCCCGACGATCGGCGAGCAGCCCTATGTCATCACCCTCGGGCCCTACGGCTACTACTGGTTCCGGCTCCAGCCGCCGCTGTCCGAGCAGCCCCTCTATGGCATCGAGTACACCCCGCTGTGACGCGGCCGCGGTCGCCCAGCACCTCGCGGGGCCGGGGGCGCCGGCGCTCCGCGCCTTCGTCGAGCGGCAGCGCTGGTTTGCGGCCAAGGCCCGCGGCCTCGAGACCGCGCGCGTGGAAGACTGGGCCGCGCTCCGCGACGATCCGCCGCTCCTCCTGCTGCTGATCCGCGCGGACGAGGCTCGTTACTACGTCCCGGTGGCGCTCGGCCCGCCGCCGACCGACGCGACGCGGACGATCGGCCCGCTCGGGGGCGAGACCCTCTTCGACGCGCACTGGGATCCGGACTTCGGCCTCTGTCTCCTCGACGCGATCACCGCGCGCCGCGCCTTCCCATCGGCCCGCGGGAGCTTTCGCTGCGTGCCGGTGGAGCCCTGGGATCACCCGTCCTGGGACGAGCTGGACCGCGCGCCGGCCACGCCGCACTCGGGCGAGCAGAGCAATACGTCGATCTTCTTCGACAGGCGCCTGATCCTGAAATCCATCAGGCGGCCGCAGTCCGGGATCAACCCGGACTTCGAGATGCTGCATTTCCTCACGGGCCGCCCCGGCTTCACGCATGTGCCCCGGCTCGCCGGCTGGCTGGACTATGCCGGCGAGGGTGAGACCACGACCGTGGCGCTGCTTCAGCAGTTCGTGGCCAATGCGGGCGACGGCTGGGCGCATACCCTTGAGCGGCTCAGCCGCCTCTGCCAGGCCCTCGCCGCCGAGGCCGGCCGTCCAGGGGAAATCGAGCAGCAGGTGGCCTCGCTCGGCGCCGATCTGCTCGCCGAGATCCACGAGCTGGGCGCCGTGACCGGCCGGCTCCATGCCGCGCTGGCCTCGGATCCCTCCGCGCCGGCCTTCCGCCCCGAGCTCATCACCAGCGAAGACGTCGGGCGCTGGCGCCGCGGCATCGTCCAGGACCTCGAGCGGCTGACGGCTGAGATCGCGACCGTCTCCGCGCGAATTCCCGCGGCCACACGGGCGGCGCTCGACCCGCTCCTCGACGCGCGGGCGCACATCGAGCGGGCCGCCCATGACCTGTTCCTGCTCGCCGACCGCACGGTGCACAAAATCCGCTGCCATGGGGACTACCACCTGGGCCAGGTGCTCAAGACCGCCGAGAGCTTCGTCGTGATCGACTTCGAAGGCGAGCCGGCGCGACCTCTCGAGGAGCGGCGCGCCAAGCACTGCCCGCTGCGGGACGTGGCCGGGATGCTGCGCTCCTTCGACTATGCGGTCCACGCCGCGCTCGGCGGCCGGCCTGAGGCCGAGCGGGCCCGGCTTCGTCCCGCCCTCGCGGCCTGGGAGCGGCTGGCCGCCCGCGCGTTCCTCGACGGCTATGTGATGGCGGCCGGCAAGAGCCCGGCGCGCCTGCTGCCGCCTTCCGCCGAGGCGGTGCGCCGGGCCTGCGCTGTTTTCGAGCTCGAGAAGGCCTGCTACGAGCTCCGCTACGAGCTCAACAACCGGCCGGACTGGATTTCCATCCCCCTGGCCGGCATCTCGCGCATCCTCGGGCGGTCCGACAGTCGCGACTGAGCGCGGGCCCCTGTCCCCGGATGGCGGGAGGCCCCTCGTCGCGTGCTATCGTGGGGTTGCATGACCGGGCTGCTCTACCTCCTCTTCTTCTGCTCCGGCCTCAGCGGCTTGATCTACCAGGTGGTGTGGGTGCGCGAGTTCGGAAATGTCTTCGGCAATACGATCTACTCGGCCTCCCTGGTGATCGCGGTGTTCATGCTGGGCCTGGGCATCGGCAGCTATCTCGTCGGGGTCTGGGCGGATCGCCGGTACGCCGCCGAACCAGAGTCGCTGCTCCGGGCGTACGGCTATGTCGAGCTGATCATCGCCTTGATGGGGCTCGGCATCTCCGCGCTCCTGCCCCATCTGGGTCAGCTCTCCGCGCTGGCTTCCTCGTACTCGCGCGACGCGGCCGGCTGGCACGTCCTCTCGACGCCCTCCTATCTCGTCCGCGGTGCGATCGCCGTGCTCCTGCTCACGCCGATCACGCTTTTGATGGGCGGGACGCTGACTCTGCTCATCCGCCATCTCGTCCGGCGGGATCTCGAGATCGGGGGGTGGCGGATCGCCCTGCTCTACAGCGTCAATACCGCAGGCGCGGCGCTGGGCTGCTTTCTCACGGACTTCGCGCTGGTGCCGTTCGCCGGCCTGCGCGCCGCGCAGATGATCGCCGTGCTCTTCAACCTCGTCGCGGCGGCGGGCGCCCTGCGTCTCGCATCCCGCGCCTCCCCGGCGCCCGTCACCGCCGCGGTCGAGCCTATTGCCGCACCCGGCATCGGCGCGCAGCCGGGGAGCATCCGGCGGCCGGCATCGCCGGCGCTCGCCTTGACCGGTCTGGCGCTCGGGCTGTCGGGCTTCGCCGCGATGGGCATGGAGATCCTGTGGTTCCGCCACTTCACGCTCTTGCTGGGCGGACTCCGCGCCGTGTTCTCCCTGCTGCTGACGGTCATCCTGATCGGCATCGGCCTGGGCTCCCTCGCGGGAGGCCTCCTGCATCGCCGCACGGCGCAACCGGCGGCATGGCTGATGGCCGCCCAAGGGCTCTTCGTCGCCTCCACCCTCCTCGGGCTCGCCACCGCCGATCTGAGGACGATTCTGCTCGCCGGTCGAGCGGTCTTGCCGAGAGTGAGCGCGGAGCCCAGCCTGGCGCGCGCGCTCCTGGAGCTGTGGTTGAACGCGAAGCCCATCCTGCTGGAGGTCGCCGTGCCCGCGCTGCTGATGGGCTTCGCGTTCCCCCTCGCCAATGCCATCATCCAGCGCGCGGAAGACTCCGTCGGTCGCCGGGCCGGCGTGCTCTATCTCTCCAATACCGTCGGCGCCGTGTGCGGCGCCCTTGCAGCTGGCTTCCTGCTCCTGCCGGGGCTGGGAATCCAGCGGAGCGCCACCGTCCTGACCATCGCAGGCGGGCTTGCCGTGGTGCCCCTCTATCTCGCGACACGCACGGGTCTCCCCGAAGCGCCCACGGCGGCGCGCGCCGCCTCGAGGGCATTGGCCGGCTCGACACTCATCGCGAGCGTGGCGGTGGGGCTGTGGCTGTCGCTGCCCTCCGATCACATGATCAGCCGGGCGCAAGTGCTCTCAGCCCAAGACGAGCGGCTGCTCACCGTGAGCGAAGGCATTACCGAGGTGGTCGCGGTGACGGAAGTGCCCGGCCAGGAGCGACGGCTCCTCACCAATGGGCATCCGATGTCCTCGACAGGGTGGATGGGCCAGCGCTATATGCGCGCGCTCGCCCACATTCCGCTCCTGTCGATCGATCATCCGGAGACCGTCCTGGTGATTGGCTTCGGTGTGGGGAACACCGCGCACGCCGCCACGATGCACCCCTCGATCCGGCGCATCGAGGTAGCGGATCTCTCCAGAGAGGTCCTCTCCCATGCCGGTTTTTTCGCGCGAACGAATGGAGACGTCCTGAACGATCGGCGGCTGGTGATCTATGTGAACGACGGGCGCCAACACCTTCGCATGCGGCCGGCCGCCTCCTACGACCTGATCACGCTGGAGCCGCCGCCCCTGGCACTCGCCGGGGTGGGAGCGCTCTATTCGCGGGAGTTCTACGCCCTGGCCCGCACGCGGCTCACGCCCAAGGGCTATCTCAGCCAGTGGCTCCCCGCGTACCAAGTCCCACGGAGAACGACGTT
>Ga0070706_100002030_pt1 | contig 20758 bp, 18 predicted proteins | sample KBSK5501metaG_FD_65476 | JGI IMG/M metagenome (GOLD analysis project Ga0070706, IMG submission 65476) | Corn, switchgrass and miscanthus rhizosphere microbial communities from Kellogg Biological Station, Michigan, USA - KBS K5-50-1 metaG | ecosystem: Host-associated > Plants > Roots >... | reverse complement strand
CGCCTGGTGCGCAAGTTCGCGCAGCAGGAGATTGCTCCAAGGGCCGAGCGCTGGGACGAAGAGGCGCACTTTCCGCGCGAGATCTTGCGGCCGTTGGCCGAGCTGGGTATGGCGGGCCTGCTGGTTCCCGAGGACGCTGGCGGCTCAGATCTCTCACGTCTGACAGGCGCGGTGATTTACGAAGAGCTCGGCAAAGCTGATATGTCCACCGGCGTCTGGCTCTCCGTCCACAATATGGTTGCCAGCCTCATCAGCAAGTTCGGCAACGACGAGCAGCGTGGGCGCTGGCTGCCAGGGCTGACCTCGGGCGAGCTGCTGGGGGCGTTCTCCCTGAGCGAGGCGCACGCCGGCTCAGACGCCGCGAACGTCCGCGCCACCGCGGTGCGCGACGGCGGCGACTATGTGCTCAACGGCACCAAGTTCTGGGTCAGCAGCGCCGGCGTCGCCGATCTCTATGCCGTCATGCTGCGCACCAACGAGAAATCGCGCTCGCGTGGTATCTCGACTTTCATCGTCGAGAAAGACACCAAAGGGTTCAGTATCGGCAAGCGCGAGCGCAAGATGGGGCTGCATGCCAGCCCAACCGGCGAGTTGATCTTCGACCAGTGCCGGGTGCCGGCGGCCAATCTGCTCGGAGCGGAAGGCGACGGGCTCCGCATCGCGCTCTCCTCACTCGACGGCGGCCGCATCAATATCGGCGCCATCACCACTGGCGTCGCCCAGGCGGCGCTCGATGTCGCCGTGCGCTACAGCCAGGAGCGTCAGGCATTCGGCAAGCCGATCGGCGCCTTCGAGGGGCTGCAATTCATGCTCGCCGACATGGCTATCAAGGTGCACGCCGCGCGGCTTCTGGTCTATGAAGCGGCGTTCACGATGGACGAGGGCGATCCGGCGACGAGCATGCACGCCTCGATGGCCAAGTGCTTCGCAACCGACGCTGCCATGGACGTCACAACCGACGCGGTGCAAGTGCTCGGCGGCGCGGGCTACGTCCGCGACTGGCCCGTCGAGCGCGCCATGCGCGACGTGAAGGCGGCGCAGATCTTCGAGGGCACCAACCAGATTCAGCGGCTCGTCATTGCGCGCGCGCTGCTCGGAGACGTCGCGTCCGTGCTCTAGGGCTTTTCGACCGGCAGCGGCACGTTGGGTATGGTCGTTCGGCGTTTGCGCACGCCCGCCAGACGATTGGGGCACGCTCGACATCTCTACTGGAGTGGCCGGCCCGGCGCAGTCCCTCCGCACCTCAGGCATCGCCACCTTCATTCCTTTGGTGGGCGCGCTCGGGCTGTTCCGAAGAGGGCGCCGTATTGACCGGGCGGCGTTCGTTGCGCACCTGGCCGTTCGCCCTGCGTGCGGATTGTGCGCGGGCGAGCAAGGAGCTATAATGGCGAGGCGGGGCGGGGGGATGTGCATCGAGGGCGGATGCCGCGAGACTGCCTCGCGCGGAGAGCCGCGACTATGACTACAGAGCCAATCCCCGCCAGCCTCTCACTCGATGCTGCGACCTACTTCGCGCAGCTTCGGCGTGACAACGAGCGTCTGCAAGCACGCAATATACAGCTGGAAGAGCAGGTGCGCGCCCTCATCGTGTTGCAGGGCATCGCCAACACCCTCACAGCCGAGCTCAATCTGACGCCGCTCTTGCATCGCGTGGCCATCGCCGCTCTCCGCCTCACCGCGGCCCAGGCCAGCGCCGTCTACCTGGTGGATCCGTCGCGCACCGCGCTCGTGGTGGAGGCTGTCGAGACGCTGGAGACCGCTGAGGACAGCGGCCTCTTCAACGCGACCGGTGGCTTTGCCGGCTCGCATCCCGGCTCGCCACTCGATGAGCTCTTCGGCGCCGGCAAGCCGCGCATCCCCTTTTCCGATGCGGTGGCAGGATCGGTCGCCGCCAACGGCAAGGTGGTGCTGGTGCCGGATGCCCAAAACGATCTGCGCTTCCCGCTAAACGTGCTCGCGACCGATAGCAATGTGCTCGGCGTGCGCCCGCGTGGGCTGGTCGCCGTGCCGCTCTGGTTCAAGGGCGATGTCACGGGTGTGTTGGAGGTGGCGCAGACCGACGGCAGCGTCGGCTTCGACGCCAGCAGCCTGGACCTGATGGGCACACTCGCGGCGCAAGCGGCGACCGCCGTGGCAAATGCGCAGCTGTATCGCGGCCTGCGCACCGAGCGCGACCGCATCATCCAGACACAGGAAGACGAGCGCAAGCGGCTTGGCCGCGACCTGCACGACGGACCCGCGCAGAAGCTCGCGCAAATCGCCATGTCGCTGGAGTTTGTCGAGCGGCTCGCCACGCAAGAGCCGGCGAGCGTCGTCCCAGAGGTGCGCACGATCCGGGAGATGGCGCTGAGCACGACGCGCGAAATCCGCAATCTCTTGTTCGACCTGCGCCCGCTGGTGCTCGACGCCGAAAACGGTGGACTGGTGGTGGCACTGCAGCACTTTCTAGAGCGCTTCGAGAACGCGCCCAGTGCCAGCCAGGCCCCACGCATGCACCTCAAGGCGGACTACCCCGACCGGCTCTCGCATAACGTCGAGCTGACCGTGTTCGCGATTCTCCAGGAAGCCGTCAACAACGTGCTCAAGCATGGGAATGCGCGCAATTGCTGGATCGAAGTGCATCTGTTGGATGATCGGCTGGTTGCCACGATCCGCGACGACGGCGACGGCTTCGACGTCAATCAGGTGCGGTCCGAATACGAGCACCGTGGCAGCTGGGGGCTGTTGAACATGATGGAGCGTGCCGCGCTCATTGAGGCAAAGTTCAATATCGCCTCGCAGCCCGGCGAGGGCACGGTCACCTCGCTCGTCGTACCGCGTTGACCGCCTCAAAGGACCTATGCTACACTCACGTGTAGTCTGCCGTCGTCCGCGGCCCATTTGGCCTGGCGCGCGCGTCCCATGCGCCGCATGAGATGTGCGTGCCACGCGGGCGCGCCATCCGCTACGATCTACAGGGCCGTCCGCACTGCGGGCGCCGTTCGAGTTTCACATCAAGACAGGAAGTGGATCTGTGCCTAAGGTCACCTTCGTCAACGAGAAGCGCACCGTCGAGGTGGAGCCGGGGGCGTCGCTCCGCTACGCCGCACTCGAAAACGATGTGCCCCTGTACTGCATGTGGTTTGGCGTCTCCAAATTCGCGAACTGCCACGGCAACGGCCTCTGCTGGACCGACCGTGTGCGGGTCGCGCCCGCCAACGCCATCAATCCGCGCACGCCGCTCGAGATGGCCATGAACACCATCGGTACGCGCAAGAAGAACCGTGATCCGCAGGTGCGGCTCGCCTGTCAGGTGCAGGTGTTCGAGGACTGCGAAGTGCGCACGCGCTGCAAGCCAAAGCGCTAGCGCGAGCGCAGGCGCTGCCGCTCCCAACTGAGGGCGCGCCGGACTGCGGGATCATATCGCGCACAGCCGGGCTCGCGCGCGAGAGTAAGGAGTTCGCCAGCATGCGTCTTGATCGCGTTCTCAGCGAAGGCGAGGCACGGGTTGCCTTGCAGCGGTTGGGCTTCGACGTGCGCGATGCGCCCGGCCGGCCGGGGCTGATCGAGGTTGCGCACTCCAAGATTGGCGGCGCGCGCACAATGACTGTCGAACAACTGACGTTTTTTGCCGAGGGCGCTGTGCTGGCGGAGCAGTTGATACGCGGGATTCCCGTGGGGGAGCTGGAGTAGGGCGACCTGCCCATCCACACAGGCGGGAGAGCGCCGCTCCGCTCCTGGTTGGCCGTCGCGGTCCGTGCCGCGCTCACGCCCGGAGAACGAGCAGGCGACAGGTGAGGGAACTAATGGCTGGGCAGCTAGCGCGCCAACGCGACACTCCGGCGCACGCCGCCAGGCTGTGGGCGCTCGCCGCCTTCGACCCGAGCGCCGCCATCCAACCGGCCACAGTCGAGCCGGGCCGCCAAAGGCAGGCGCGCCGCTATGCACGCGAGCGCCAGCTGCTTTCCCTGCTCAATCTCGCCGTCTCGGCTCTGCCCATCGCCGTGCTGCTCTTCACGCCGCTGGGCCTTCGCTTGCGCGATGCGCTGGCCCCGCTTGCCGTGCCGGAGCCGGTTCCCGGCTGGCAGCCGCTACGCATCGCCGCCTACTTCGCCGTGCTCTTCGCGGCCGGGTTCGTGCTCACTCTGCCGATCTCGTACTACGCTGGCTTCGTGCTCGGCCACCGCTACCAGCTCTCGACGCAGACGCTCGGCGGCTGGGCGCTCGACCGCGTGAAGATGCTGTGTCTTTCGCTCGTGTTCGAGCTGGCCGCCGTTGAGTTCATCTACCTGCTGCTGGCGCGCACCCCAGACTCGTGGTGGCTGTGGGCCGGCCTTGCCGCGCTGGTGTTCACGGCGCTGCTGGCCAACCTCGCGCCGGTGCTGATCTTTCCGCTCTTTGCGAAGCTGACGCCGCTGCCCGAGGGCGACGTGCGCCGGCGAGCGCTCGCGCTGGCCGCCCGCGCGCGCACGCCGGTGCGCGGCATCTACGCGATGGATGCGAGCAAACGTACGACAGCTGCCAACGCCATGGTGATGGGCCTGGGCAACACGCGCCGCATCGTCGTCACGGATACTCTACTGGCCCACTTCACGCCCGAGGAGATCGAAGTGGTGGTGGCCCACGAGCTCGGGCATCAGGTGCACGGCGACATGCTCAAGCTGATCGTCGTCGAGACGGCGACGACGCTAGGCGGCCTGTTCGTGGTGAATCTGGTGCTGCATGCCGTCGTGGCGGAGGTGCCAGGCTACCACGGGCTCGCGGACGTGGCGACGATGCCGCTCATTGCCGCAGCGCTCGGGGTCTTTGCGTTGGTGGTGCTGCCCATCACCAACGGATTCAGCCGCCTGATCGAGCATCAGGCTGACGTGTACGCGCTCGAGACGACGCGCAACGCGCCGGCCTTCATCGGCGCGATGACGCGCCTGGCGGACCAGAATCTAGCAGAGCTGGAGCCGGCGCGCATCGTCGAGGTCTTGCTGTACAATCATCCCTCACTTGGGCGCCGGCTGGCCTACGCGCGCCGGTTCCTCGCGGAACAGGGCGCGGGCGCGGCGTGAGCGCGATGGCTGGCGCGTGCGCCTCACTCCAGCGTGCCGTGGACGATCTCCCCGCCAACCACCGTCGCGGCGACGCGCGCGCCTGCCAGCCGCTCGGGCGGCACGGCGAACGGGTCTTCTTCCAGCACGATGAAGTCTGCCAGCTTGCCCGGCGTGAGGCTGCCCTGCTGCGCCTCCTGCCCTCCGGCGTAGGCCGCGCCGACCGTATAGCCCCACAGCGCCTGCGCGAGCGTCAGCGCCTGCTCTGGCAGCCAGGGCGAGCGCTCGGGCGTGGCGTCGTCGCGGCGCACGATGGCCGCATGGAGGATGCGCAAGGGGTCGCTGGTGTCCACCGGCACGTCTGAGCCGAGGGCGAGCGAAATACCTGCCTCGCGCATCGTCTGATAGGCGTAGGAGCGGCGCGCGCGCGCGCCCCAGTGACGTTCGGCGGCGTCGCGGTCTACTACCGCATGGAAGGGCTGCACCGACGCGATCACGCCCAGGCGCGCCATGCGCGCGATATCCTCCGGCGCGGCCAACTGTACATGTTCGAGCCGGAAGCGCGGCGCAGCGCCTGCTGCGCCACTCGCCACGTTGTGCCGCAGCGTCGCTTCGATGCTGTCCAGTGCGGTGCGCACGGCCCGGTCGCCGATGGCGTGAATGGCGACGCCGATGCCGCCCGCCGCGGCCTCCGAGACGATGCGTGTGGTCTCCTCATCGCTCAGAACGAGCAGCCCGCGATCGCCTGGCCGGCCCTCGTACGGCTCCAGCATTGCGGCGGTGCGCGGACCGAGCGCGCCATCCATGAATAGCTTGATGCCGGCAAAGCGCAAGAAATCGTCGCCGAAGCCGGCCTGTATGCCGAGATTGACGGCGTCGGGCAACGAGGCGCGGGGAATATAGAGCAGCACACGCGGGGCGAGGGCGCGCTCGGCGTGCAGCCGCTGCATCAGGCGCAGACTGCGCGCATCCTCGATATTGTGGATGCCGGTGATGCCCCGCGCGCGCATCTCGAGGAGCACGCGCCGCAGCTCATCCAGCAGTATGTCTTCGTCGGGCCGCTCTATGACGGCAGTCATCAGATTCGTCGCGCCAGGCTCGTAGAGCATGCCCGTCGGCTCTCCGGCGCCGTCGCGGGCGATGGTGCCGCCGGCGGGATCGGGCGTGCCGGCGTCGATACCGGCGCGGCGCAGCGCCTCTGAGTTGACCCACATGGCGTGGTGCGCGTGATCCCACAGGGCAACGGGGTGGTGCGGCACGGCGGCGTCGAGCGAGGCCCTGGTGGGGAAGCGACTGCCGGGCCAGAGGTTGGCATCCCAGCTCTGGCCGACAATCCAGGCGCCGCGCGGCGTCTGCTCGGCGTGCGCACGAACGCGCTCCGCCGCCGCTTCCTCGCTGGGCACGCCGCGCAGCTCGACGTTGAGGCGCGCCTCAGCGAAGTGGGCCACGTGGGTGTGGGCATCGATGAAGCCAGGCAGGACTGTGCGTCCCGCCAGGTTGATGGTCTCCGCTAGCGGCCCGGCAAGTGTCGCGATCTCGTCGTCATCGCCCGCCGCCACAATGCGGCCGGAGCCACGGTCAATCGCGAGCGCCGCGACACGCGGCGTCTGTGGGTCCATCGTGTGTATCGCGCCATGCAGCGCCAGGAGTAGTGGCCGGCGACTGAGCACCATTCGTCTCCCTCCTTCTCGTACGTTCGCGCCGACGCTCGGCACAATTGGAGTATAGGGAGCCGCACGAGAAGGCACAAGTCTGGGACGCGCGCCGGCTGGTGTCCGCGCAGCGTTTAGCGGCCCTCGCGCAGGACGCGCGTGGGCTTCGCCGTGGCCGCCGCCTCGCTCTCGATCAGCGTGCGATCCCCCTGCTCTTCGCGATAGCGGCGATAGTAGCGTGCGAAGAGGTCATTGAGTTGGCTGCGCGTGAGCTTCTTGCCGCCCTCGAAGTACTCGATGGCAACCTGCCCGAGCGTCCACGTGCCGGCGGCGGCGATGGCGCCAGAGACTAGGTCCCCACCGAAGGGCACGGCCTTCGCCGCCTCTTCGGCGAGGTAGCGTAGGGCGAGGCCGCCCGCGACGGTGGCCATCAGCTCGCGGGCGTGCCGGGCGGACAGCGGCTCGTTATACACGGCGGCGATGCGCAGCACCATGCGAATCTGGTTGCCCAGCAGGATGGGGATGTCTACCAGCGGGATCGGCTCCAAGCCGGCGGCCAGGCTTACCAGTGTCGCGGTGCGCACGATCTTCTTGGCGGCGTCGCGCCGGAACTGTGGCAGCTCGCGGCCGATGGCGAGCGCGGCGTTGGGGCTGGCCTCGATGAGCGCGGGAATCAGCTCTTCGGCGACGTTGTCGCCGTCCCGCGCGGAGATAGGGATCACGTCGGCGACGTGCAGCCGGGCCGCGGCCTCCGCGCTCACATCGTCGGCGGAGTCTCTGAGCCTGTCGGCCTTGTTGAGCGCGACGACCAGCGGCTTGTTGTCCTGCCGCACCTTCGAGATGAGCGCGTAGTCCTGCGCGCGAATGCCCTGCGTCGCATCCAGCAGATAGATGACCGCGGACGCCTCTTTATAGGCAGACTCTTGCAGATCGGGAATATGGCCGGGAGTGTCGATCAGAGTGAAGGGGCCGAAGCCCCCGCGTACCAGTTGTTTGGTGGTGCCCGCCTCGGCGGAGACCGGCGAGCTATATTGCCCGCGCATGGTGTTGAACAGGGTGGACTTGCCGGAGTTGGCCATGCCCAGGATCGCCACCTTGTGCCCAAGCTCGCCGCTGATCTCTTCCTGCGCCGCGTTCCAGTTGACGGCATCCATGAAGCTGCGCAGCGTTGAGAGGGTCGAGGGCAGCTTGACCAGTGTCGAGATCGAAAGCAGATCGCGCGGACGCAGTCTTGTCCTGCCCAGGCCCCCGCGCCCTCCGGTATTCTTCGCCACCTCGTGTCCTCCTGTGCCCGCCAGCCGTGCGCGCCGCCACGTGGCGCCAGCCATGCGCTTCGTTATAGCACGCTACAACCTGCGGCTCCAAACGGAAAGTACGCAGGGAGCATGCCATGCCCCGGCGGGCTCCTTGCGACGGGTGAAAGGGCGGCTTGGGCTGGTCCCCGGGGGAGGCGAGCCTGCACCGGTGATACAATGCCCTGGGATCTCGCACACCAACTGATCGCCGCTCTATCCTTCTTTGCCCGGCCAGCGCAAGCGGAGACAGTGAGCCACCAGGATGCCGACACTCTCCGGAACGCTCGAGCGCATCGTCTTTCGCAACGCAGAGACGCACTTCACGGTGGCGCGCCTGCGGCCGAACGACAGCGGGCGGCTCTTTCGAGACGACCTCGTGACGCTGGTCGGCACGTTGCCCAGCGTGAGCGTCGGAGAGGTGGTCGAGGTGACCGGCGAGTGGGAGCTGCACCCGCAGCACGGCCGCCACTTGCGGGTCAGCGCCTTCACCTCGCACGCCCCCGTGACGCCCGAGGGCCTCAAGCGCTACCTCGGCTCCGGGGTCATCAAAGGGATTGGCCCCAAGACGGCGGAGAGGATCGTCGAGCGCTTCGGCGAGCAAACACTGGCCATCATCGAGCTTGAGCCGCAGCGGCTGACGGAGGTAGCGGGCATCAGCGCGCAGAAGCGCGACCGCATCATCAGCGCCTGGGCAGAGCAGCACGAGATTCGCGAGCTGATGGTCTTCCTGCAGGGACATGGGGTCTCGCCCGGGCTCGGCACAAAGATCTATCGCCAGTACGGCAAGGAAGCGATCACCGTGATTCGCGAGAATCCCTATACGCTGGAGCGCGACATTCACGGCGTCGGCTTTAGGACGGCGGATGCGCTGGCGCTGCAGCTGGGCACGCCGCGCGACGCCATCCCACGCTACATGACGGGCATCAAGCATGTGCTCTCCGAAGCGGCCTCGGCGGACGGGCACTGTTTCCTGCCACAGGCGGAGCTCTTCACGCGCGCCGCCGCCCTGCTCGAGGTCCAGCCGGAGGCGCTCCCACCCGCCCTGGAGCGGCTGGCGCAAGAGAAAGAGGTCTTCCTCGAAGAGGACGACCACGTGTATCTGGCGCCCTTCTTTTATGCGGAGAGCGGCACGTCGCGTCGCCTGCGTCTGCTCTTGAAGGCGCCCAACCCACTGCCGCCCGTGAACGAGGCCGAGTGGCAGGCGACGTTCGCCAGGCTGGAGCGTGAGCACGGTGTGCGCCTGGCCGAGCGACAGCAAGAAGCCGTGCGCACGGCCTATGCATCGAAGGTCTCCGTGCTGACGGGTGGGCCTGGCGTCGGCAAAACGACGACGATCCGCTCATTGTTGGACGTACTCGACCGCCAGGGTGTCGCCTACGCGCTGGCGGCGCCGACGGGGCGCGCGGCGAAACGCATGGCCGAGGCGACCGGCCGCCCCGCCTCGACTCTTCACCGCCTCCTCGAGTTCCAGCCCTCCACCAATGACTTCGCCTACAACGAGCACCGGCCATTGCCCCATGGCTTCGTGGTGGTAGATGAAGCGTCGATGCTGGACGTGTTGCTGGCGTATCGCCTGCTGCGCGCCGTGGCGCCCGAGGCGCACCTGCTGCTTGTGGGCGACGCCGATCAGCTGCCCTCGGTCGGGCCGGGCACCGTCTTCGCGGATCTGATCGCGAGCGAGGCGGTGCCCGTCGTCCGGCTCACCGAGCTCTTCCGCCAGGCGCGCGAGAGCGCCATCATCGTGACGGCGCACGGCGTCAACCTGGGCGTCATGCCTTCCCTGGAGCCGAAGCCGACGAGCGACTTCTTCTTTCTGCGCGCCGACGATCCTGCTGCCGCGCAGCGCGTCGTCACCGATCTAGTGGCGCGGCGACTGCCGGCGCGGTACGGCTTTGATCCGGTGCGCGACATTCAGGTGCTGGCGCCGATGTATCGCGGCCCGGCGGGGGTGATCGCGCTTAACGCCGCCCTGCAGAGCCGGCTGAATCCGGCGTTCACTGGCTCCGTGAGCGCGGGGGAGCAGCGCATCTGCACGGGGGACAAGGTGATGCAGGTGCGCAACGACTACGACAAAGGGCCGAGCGGCGTATTCAACGGCGATGTGGGCCGGGTGGTGGCGGTGGACCCAGAGACGTCGCAGGTCAGCGTCCGCTTCGCCGATGAGTCCGGCGGCTTTACAGTCGCCTACGAGCCACACGAGCTGGATGAGCTGACCCTGGCCTACGCGTGCAGCATCCACCGGGCGCAGGGTAGCGAGTACCCTTGCGTGGTGCTGCCGCTGGTGAGCCAACACTACCTCTTGCTCCAGCGCAATCTGCTCTACACGGCGCTCACGCGGGCGCGCCGCCTCTGCGTCGTGGTCGGCGACGCGCGGGCGCTACGGCGGGCGGTGGAGAATCACGCACTGGCCAGCCGCAACACTGGCCTGGCCACCAGGCTGCGCGGGCCGCGGCTGGCCGGCAGGGCGCGCGAGTCCTCCCGCGCTAATGTTGACTTTGTTGATGAAGTAAGCTAACAAATGCTACAATGGCGGGTGGCAACATGGATGTGACGTTATGAAGCGCCCGAGCACGTGTGAAGCAGCCGCGGAGTCGGCGAGCCGCGCGGCCCACAGGCGCCGCAGTACAGAGAGGTGGAATGTATGGCGGGAACCGATACGGTAACCTCCGACCGGGCGCCCGGCGCGGGGTATGCGCATCCTGAGGTGCTGGTCGAGACCGAATGGGTGGCGCAGCACTTGAATGATCCACAGGTTCGCATTGTCGAGGCCGATGAAGATCCCCTGCTCTACGAGGCCATCGGCCATATTCCCAACGCGGCCAAGCTGGACTGGCACACCGACGTGCAGGATCCGGTGCGCCGCGACTTCGTCAACAAGCAGGACTTCGAGGCGCTGCTCAGCCGTTACGGCATCAAGAATGACACGACGGTCGTCTTCTATGGTGACAAAAACAACTGGTACGCGGCCTACAGCTACTGGCTCTTCAGGCTCTACGGGCACGAGGACGCGCGCATCATGAACGGCGGCCGCACCAAGTGGGAGGCCGAGGGACGCCAGTACACCAAGGACGTGCCCCAGTTCACTCCCACCAGCTACACTGCGCGTGAGCCGAATCTGAGCATCCGCGCATTCCGCCGCCAGGTGGAAGATCAGCTTGCCGGCGGGCGAGCGGCGCTGGTAGACGTGCGCTCGCCGGATGAGTACACGGGCAAGCTGCTGCACATGGTAAATTACCCGCAGGAAGGCGCCCAGCGCGGCGGCCACATTCCGGGGGCGCAGAGCATCCCCTGGGCCACGGCAGCCAATCCCGCCGACGGCACGTTCAAGTCCGCCGACGAACTGCGCGCGATCTATGGCGGCAAGGGCATCACACCCGACCGCGAGGTCATCGCGTACTGCCGCATCGGCGAGCGCTCCGCGCACACCTGGTTCGTGCTGACGCAACTACTGGGGTACCCGAACGTGCGCAACTACGACGGCTCGTGGACCGAGTGGGGCAATCTGGTCGGCGCGCCCATCACGAAGGGCGAGGAGCCGTAGGGCTCCGTCGCCGGCACGGAATGAGCAGGACTGGTGAGTGGCACCTGGCGGCAGTGGTCCGTCGCGGGCCACTCACCGGCGTTTCGCCATACCCGATGCGTATCGTGGATAGTAGAGCATACTTGGAGCTGAGCGCGGCACTGGGCCGGCGGACGCCGGCCGCGAGCCAAGGCGCCGGGCGCACACTGACACTGTGGAAAGCGAGTAGACATCATGGCAATGGACCGCCAGGAAGCTATCGAGTTTCTGGTTGATCACTATCAAAATCCGCGCAATCGCGGCCCCATTGAAGACGCCGACATTCACCTGACGGGCGGCAATCCTGGCTGCGCCGACCGCGTCGAGATGTACGCCCGGGTCGCGCCGGACGGCCACGTGAGCGAGGTCACCTTCGAGGGTGAGGGCTGCACGATCAGCATGGCCGCGGCCTCATACGTTACCGAACTGGTGAAGGGCATGACGCTCGAAGAGATCGAGAGCTTGAGCTTCGAGACGTTGATAGATGACCTGGGCAGAGAAGTCGTGATGGCGCGCCCGACCTGCGCGACGGTTGCCCTGGGCACACTCAAGCAGGGCGCGCACGAGCTGCACATGCGGCGGCTCACGGCGGAGCGCTAGCGCGCCAGGCTGGCGCATGCGGCCGCTGCTCGACTCCCCCGCGCAGCGCGCGCACCAGGGACGGGAATGCGCCGCGACTGCAAGACGCGAGCGCAAGGGACAAGGCTGTGATGCGCCTGTGAGGCGCGCCCAGCAGCCTGTGAAATCGTCGTGACGCCGCGTCGCTATGCTTCCCTCAGACGGTGAGTCACAGAGCTAAGCAATGGGCTTAGCGGCAAGAGTGGTCTTCCAACGAGAGGGTGGCACTCGACATGACCAAGGCAATGAGATGGCGTATCATCGTTCTCCAGGCGGTCGCACTCCTTGTATTCGCGTTTGGCGCGGGCGGGGCCTACTACGCCTACAACTTCACCACGGACCAGATTCACCAGCAGCTCGCACCGCAACAGATCTTCTTCCCCAAGGACGCGGCGTCCGGGCTGCCGACCGACCTCTCGGCGTACGCTGGGCAGCAAGTGCTCACGGGTGACCAGGCGCATGCGTATGCCGACAACTTCATCGGCCTGCATCTCAAGACCATCGGGCAGAACCATCCGTATTCGTACTGGAGCGGGCTGGCGCAGCATGAGACTGATCCGGCCGTGAAAGCCAAGGATCAGGGCATCGCCGACACGCTGTTCAAGGGCGAGACACTGCGCTCGATCCTGAACCAGGCATGGACCTTCTCGGTGATCGCGCAGATCGCGTTCTTCGCCGCCATCGGCCTGCTGCTCGCGGCGGTCGTCGCCCTGGGGGCGCTGGTCTTCGAGGTGATCGAGGCACTGCACGGCAAGGAGAGCGTGGAAGTCGTCATACCGAAGGTGGTTCCCGCACCCGGCGCTCTGGCACACGTCAACTGATCCCTGGTCGGTGCATCTTGACCGTGTCGAGCGAGAGGCCGCTGGCCCTGAGCCAGCGGCCTCTCGCTCTATGAGCTGGACTTTGCCAGCAGCTACTGCCGATGTGCTCCCTGCCCTGAAGCGGCAGGGCTAATCCTACTCGATGCAATCTTTGCAGGGCAGACAGTGCGTGGCGCCCGCAGCCCTTGCCCCTCCCGGCGCGCTCTGGCGGCCGCGAGTCTTGCTGGTATCGTGCCTGGCGCTCACAGAGCCACCCTGGAAATCGAAACAATGTTCTATCCCAAGGATGGCGGGATGCGTGCCACGGGGTCGGCCGATGGTGCGCGCGACCCCGTGCGCCCGGCCTAGTCGTTCTCCATCCGGATATACTTGAACGCCTCGGCGTACGTGAAATCGTGGCCGTGGCGCTGGGCGGCGCTGCCGGTTTCCTTGGCCCACTGCTCGACCATCGGCGTGGGATCCCAGTCGCGCATCTGGCTCTTATGTGCCAGCAGGCCTGCCGCTTTCTTTTCCAGGAAGCCGCCGATGTCTACCCAGCGATCGGCTTGCGACCCGCTGCCGATGTATATTTCTTTGACGTTGTGTGGCGCCAGCCCCTCGGCGGCGAGCTCCGGCGTGGCCAACCGCGTGCTGGCCAGTGGCATGATCGCGCAGAGCGTAGCCTCGCCGGCCGCGCTGTGGTCGGGATGATTGATGTATCCCTGGCCGCTCCAGCGCTGCGTCGGGTCCTGGCAAATCACAACATCTGGCCGCACCTGACGAATCACGCGCGCGATCGCCATGCGCAGCTGGAGCGTCGGCTCAACGCGCGAATCCCACTGGTGCAGGAAGATCACCGGATGCTGGACGCCGAGCGCGTCCGCCGCCGCCTGCGCCTCGCGCTGCCGCACCTGCGCCAGCTCTTCGCTGGTGATCTCGGTATCGCCCGCATCCCCCACCTGCCCATCGGTGACGAGGCAGTAGTAGATGTCGCGGCCTTCGCTCGCCCAGCGGGCAATCGTGCCGCCGCAGATGAACTCGCCGTCGTCTGGGTGCGCCATGACGATCAGCACGCGCTTGGCGGCAGCGGTCTGCTCCTGGCTCTCAGTCATCAGTTGCTCTCCCTTTTGCTTGCCTAGAGTCGCCTACAGTAGTGGCTGGTAGTCCGATCTATTTCTCGGCTTCCAAAGTGGCGGCGTCGGCTGCCCAGCGCTCGCGCAGACCCGCGAGCACCTGTAACCCGCGCTCCAGCAGCGCCTGATGGGCGGGATCGTTCAGCCAGCGGCTCACCCCCGAGGGATGGGGCAGCGGCAACAGCACGACGCCGTTCCGCTCGACCGCCGTGCCGACCACGTCTTCCAGGTGCGCGGGGCCAAGGAACGCCTCGATGGCCATGCCGCCGATGAGCGCGATAGCCCGCGGGCGCACCAGCTCGAGCTCACGCAGCAGAAACGGTTGGCAGAGCGCCACTTCAGCCGGCGACGGCTTGCGATCGCCGTTGCCGCGCGCGGACTTGCCGGGGTCACACTTCGTGAGCGCGGAGATATACACCTCGCGGTGCAGGGCGCCAGGTGCGAATCCCGCGCGCTGCAGCCAGCGGTCCAGTATCACGCCACCCGGCCCGCTGAACGGGATGCCGCGCGTAACGGAGAGGTGGCCAGGCGCCTGCCCGACGAGCATCAGCCGGTCGCCGATGCGCCCGCAATACCCCGCCACACTATCCGCCTGCGGCAGGAAGCCGGCCGCGACGCAGCGGCGGCAGGCGCGCATCTCCGCCTGGAGGATATCGAGCCGGCGCTGGCGCTCCGTGTCCGCCGGCTGGGAGGCGAGCGGGGCGTGCGGGGTGAGCAGGCGGGTGCTGCGCGCGACGGTGGTAGCAGTGCGCTGCTTCATGTGCGCGTCTCTCGCAGGTCAACGTAATGGCTGCGGTGGTAGAGCAGCGGATCGCCGTCGCGCGCGCCTAACGCCTCGACCAAGCCGACCAGGATGCTATGGTCGCCCCCATCGAAGACGTTGACGAGGTGGCAATCCACGAAGCCCAGACAGTCTTCCAGGATGGGTGCTCCAGTGGCGGCCACATGCGAGTGCATCCCGCAGAACTCGTCATGGCGGAAGTCCGAGTTGCTGGCGAAGCAGTTCGAGATTGTCTCCTGATCGCTGGCGAGGATATTCACGGCGAAGATGCCGCTGTCGAGGAACGCCTGATGGACGCGGCTGGCGCGCTCGAGGCAGAAGAGCACCAGCGGAGGATCGAGCGAGACGGAGGCAAAAGCGTTGACGGTGATGCCGAGGCGCCGTGATGCCTGATAGGTGGTGGCGACGGTGACACCGGTGGCGAACCGACCCATGACCGAACGAAAGGCTGTCGAATCTACCGGCATGCTCTGCTCTCAAGCGTCTCGTGGGATGCCCTCACCGGCCCAGCGCCGTTCTTTCCCAGGTGAAGTATAGCGCCGGTGCCGAAAGGGCCGCAATGCACCTCCGTACAGGTTGCAGGATAGCTTGCCGCGGCCGGGCGGGGGCTGGTATGCTGGCACTGATGCCGGTTTCCGCACCGGCCGCTGGTATTTGTCACCTCGTTTCAGAATATGGGCCAGAAAGCCTTTGGTCTTTAGCCAGGGGATGAATGGCCTTTCCGACTTGCGAACACTGTTGAGGAATGCCACAGTATTAGTATGAATTACGCGCTGAAGGGCACACCACCCATCACTCTGTGCACCTCATCTGGACTCCTAACCGGTGGCCCAAGGTCTTTGTAGGGCTGGTGCATGACCACTTGAAGCAGATCATCGAGGAGGTAGCGGGTGAACACAGGAGGGAGATCATTCGGCTGGCGATCGAGCTAGATCATGTCCACTTGTTCATGCGCGCCACCCCCTACACGCTGCCTGCGGACATTCCCCGGCTCATCACGGGCTGCAGCTCTCACGACGTGTGTGAGGAGGTCCTGCACATGCGCAAACTGCCGTCCCTGTGGACAGACTCATTCTTCCTGAGTACGGCAGGCAACGTGAGTCGGGAAATAACTCAGAAGTACATCGAAAGGCAATCCAAGACGTGAACACGACGGTGCCTGTCCGGCTCTACCCGACACCAGAACAAGCTGCCCGCTTACGGGCGCACTGCCAGGAGTACATCAGCACCATCAATGTACTGGTGGTGGCTCTGGACAGTGACGTGCTGCCGGATGGAGGGAAAGGCGCCAGCACCAAGGACTTCACTGCTGCCCTGCCCAGTGTCGTGAAGAATCAGGCATTGCGGGATGCCCACTCAGTCTGGAAACGCGCGTGCGCACTGGGCCGTCTCCCCCTCCTGCGCAAGCCTATCTGCCAGTGGAACAATCAGAACTGGCGCATCGAGCGAACTGTCTTGTTGGTGCCACTGGTGAAAGACGGCACCGTTCAGCAAGTCGCCATTCGCTGTTCTCCTTGTGCATTGGAGAGCACGCCGGGCTTGCTGCGTATCACGCGCAAGCGCGGCAAGTGGATCGCCGATATTGCCCGCACCTTCTCAGCGCCGGAACCCACCACGGGCGAGGCGATCATGGGCGTAGACCTGGGGATCAAGCTCCCTGCCGTCGTACATGTCATTGGCAAAGGCTCGCGCTTCTTTGGTAACGGGCGCTATCAACGCTTCAAACGCCGCCAGTTCTACAGCCAGCGCCGCTCGCTGCAACAGGCAGGCAAAGTGCGTACGGTCAAGCAACGCCAGGGCAAAGAACGGCGCTGGATGCGCGATGTGAACCATAAACTTTCCTACCAGATCGTGACCCAAGCCCAGCAGCAGGGGGTAGGCGTTGTTCGTCTTGAGCGTCTTGCTGGCATTCGTCCGCGGATTAGCCAGCGCACGGCACGTACACGTCGTGGGGCCGCGCGTTCCAAGGCCCACAAAAACAACCGGATGAAGAACACGTGGTCCTTCTTCCAGCTCACCCAATTCATCACATACAAAGCCGAACGCCTGGGTATCCGTGTCGAACAGATAAACCCGGCGTATACCAGTCAAACTTGCCCGGCCTGCTTTGAGAAGAACAAAGCGGAGGATCGGCGGTATGTGTGTTCTGAGTGTGGATGGCATGGCCACCGTGATGCTGTTGGAGCGATCAATATCGCTCGCGACACTGGCCGCTGTGGTCATAGCAGCGGTGCCACCATAGCGAATGGCTCTGATGGTGGACGGGCTGCCTGAGACAGCCCTGGGGTTTCGGCCCTGAACTGTGAAGCGTTTGCACCCTGAAGGCGAAAGCAAGTGAGGGGGAGCCAATCAGAACCTCCCGCATTCATGCGGGGGAGTCTCAGTAGAGGAAATTGCGTACCATGACCTCACCTCAGGCTACTGACGCGCGCCCGCGTGTCATGGCGATTTTCGCGCATCCCGACGATGCCGAGTTTCTGTGCTCCGGCACCATTGCGCGCCTCGTCGAGCACGGCTATCGTGCCCAGTACGTGCTCGCCACCAGTGGCGACAAGGGCAGCGACGACCGCGCCGCCACCCCGGAGCAGCTGACCCGCACACGCGAGGCGGAGCAGCGCGTGGCCGCCCAGGTGCTCGGCGTGGAGGAGGTGACGTTTCTGCGCCACCACGACGGTGAGGTAGAGGTGAGCATTCCCTTCCGGGGTGAGCTGGCGCTGGTCATTCGCCAGGGCCGGCCGGACATGGTGCTGACCTTCGACCCGTGGCAGCGCTACCAGATCCATCCCGATCACCGTGCCGTCGGCATGACCGCACTCGATGCCGTGGCCGCCGCGCGCGATCACATGTATTTTCCGCAGCAGCTCACCGAGGGGCTGACGGAGCACCGTGTGCACAACGTCTACTTCTTCGCCTCCGATCAGCCGAACTACTATGTGGACATCACCGGCACGATCGACAAGAAGATCGCGGCGCTGCACAAGCACACGAGCCAGATCAGGACGGAGGGCCTGGAGGAGCGGGTGCGCGCGCGCGCGCGGCTGGTCGGGCAGGAGATCGGCGCCGAGTACGCGGAGGCGTACCACTACCTGCCCATGATGCAGCCGCCAGCCCTGGTGCGGCATCCCAAGTGGTAGTCGGTGCAAAGGCGGGAGGCAGCCGATGCGGGTGCTGGTGATCGGGAGCGGCGCGCGGGAGCATGCCCTCTGCTGGGCGCTGTCGCGCTCGCCGGACCTGGAGCGGCAGTTCTGCGCCCCCGGCAACGGCGGGACGGCGACGCTAGCGGAGAACGTCGCGCTCGATCCCATGGACTTCGCGGCCTGCGCGGCGTGGGCCGAGCGGCAGGCGATTGACCTTACCATCGTGGGTCCGGACGATCCGCTCGGCGGCGGCATCGTGGATGTCTTTGCGGCGCGCGGGCTGTCGATCTTCGGGCCGTCCGCGGCGGCGGCACGCATCGAGAGCAGCAAGGTGTGGTCGAAGCAGCTCATGCGCGAGGCCGGGGTGCCGACGGCGCGGGCGGAGCGCTTTGCGGATAGGGCGGCCGCCGGGGCGTATCTTTCCGAGCGCGCCAAGCAGGAGGGCGCCTTTCCTGTCGTGGTAAAGGCCAGTGGCTTGGCGGCCGGCAAGGGTGTCGTCATCGCCGGCGACGTGCGCGAGGCGGAGCGCGCTCTCGACGACTTCCTGGTGGAGCGGCGGCTGGGCGCGGCCGGCAGTGAGGTGCTGATCGAGGACTATCTCGAGGGGCGCGAGCTCTCGATCTTCGCGCTGACCGATGGCGAGCGCGTGGTCACGCTGGCGCCGGCGTGCGACTACAAGCGCGCCGAGGATGGCGACCAGGGGCCGAATACTGGCGGCATGGGCGCGTATTCGCCCCCCGCCGTGGCCACGGCGGAGCTGCTGGCGGAGGTCGAGTCGCGCGTGCTGCAGCCAACGGTCCGTGCGCTGGCCACGGCCGGCGCGCCCTTCCGAGGCCTGCTCTACGCCGGGCTGATGCTCACGCGCGAAGGGCCCTCTGTGCTGGAGTTCAATGCGCGCTTCGGTGACCCGGAGACGCAGGTGCTGCTGCCACGGCTGCAAAGCGACCTGCTGGCGCTGTTGGCCGCCGTCGCGCGCGGCCGGCTGGATTCAGTGCCGGAGCCGCGCTGGACCACCGACGCGTCGTGTGGCGTGGTCGTGGCGTCGGCTGGGTATCCGGGTGCATTCGCGCGTGGGCACGAGATTCACGGGCTGGACACGCTCGATCCGGGGATCCTGGTGTTCCATGCCGGCACGCGGCGCGAGCCGGCTGATGGGCGGCTGCTCACCACCGGTGGACGCGTGCTGACGCTGGTCGCGCTTGGGGCGAGCGTCGCCGAGGCGCGCCAACGCGTCTACGCGAATGTCGGACGCGTATCGTTCGACGGTGCGCGCTGGCGCAGCGACATCGGCGCCCGCGAAGGGCAGCCTCACCGTTGAGACAGTGCGCCGGCATGGATGCTAGGCACGAGCGCAGCGTACACACGCGACAGCACACCGGGAGGTAGTTGATGCTGCCTATGGCTTGGCTTGAGGAAAGCATCCGGCCGGGCATTTGGTTGGCAAGCGTAGAAAATATAGGTTGCTAACGGCGGGTGCAAGTCGACAAACATGTCTGGACTACCGACGGCTACAATCGGCTGGACCGATACGCTGTCTATCCCAGAGCCGCGCAGCGTCTCACGGATGCGTTCGGCGTTTGCACGGGCTTGAGTGGTAGGATTGGCGTCGGTGGGCAGCCATTGCGCGTACGGCGACGCACGCCTATACCAGTTGCCCCCCTGCACTAAAAACGTGCCCCGCCACGCCTTAACCTCAAACACCGTCACTCCATGCGGTTCCATGAGCACCGCGTCGATATCGCCACCCTTGTGCCAGGGAGCTGGTGGGGTGTAATTGCGCAGCAACAGATAGCGATCGTCCAGATGTTGCCGAAGCACAAAGTCTAATGCGTCTTCACCGGTGCGACCACGTTCCCACGCATCCGCTTCCGCGGTGTAATACCTTTCCGCGAGCTCGTGCTCGCGCCGTTCCAGGCGCTCACGTCGCCCTGCACCAAAGAGCATGCGCTGAATCAACGACCAGAATCCCGGGCGCCTGGAGAATGCAGCGAGCGCATCCTCTGCCGCCGCTCGATAGGTGGCTTCCTGCTGTTCCAGGTAATCAGAGCAATTGATGATATGCATGGCGCTTTCCTTCTTACGCAGGGCTGCGAAGCCTGCCGTACATGCAACGAAGGGAACGTCTCGCGGTCACCCAGCAATCGTGCGTTGTCATGCTGGATCGACGCTTACGGACACTCAAGCCAATGCGGGGGTGAGAAAGCGAGTAAGGGCAAGATAACCGTGGAGAATCGATGCTTCGTAAGAGCCGAAATGACGATCGGGCACGCCTTACCCACGAATGTGCGGGCACAAGCCGAACAGTGGCGGAAGTGAGGGAGCGGCCCGCCTGTGCTGCGCGGGGCGGCGTGGCCGACCAGACAGAATAGCCGCCCGCCCGACCTGTGCGGGACCCATCTCGCCGGCTTGCGCGATCTACGCCGGAGGTGCGGCACTGTCAGGCCTGCGGGGGGAGTAAGGCAGTTGTGATATCGCATCACGTCCCTGTCACGCATAGCGGCTAGCATGGGCGTAGTCCACGGCACCTATGACGGCAGCTGCGCGACGTCACCGCCCATCCCAGCCTGAGGGCGACAGCTATCTACTGGTGCGGGAGCGCCAGGGCGTGGACGCACGCGAGGTCTATGTCACGTCCCGTGCCGGCGTATGCGCAGGGATGCCGCTCGGCCGCCATCCCGTACCAACACCTAGCAAGGAGACCAGCATGACCCAACCCTCGATGGACCAACCCATGATGAACCAACCTCCTCTGGCCCAACCTGCCA
>Ga0070706_100002029_pt1 | contig 20772 bp, 20 predicted proteins | sample KBSK5501metaG_FD_65476 | JGI IMG/M metagenome (GOLD analysis project Ga0070706, IMG submission 65476) | Corn, switchgrass and miscanthus rhizosphere microbial communities from Kellogg Biological Station, Michigan, USA - KBS K5-50-1 metaG | ecosystem: Host-associated > Plants > Roots >... | reverse complement strand
GCGCCTCGGACCCGCAGGGCTCGGCCTCCTCGCCTGGGTCGTCGGGCTGAACGGCGGCACCCTCGCCATCAACAGTGCCTTCGACCGGGACGAAGGCGACGTGGCCTATCTCCGCGACCCGCCCCCTCCGCCCGCCCACCTGTTCGCCTTCGGGCTCACCCTCATGGGCGCGGGACAGATCGTCGCGCTCAGGCTGCCCGGGTCCTTCGCCGCGGCGTACGGCGTCTGCTTCGCGCTCTCGATCCTGTACTCGGTCCCGCCGTTCCGGCTGAAGGCCGTCGCCGGCGCCGACTGGCTCATCAACATGTGGGGCTTCGGGACCCTGACCCCCTTTGCGGGCTGGGCGGCAACCGGTTTGCCGGTCGATCCGGCCCGGACCCTGGTGCTGCTGGCCTTCTGCCCGCTGTTCGCCGCGCTGTACCCGCTCACCCAGCTCTACCAGATGGACGAGGATCAGCGCCGCGGGGATCGGACGCTGGCGCTCCGCCTCGGCCTCCGGCGGAGCCTCGTCGTCTCGCTCGTCTGCGCCGGTGTCGCGCTGGCGCTCCTTGTCGGAGGCGGGCTGCGGGCCGGCTGGCGGCTCGACACCCCGGGCGACCTGGCGCGGTGGGGCGGGATCCTGGTCGTGGCCGCGGCCTGGCTCGGCGTGCTGGTGCCCTGGTTCGCCCGGCAGACGCGGCTCGGACCGAACGACCACCAGCGGCGGATGTACCTGGCACTGGGTGCGTGGGCCGTGACCGACGTGGCGGTCGCGCTGGCGTGGGGCACCTGACCGCCCTTGGCCCGCTCTCGTGCGGCCGGGTATAATTGTGGCGAACCTCTCGGGAGTCCCCATGGCCTCTGCGGTGGAGCTGTCCCAGGACTACGATCGCACGGACGTGCCCCATATCGTCCGGTGCGCCGTTCAACTCGGTGTTCTCGAGGCGGCGTTCGTCCTCGGATGCTCCCTGGCCATGCGGTTCACGTCCGGCACCACGGAAACGATCGTCCTCGCGGTCGTCATCACGCTGGGGTTGGCCCTTGTCAGCGGGCTCCCCGGGATCTGGACGCGGGCTCGTACGATCGAGGGGATCGCCGGCGCGGCGGGGATCGGGCTCGCCGCGGCGGGCGTCTTTCTGCTGGTGGACGTCGCGCTCCTCCAGCCGATCGGCACGTACACGAACCGGTGGCGGGAGCTCGGCGGCTTCAGCAATTGGTGGTACCATCCTGTCTGGTGGATGGTCGGGACCTACCTGCCGTGGATGGGAGCGTGGATCCTGGCTCATCAGGCGGACAAGGGACACCGCCCGTCGCTGGTCTCGATGATGGCGGGCGCGCTTGCGTGCACCGTCCCCTTCGGGATCGCCGCGATCCTCATCCATTTCCCCGGCGCGGGCTGGAACCTGCCCACCTTCGGTATCGCGTTCCTACCCGGCCTCGCACTGGCCACGCTCTTCTCGGGGATCGGGCGGCGCGCCGGCTAGCCGATGCGGTGGGTCCGACTCATTCTCCGGGTGTTCGGCTGGCTGCTCACGCCGTTTCTCGCGTGGGCAGCTTCATTTTTCGGGGCGGTGATCGGCGCGCTGGTCGCCATGCGCGTGCGGGAGCCACGAACCGGCCTGCTCGTCACCGGCGCGATAGGGGCCATCGCCGGGTTCCTCACCATCCTGGTCTGGCTCCGGGTCCTCCGTCGCTCGCGGCACGTCCGGGAAGTCCTGGCGGTGCAGAGCGACGGGACGCCCGACATCGTCACTGCGCCGGCCTCTGCGGAGGCGCGAAATCCGGCCAGCTAGCCTCGCCCTCGCCGGGCTCGTCGCCGCGTGCGGGCGGGAGGCCCCTCCCAAGCCGGCCATGCCGTCCCTGGCCGAAGCGCCGGGCGCGCCCGCGCCCGCCGATTCGCTGGTGCTGCGGACGCCTCGCGGCGTGGAGGTGTGGCTCACGCTCACGAGGGACGGGCGCGACAGCAGCGGCGTCGCCTGCGTCGAGCGCGGCCTGGAGATTCGCGACGGCACGCGTCGCACCGCGGTCCCGCTCCTCTACACGCGTGATGTGCCCCGGCTGGTCACCGAGTCCACCGTGAGCGTCAGACTCTGGACCCATTGCCGGCCCGGACCGGAGTATCGGGTCAACCTGCGGACGGGCCAGCCGGTTCGGGCGGCGCCGTGAGACCGCTCATGCTCGCGGGAGCTGTGCTCGCGGCCGCGCCGGTTGCGCTCGAGGCGCAAGGCGCCGGGGTCGAGGTCGGCCGTTACTTCCAGGGAGCGGACTGGACCATCTTCAGGGTCGGGATCGAGCGACCTCTCCTCGGTCCGCTCGCGATCGGGCTGTACGGCACTCACCTCCGCGCTGCAAGCGACACTGGTGAGCGACTCTGGGGGGCCGGCGCCGATCTCTCCCTGTTCCGGGAGCGGCGGCAAGGGCCGTACGTCGTCGGCGGATTGGGTGGCGGCTTCGCCACCCAGTCCGCTCACGACTTCTGGGGCTCGTGGTCCGCGGGGGTCGGGTATCAGCTCGTGCCGCTCTCGTTCCTCGCGTTGAGCGCGGAAGCCCGCTGGCGCGAGCTCACGCCCGGCGCCCGTGACGGGTTGGAGGTGTCGCTCCGCCTCGGCGGGTTGTTCGGAGGGGGACCACGGCGGACTGAGCCCGGGGGCCCGTCCGTCCCGGCGGTGGGCCCGGTGCGCTCGCGCGTGATGGAGGAGTCGGGGGCGCCGGCCGAGGACACCGTCGCGTTGCCCGCCGGCGCCCCGGTTCCGCTGGCCACGGCGGGACGCTTGAGCGATGCGGCGACCCTGGCCGACTCGGTCGTGGGGACGGCGGCCGCCGTGATGGGCACGGCCTATCGACTCGGCGGCACCACCACCGGGGGCTTCGATTGCTCCGGCCTGATCCAGTACGCGTACGGTCGCTACGGCGTCGTGCTGCCGCGCACCAGCGCGGAGCAGGCACGGATCGGTGAACAGGTCTCCCGTCGTCTCACCGACCTGCGCCCGGGCGATATCCTGACGTTTTCCAACAGCGGCGGCCGCGTGACCCACGTGGGCCTGTACGTCGGCGACGGCCATTTCATCCACAGCGCCACGGCTGGCGTCCAGCTCAGCCTCCTCAGCCCCGACGACCCGTACGGGAAATGGTGGTGGGCGAGGTGGCTGGGAGCGAGGAGGGTGGTAGGCGGTGAACGGTAAACGGTAAACGGGGGCTCACCGATCAGCGGAGCCCCCGTTCACCGTTCACTGTTCACCGTTCACTGCTTTTCCGGCGGCTTCTGGCTCCCGTGGTCCATTCCCCCGTGGTCCATCTGCATGCTTCCGTGATCCATCTGCATCCCCCCGTGCGGCATATTCTCGTGGCCGTCGGAGGGCTCGCCGTAGCCCGGCACCTGGAGGGACGCGAGGTCCTTCCGGAGCGTCGGGTCCGCCGTGTCCACCTTCGGCCACTTGCTGAGGTCGTCCGGCACGAACAGGCCGACCATGTGGGCCATCACACCGAATGACGTCTCGTTCGTCGGGTTGTCGTACACGCCGATGACCCGATACCGGTGGCCCGCGGCGAGCTTGAGCCCCTCACCGCTCACGCCGAAGAGCTTCCGACTCACGCCCAGCACCCGCCCGCTGGAGTCCCGGCGGGCGACGACCCGGGCCAGCTCTCTGCCGGTCTCCGCGTCCTCGAGCCGCACGAACGAGCCGTAGTCGTGGAGATGACCGCCGACGCCGAGAAGGCGACCGCTCATCGGGAGCGTGAACTCGTAGGCCTTGGTGGTTCGTCCCGGGGCGACGTCGAAGGTGTTGCTGCCGCCGACGGTGAGGTTCACGTCCATATAGAGGGGCAGCGAGCTCACGGGGCGGGGGTTCTGATTCGTGGGCATCCACAGCATGGTGTACTTGAGGTACACCGCGTCGAGATCCTTGCCCGTCTCGTTGTGCCACATGATGTAGAAGCCGAGGTTGGTTCCCTTGGAGAGGGGCACCCCGATCGTCTTCGGCACCGAGGCGTCGTCGGTCTCGCTGCCTGCTCCCGCGATCCGCTCCACGGCGGCGTAGATCAGCTGCCGCCGGTCGAAGTTGACCATGATCATGTGGTGCATGATCCGGCGATCCAGGACGGCGCCGTGCTCGTCCACCAGCTCGTACTTGAAGCCGCGGAACCAGCCGTCCACCGGCCACGTGAAGCGCTGGAGCGGGGCGTCGGCTCCCATGTCCATCATCGCGTGGTCCATCGGAGGCATGTTCGCCAGCTTCCAGGGGCCGGTGGTGATGACGACCTCGTGTTTGGCGGAATCGACTTTGACAGTGACCGGTGGCGTGCCGGGTCTGCCGAGCGCGACCAACGTGGTGAGTGCGGCGAACAGCGACATCCCCAGCTCCTCAGGAATGGGCCAGACTGCTGACGGGCGCCCACAACTTCTCCGCGAGGCGGTGGGCAAGTCAAGCGTGTGCCCCTCGGGCGCTTGACAGGGGCAGCGTGCGGTATATCTTTTGGCGCGACCGGTTAGCAGTCAACCAAAACGAGTGCTAATCACTCCGATTGACTGATTGCCAAGTCATTGCAGAGCAGGCTGTTATCCACTGTTACCTGAACGGCATTGGAGGCAGGAAGATGGCAACGGCGACCAAGGCCAAGAAGGACCTCAAGATCCACCCCCTCGAGGACCGTGTCGTGGTCCTCCCGTCGGACGAGGCCGAGGCCATGCGGGGCGGGCTCTACATCCCCGATACCGCCAAGGAAAAACCGACCCAGGGCGAAGTCATCGCTGTGGGGCCCGGCCGCACCACCGACAAGGGTGAGCGGATCCCGCTCGACATCAAGGTCGGCGACACCGTGATCTACGGGAAGTACAGCGGCACGTCATACACGCTCGACGGCGAGGAGGTCATCATCATCAAGGCCTCCGACGTTCTTGCCAAGCTCTAATTCGACGCCCGCTTCAACCGCTTAGGAGATACGCATGGCCGCAAAGGAGCTGCTGTTCAACGTGGACGCCCGCGCCAAGCTCAAGAAGGGCGTCGATCACCTGGCTGAGGCCGTGAGGGTCACCCTCGGGCCCAAAGGCCGGAATGTCGTCATCGACAAGAAGTTCGGCTCGCCCACCGTCACCAAGGACGGCGTCACGGTGGCCAAGGAAGTCGAGCTGTCCGATCCAATCGAGAACATGGGCGCCCAGATGGTGAAGGAGGTCGCCACCAAGACGAGCGATCTCGCCGGCGACGGCACCACCACGGCCACTGTGCTCGCCCAGGCCATCTTCCGTGAGGGCCTGAAGAACGTCACCGCCGGCGCCAACCCGATGGAGCTCAAGCGGGGCATCGACCGCGCGGTCGAGGCCGTGGTCGAGCATCTCAAGTCCATCTCGACCCCCTCCGCGGGCAAGAAGGAGATCGCCCAGGTCGGCACGATCTCGGCGAACAACGACAAGGAGATCGGCAATCTCATCGCCGAGGCGATGGAGAAGGTCGGCAAGGACGGGGTGATCACGGTCGAGGAGGCCAAGGGCCTCGAGACCACCCTCGAGACGGTGGACGGGATGCAGTTCGATCGCGGCTACCTCTCGCCCTACTTCGTCACCGATCCGGAGAAGATGGAGGCGGTGCTGGACGACCCCTACCTCCTGATCCACGACAAGAAGGTCTCGGCGATGAAGGAGTTGCTGCCGATCCTCGAGAAGGTCGCGCAGACCGGCAAGCCCCTCCTGCTGATCGCGGAGGACGTCGAGGGTGAGGCGCTCGCGACGCTCGTCGTGAACAAGCTGCGCGGCACCCTCAAGGTCTGCGCCGTGAAGGCCCCGGGCTTCGGCGACCGCCGCAAGGAGATGCTGCGCGACGTCGCCGTGCTCACGGCCGGCCAGGTCATCTCCGAAGAGGTCGGCTTCAAGCTCGAGAACGCCACCCTGAGCGACCTCGGTCGCGCGAAGCGCGTCGTGGTGGACAAGGACAACACCACGATCGTGGACGGCAAGGGCAAGGACAGCGACATCCAGGGCCGGATCAACGAGATCAAGGCTGCGATCGACAAGAGCACCAGCGACTACGACAAGGAGAAGCTACAGGAGCGGCTGGCCAAGCTCTCCGGCGGCGTCGCGGTGATCAACGTGGGCGCGGCTACCGAGACCGAGATGAAGGAGAAGAAGGCCCGGGTCGAGGACGCGCTCCACGCCACCCGTGCCGCGGTCGAGGAAGGCATCGTGCCGGGCGGCGGTGTCGCGCTGCTCCGCGCGCAGACCGCGCTGGAGAAGATCAAGGGCACCGAGGACGAGAAGGTGGGGGTCGAGATCGTCCGCCGCGCGCTCGAGGAGCCCATCCGGATGATCGCCCAGAACGCGGGCGCCGAGGGCTCGATTGTGGTCGAGCGGGTGCGGGAGTCGAAGGAGAAGTATTTCGGCTACAACGCCCAGACCGATGCCTTCGAGGATCTGGTGAAGGCGGGCGTGATCGACCCGACCAAGGTCACCCGCACGGCGCTGCAGAACGCGGCGTCCATCGCGGGCCTGCTGCTCACGACCGAGTGCGTGGTCGTCGAGAAGAAGGAAGACAAGCCGGCCCCGCCGGCGCCTCCGGGTGGCATGGGCGGGATGTACTAAGCCTCACCCAGAGCATCTGAAGTCCGAAAGCCCCGGGCCACGTGCCCGGGGTTTTTCGTTTCCCCGGCGAGGCGCCCACGTTTCGGCGAACTGCGAGATCGTCCGCCCCGGCGTGCCGCTGCAGGAATTGGCGGTCGATCGAACAAGCGCGCAGATCGTCCCAACTTATCCGGAGACTCCACCAATGGTACGGCAAATGCAACCAGTGAACACCCTCCGCTCCCCCTCGTCCGGACCGGCCCATGCCGAAGCCACCGCCCCGCGCTCAAACCGACCCGATCGCGCGTGAGGTCGACCGCCTGCTCGCGCGGCTCCCCGGCGCCGAGCCGGATCAGCGCAGGAACGGCGCAGGCTCGATCAAGTCGCCCACCTTCCCGCGCCCGGCCATCACAGTAGGGATCGCGCGGGCGGAGCAGGCCGGCCCGGCCCTCAGCCGGGCCGAGCTGGCGGGTCTGTGGGCGCGGGTCCTGCTCGGCGTCATCCTCGGCGCCGTGATGACGCAGTGGCCGTACGCCCGCGAATGCGGATTTCCGCTGCTGGGGTACCTCGGTGCGATCGCGGCCGTTGCCCTCGCCGGCGGCTGGCTGTCCTTCACTTCCTGGACGTACCGCTCCCCCGTCGCCCACGTGATCGCCCTGATTCTCGTATTCTGGGGGATCGTGCTGTTCGCTGAGCAGCTCTTGCCGCGTATCGGCTATGCCGCCGACCACGCCGCGTGGACCTGCGGTGGTACCCCCACGCCCGCCTGGCTCTCCAGGTGGGCGGCACTCTTGTAATCCCGACCGGGCAACGCGAGGGCGCCTGCAAATTGACGCCCCGGGCCGAGGGCCCGGGGCCGCTTTGCGTGCTAGGCGGCGCCGGCGTGTCGCCGTGTCGTGTCCGCACCGGGCTTTTCGCGTCTCCCCGCCTCGCTCCACCGCCCGTGTCCGATATAGCTTTCGCAGCACCCCGTCAGGGGCCGTTCGGCCGGTTCCGCGTGCGGCGGCTCATTCGAGGACAGGTCATGATCCGTTTCGTTGGATTGGTGTGCGCACTGCTCACGATCACGGCAAGCCGCGGCGCGACGCAGTCGGCCCAGACGGCGCCGCCGGGCAGCGGCGCGGGTTTGCTGGGCACCTGGCAGTTCGATCTCAAGCAGGGCGAGAAGAGCGGACCGCGGACGGTCGTCGTGCGATCCGATTCGAGCGCGAGCTACGGGAAGGAGACGGTCCGCTGGCGGCTCAAGGCCGACAGCCTCCTGCTCGCGCTGGGCGGCGAGTGGGTCAGCTACAAGCTCAAGCTCAAGGGAAAGCAGCTCGTCCTGTCCGGCGGCGATCTCAACGAGCCGATCACGTTCAACCGCGTCGGGCCACCCACGCCCCGGCCCGACTCCATCCCCGTGCCGCCGGACCCCGACCAGTCGCCTTCGTAGGCTGTCAGAGCGCGAGCGGCAGCTCGAGCACGCCGGGTCGGACATCTATCGCCGGCAGCGGCGCATCCTGCTCGGCGACGTAGACCGTCCCGCGGAATCCGACGCGTCGCAGCGCGGTCTCGACCGCGGCCCGCGCCTCCGCCGCCGTGTTGCACCGCTCGCTCAGGTGTGCGAGCACCACTACGCTAAGGCCCGGGTGATGCACCTCGGCGAGGAGCTCGGCAGCGGCCCGGTTCGACAGATGCCCGCCTGATCCCGCAATGCGTTGCTGCACGACCGGCGGGTAGCCGCTCGTGCGGAGCAGCACGTCGTCGTGGTTCGCCTCGAGGACGATGGCCGTGAGCCCCCGGAGCAGGTAGCGCGTGGCGGTGGTCGCGCGGCCCAGGTCGTAGGCGACGCCGACCCGCGCACCGTCAGCGGTGTGTACCGCCAGCGCGAGCGGCTCTGCGGCGTCGTGGCTCGTGGGGCAGGCCCGCACGGTGAACGGACCCAGCGCCACCTCGGCGGTGAGGCCGAGCGGAAGATGGGTGGCGGTGCGCGCGTCGGCGGGGAGCCGATCGCGGGTGCCCGGCGCGGTCAGGATCGGGACGCCCAGGCGCCGCGCCAGCCGGGCCGCGCCCCGCGCGTGGTCGCCGTGCTCGTGGGTAACGACGATGCCGATCACCTCGTCGAGCGCCATGCCGCCTGCATTGGCCCGCCGCGCGATCTCCCTGGCGCTGAAGCCAGCATCGATCAGCAGCGCCGCGCCGTCGCAGGCGAGCGCGAAGCAGTTGCCCCGCGAGCCCGAGCCCAGGGCGAAGAGCCGGGTCATGACCTCGTCGCCCGCTGAAAGGTCTGTCGGAGCGACTCCCGGCGGGCGTCGGTCCACGCTACGTCACGTCGGGCCAGTACCCGCTCCGCGATCCTGAGGAAACCGTCCTCGGTCATGCGCTCGCCGCCGAGCCCCCAGGCGAAGGGCGGCACGAACTTCGGTGCGGTGCCGCCGAAGACGTTCGCGCCGACCGACAACACCGCCCCGGTGGGAAGCATCGTGCCGATCGCGGTTTTCGCATGATCGCCGAACAAGGTGCCCAGGTTCAGTCGCCCGGTCTCGATCCGCTCGCCCGGCAGATCGAGGCGCACCGGGCCGTAGGTGTTCTTGAGGTTGGACGTCGTCGTGCCGGCGCCGAGGTTCACCCAGCGCCCGACCACGCTGTGACCCAGGAAGCCGTCGTGCGCCTTGTTGGCGTAGCCCAAGAGGACGCTCGACGCGACCTCGCCCCGCACCCGGCATCCGGGACCGATCACCGAGCCCCGGATCTCGCCGCCGAGGATCCGGGTGCCGGCGCCCACGAACGTGGGGCCTTCGAGCCGGCTTCCGCTCCGCACCTCCGCGCCGGCCTCCAGCACCACCGGTCCCGCCCGAACGTCGAAGACGACACCCGGCTCGACGCCGGCACCCTGGGTGACGACGTCGGTCGGGTCGCCCAGAACCTGCGCGCCCGCCGGCGCGGACCCGCGTCCGCGGAACGCGGCACAGTCGTCCTTGAGCAGGCGCTCGAGGGCGTCGAGGAGGCCGTACGTCCCCGGCAGCGGCTGACCCTCGACCGGCAGCGCGAGCCCCCGGGTGTCGGCGGGATCGAACCGCGCGCCAGCCGGCAGAATCCAGCCTACAGCCCGGTCGCCGTACACCAGCCGCCGGGCACCCGGCGCGAGCGGAAGCACGCGGCCGGCCGGCGCGAACGTGCTCGACACCACGACCGCCGGTCCGGTGATCGGGGCAGGGGCGCTGGTGGGCGGCTCGTCCGCCTCGTGGAACCCCTCGACGTGCGCGCCGGAGATGCCCGACGCGACCAGGCCAAGAATCCGCTCCCAGCGCTCGCGGATGCGCCACAGCCCGGCCCGAAGCTCCGCAATCGGCCGGACGCCGGTGAAGGGCGCCCATGCGGCCCCGGGCGCCGCGGGTTCGAGGAGATAAAGCCGGGTCACTCGGTCAGGTCGCGGACGTCGGGGGGAAGGGTGTCCAGGAGCTGCTTGAGGTCGGGCGCCCGCTCGCGCGGCATCACGAGCACCCGGCCGTTGGCCTGGACGACGATGACGTCCTTCACGCTGTGGAGCACCACGACGTCGTCCTCCGCCCAGACCAGGCAATCGGCGGACTGGTGCGCGATCGCCGGCCCCACCAGGACGTTACCGGCGGCGTCCTTTGGCCGGACCCGCATGAGCGCGTCCCAGGTGCCGACGTCGTCCCAGGCGAACGCGCCGCGCACGATGGCCACAGCGCTGCTCCTCTCCAGCAGGCCGACGTCGATGGACACGGACGTCACGGCGCGGAAGAAGCCCGCCACGTCCTCCCGGCGGAGCAGGTCCAGGTGGGGCGCGATCTCCGGCGTGCAGAGCCCGATCTCGCGCATGAGCGTCGCCCCGGTCCAGGCGAAGAGGCCGCTGTTCCACAGGGCGCCCGCCGCCATCAGGTCGAGCGCCGTGGCGGCGTCCGGCTTCTCCGAGAACCGCGCCACGTTGAACGCCCCCTGGTCGAGGGGGGTGCCCGGCACGATGTACCCGTAGCCGGTTTCGGGGCGCGACGGGACGATACCGACGGTGACCAGCCGGTCGAACGTACGCGCCGTGCGGAGCGCCTGGTCGGCGGTGTGACGGAACGCGGCCGGATCGCCGACGGACCAGTCGGCGTGCAGGGAGAGGACCTCGGCGTCGGGGTCGCGCCGGAGTGCTTCGGCCGTCGCCCAGACAAGCGCTGGCCCGGTGGACGCGGCGCGCGGCTCCACCAGCAGGTTGGCGGGCTCGAGTCCGAGCCGATGGCCGAGCCGGGCGGCGAGCGCCGCACCGGTGACCACCAGCACGCGCTCGTGCGGCACCAGACCCTCCAACCGGGCGACGGCCTCCTCGGCGGTCGAGCGGGGACCCGTGAGCGGGAGCAGTTGTTTGGGATTGTCGGGTGTGCTGAGCGGCCAGAACCGGGTGCCGGAGCCGCCGGCGAGAATCACTGCCCACCTCATGTGGCGTGCGGGGCAAAACAGCGAGCAGGCATAAAGTCGTCGACGGCGGACACGTCAGAGCAGGGGGAGGAGGGCGCCGCGATGGCAGCGCAGATCGTACAGCAGCGCGCCTGCGTCGGCAGCGTCCGTCGGTAGCACGACGAGCCAGTCGGTCCCGACGCGGCTCACGAAGGCGAGGCCGCCGGCCGTCTCCAGGACGGCGGTTTCGAGCCCGCCGAGGCCGGTCGCGCCCAGGAAGGCGCCTGCGTGCCGGGCGAGCGTGGCGGCGAGCGCGGCTGCGGACTCCGCGTCGAGCGGCCGGCGCCCCGCTGCCTGGATCGGCAGCCCGTCTCCGCTCAGCAGCACGACGGCGGCGACGTCGGTGCGGTCCGCGAAGGCCCGCACGGCCTCACCCAGACCGGTCAAACGACCCCCTCGGCTGGCGGTGAAAAAAGGTGTGCGCAACGTAGGGGTCGGAAGGAGCGAAGTCAAGCAATGACGCCGGGTTGACCCCTCTCCGCACGGCGCTTAACCTTCCGGTCTCATGCGCCGACTCGCTTTCATTCTCCTGCTCCTGCCCGTGGGCTTCGCCGGCGGGGCTTGCAACGGCAATCCCCTCGGGACCGCCACCCTCCAGAACGTCGTCGATACCGTGGTGCTCGGCGCCCTGGTCGGCAGCGACCTTCAAATCCCCAGCGCGTTCGCGCTCGCGAGCTCCGCGGCAGTACGGACCGATCAGACGTCGGCCTTCGACTTCGCCTACAACGTCGAGCCGGACGGCCGCCATGTACTCATCCCGGCGGCGGCGCTGGGGATCAGCAACACGACGGGATTGCAGCCGGGTCTCCAGCTCAGCGACCAGACCTTCGCCGAGATCGCCCAGGCGCCGCTCAACGGGTATACCGGACTGGACACGCTCACCGTCACGGTCAACCAGGTGTACGTGGCCCGCAGCAGCGTCGTCTGCACCACGCTCGGCGTGCCGGTGTACGCCAAGCTGCACATCCTGTCGTTCGACGACGTCGACCATGAGGTGACGTTCGAGGTCCTCGCCAACCGGAACTGCGGCTTCCGCGATCTCGAGCCTGGCGTCCCGGGCAACTGATCACGCATGATCGATCTGCGGCGGCTCCGGCAGGACGCAGAGACCGGCCGGGCGAATCTGGCTCGCCGCCTGGATGGCGGGCTCGCCGGGCAGGTGGACCGGGTGCTCGAGCTCGACCGGCGGCACCGCGAGGCCCTGGCACGGTTCGAGACGCTGCGCGCCGAGCGGAAGGCGGCGAGCGAGGAGGTCGGCAGGCTGAAGAAAGCCGGGCAGGCGGCCGACGAGCTGCTGACGCGGCTCAAAGTGTCCGGCGAGGAGGAGAAGGCCCTCGATGCGGCGGCGCGCGAGGCGGGAGAGGCCGTGACCCGCGAGCTCAGCCTCCTGCCCAACTTCGTCCTCGACGAAGTGCCCGATGGGGACGCGACGGCCAATCGCGTCGTGCGCTCGTGGGGCGCTCCGCCGGTAGTGGCCTTCGCGCCCCGGCCACACTGGGAGCTTGGGGAGGCGCTGGGGATTCTCGATCTGGCGGCCGGCGCACGGCTCGCGGGCTCGGGCTTCCCGCTGTTCCGCGGGGCGGGCGCGCGGCTCGTCCGCGGGCTCGCCAACTTCATGCTCGATCTCCACGTCCGGGAGCACGGGTATCTCGAGATCGCTCCGCCGTACGTCGTGAACTACGAGTCCGTGTTCGGGACGGGCCAGATGCCCAAGTTCGCCGACGAGCTATATCAGATCCGGGACGACGAGCTGTATCTGATTCCGACCGCCGAGGTTCCGGTGACGAACATCCACCGCGGCGCCATGCTGGAGGGCCCCCGGCTGCCGATCGCCTACGTGGCCTGGACTCCCTGCTTCCGCCGCGAGGCGGGCGCCCACGGCAAGGACACCCGGGGCCTCATCCGGGTCCACCAGTTCGACAAGGTGGAGCTGGTGCGCTTCTGCCGTCCGGAGCACTCACCGGCCGAGCACGAGCTGATCACCCGACACGCCGAAACCGTGCTGCAACGGCTGGAGCTTCCGTATCGCGTGGTGGAGCTCGCGGCCGGCGACACCGGGAACGCCAGCGCGCGCACCTTCGACCTCGAGGTCTGGGCTGCCGGCGTCGGCGCCTGGCTCGAGGTCTCGAGCGCGAGCACGTTCACCGACTACCAGGCCCGGCGGGCGAACATCCGCTACCGTCCCGAGCCCGGAGCCAAGCCCGAGTTCGTGCACACGCTGAATGCATCCGGGGTGGCGTTCCCCCGTTGCCTGATCGCGCTCCTGGAAAACGGCCAGCAGGCCGACGGGTCGGTTCGCCTCCCCGACGCGTTGGTGCCGTATGTCGGCGTCTCGCGCCTCGAGCCGGCCGCGTAAACCGCGGCTCGAGCGCCTCGCGCCCCCGTTGGTGGTCGGGCTCGTGGCGCTGCTCGCCGGCCTGAGTCTCGGGACCGGCTGGCTGGTGGTGCGTCACTTCCGGGAAGACGCCGAAACCACGAGCCGATTCTATTCCGAGGTGCTGACCGGGCTCAACAGCTCCCGGCCCGGCGCGGAGCTCGAAGCGCTGCTCCGGCTCGGCGAGCAGGTGCGCGCCTCGGGCATCCCGCTGGTCGTGACCGACGCCGCCGGACGCGTCACCTCGTACGACAACCTCCCCTTCGACGCCAGCCTGGACGACCCGCGCCTCCAGGCATTCGTGGGGCGTCTCGACCGCCAGAGCCAGCCGGTCGTGGACTCGACAATCGGCTCGGTGCACTATGGCGCGCCGCCGGCGCGATTCCAGCTCACGGCGCTGATCCTGCTGCAAGCGCTCACAATCGGCGTCATGGTCGCGGTGGCCATTTTCGCCTACCGCAGCGCGATGAATGCGCAGCGGGACCGGCTCTGGGTGGCAATGGCCCGCGAGGCGGCGCACCAGATGGGAACGCCGCTCACGAGCCTCCAGGGCTGGATCGAGCGGATCCGCTCGCTGCCGGAGGCGCCCCCCACGCTCGCCGAATTCCTTTCGGCCGATGCCGAGCGGCTCGACCGGGTCGCCCGGCGCTTCGAGCGGATCGGCAATCCGGCCGCGCGGGAGCCCATCGGCCTCGGCGCCCTGGCCGACCGGGTGGCCGGCTACTTTAGACCCCGGCTCCCGAAGTGGGCGAACCAGATCGAGCTGCGGGTGGAGGCGCCGGGCGCCGGGCCCACGGTTCTCGGCGATCCGGTGTTGCTCGAGTGGGCCCTCGAGGCGTTGGTGAAGAACGCGATTGACGCGCTGCAGGGGCGCTCCGGCACCATTATTCTCCGAGTGGAGAGCGACGAACGCACCGCGGCGATCCGGGTGCTGGACGACGGTCCCGGGATCCCGAAAGAGATCCGGCGTGACATTTTCGAGCCGGGCATAACGACCAAACGCGGCGGCTGGGGGATCGGGTTGGCCCTCTCCCGCCGCGTCGTCGAAGAAGCGCACCGGGGCGAGCTGGCGCTCGAGCCGAGCGAGAAGGGCACGTGTTTCCTGATCCGCATCCCGCTGGCCGAGACGCCGGCTTGAGCGACCTCGCCGCCGCCCCGGCCTGGACCCGGGGGTTGAATCCCGCCCAGCGGGAGGCGGTCGAGCACGTCGAGGGCCCGCTGCTCGTGCTGGCCGGGGCGGGCTCAGGCAAGACGCGCGTCCTCACCACCCGGATCGCGACCCTCATCGACCGCCACGGCGTGCCGCCCGAGCGGATCCTCGCCGTCACCTTCACCAACAAGGCGGCCGGCGAGATGAAGGACCGGATCGGGCGCCTGCTCGCCCGGGATCCGTCGGGGCTTTGGATCGGCACCTTCCACTCGCTGGCCGCGCGTCTGCTGCGGCGTGAGGCCGAGCTGCTCGGCTTTACCCGTCGCTTCACCATCTATGACGAGGACGACCGGCTCGGCCTGGTCAAGCGGCTGATGGAGCAGCGGGGTCACTCCACCAAGCTGTTCGCCCCCCGCGCAGTCACGGCGCTCATCTCGCACGCCAAGAACCGGATGCTGGCGCCGGCGGCGCTCGCCGAGAGCTCGGCCTTCGACCGCCTCGCGCAGGTCGCCGCGGATGTCTACGCGGCGTTGGGGCCGGCGCTCCGCGCGGCGAACGCGATGGACTTCGACGACCTCCTGCTGCATCCGCTCGCGTTGTTCGACCAGCATCCGGAGCGGCTGGACGCGTACCAGCGCAAATTCGCGTTCATCCTGGTGGACGAGTTCCAGGACACCAACAAAGCCCAATATCTGTTCGTCCGGCGTCTCGGCACGAGCGGCAACGTCTGCGCGGTGGGCGACGACGACCAATCCATCTACGGCTGGCGCGGAGCCGACGTCCGGAACATGCGCGAGTTCCAGCGCGACTTTCCCGGCACGACGCTGGTCCGGCTGGAAGAGAACTACCGCTCGACCCAGATCGTGCTGGACGTGGCCAACAGCGTCATCGCGGAGAACAAGGGGCGGCTCGGCAAGACCCTTCGCACCGTCCGGCAGGGCGGCGAGCGGGTCACGCTGGTCGCCGCGGCGGACGAGCGCGACGAGGCCGAGTGGATCGTGCGCGAGCTGGCGCGGCGCGCCCGCGCGGGGGACTGGGCCTACGGCGAGATGGCGGTGCTCTATCGCACCAACGCCCAGTCGCGCGCGCTGGAGGAAGCCTTTCGCCGGGCCGGCGTGGCCTACCGCCTGGTCGGAGCGATCAGCTTCTACGAGCGCCGCGAAGTGAAGGACCTGCTCGCGTATCTCCGCCTGATCGCCAATCCGGCCGACGACGAGGCCTTCCTCCGCGCGGTCGGCGTGCCCCGGCGCGGCCTCGGCGACTCGAGTCTGGCCGCCCTGGGCCGCGCTGCCGAGCAGTGGAGCCACCCGCTGCTCGAGACGGCGCGGATCGCCGACCGGATCGCCGACCTCCGGCCAAATGTGCGCGAGGCCTTCCGTCGCTTCGCCGAGCTGGTGGACGGGCTCGGGCTCCAGGCCGCGGAGGTCCCGCCGGCGGGGGTGCTGGAGGAGCTGGTGAGGCGGCTCGACTACGAGGCCCATCTCATCGCCGAGGGTCCCGAAGGCGCCGACCGCTGGGAGAACGTGCGCGAGCTGATCGCGAGCGCAGCCGAGTGGTCCGAAGTCGTGGTGCCGGATGGGGAGGACCCGTCAACGCCGCTCGAGCGGTTCCTGGCGGAAGCCGCGCTCCTCACGGCGAACGACACGGTGGTCGGTGCCGAGGAGGGGGTGACCCTCATGACCCTGCACACGGCCAAGGGGCTCGAGTGGCCCGTCGTCGTGCTCGCCGGGCTCGAGCACGGGCTCTTTCCGCTGGCGAGGGCCGAGGAGCAGCCGGACGGCCTCGAGGAGGAACGGCGCCTCTGCTACGTGGGCCTCACCCGGGCCAAGGACAAACTCTATCTGACCTGGGCCCGCGCCCGTCGCAGGGGCGGGGAGCTGCGGCCTGGGATCCCGTCGGCGTTTCTCCGCGCGTTGCCGCCCGCGCTGGTCGAGGAGCAGCGGACGAACGCCCTGTGGGCGCCAGGCTGGGGCGGGCGATCGGGCGGGGGCGCGCGAGGCCGGTGGGAGGCCCGGGAGCCGACGGTCTCGCCACAGACCGGATCGTCCCACCTGGCGGTTGAGGAGGCTTCGCAAGACGTCCCGCGCTTCGTGAAGGGCGAGCGTGTCCGCCATCGCCGGTTCGGCAGCGGGACCATCCGGGGCTTGAGCGGCGGTGGCCGGGATCTCAAGGTCGAGGTGGCCTTCGACGACGCGGACGTAGGTGTCAAGCAACTGCTCGTGGCCTACGCCGGCCTCGAGCGCGACTGGGAGAGCGCATGAACATCGGGCCGGATGGCGTGCTGCACGTGGCGAAGCTGGCGGAGATCGGCGTAGACGAGCATGAGCTTCCCAGGCTGGTCGAGCAGTTCAATCACATTGTGGATTACGTCGCGCAGCTGGACGACGTGCCGTCCACGGCCAAGGCCGTCCCGTTCCTCGCCGGGCCGGAGGCGACGCCGCTCCGCGACGACGTGGTGAATCCGGCGGCCCTGGCCCGACCGCCCGCCGCATTCGCCCCCGAGTTTGCGGACGGGTTCTTCCTCGTGCCGCGACACGGCGCGATGGAGGATCTGTGAGCGCAGTCGCCGTCGCTCGCGAAACGGGTGCCCGCCTGGCCAACGCGGAGGCGCTCAACGCCACGCTGGCCTGGTCCCAGGCGGCGTTGGACGCCGAGGCGGCCCGGGTGGACGCGCTTCCAGGGCGGGGCGCGTTGCATGCGATGCCGATTGCGGTAAAGGACAACATCGTGACGACCGACGCGCCGACCACCTGCGCGTCGCGGATCCTCGAAGGCTACGTCTCGCCCTACACCGCCACCGCCGTCGAGCGGCTCCGGACCGCGGGCGCCATGGTCGCGTGCAAGGCGAACCTGGACGAGTTCGCGATGGGCTCGTCCACCGAGCACTCCGCCTACGGACGAGTGAAGCACCCGCTCGACCCGGCGCGGGTGCCGGGTGGCTCGTCAGGCGGGTCGGCCGCGCTGGTCGCCGCCGGTGTGGTCCCGGCGGCCCTCGGCTCGGAGACCGGCGGCTCGGTCCGGCAGCCGGCGAGCTTCTGCGGTGTCGTGGGAGTGAAGCCGAGCTATGGGCGGGTCAGCCGCTACGGCCTGGTCGCGTTCGGGTCCTCGCTCGACTGCATCTCGGTGTTCGGAAAGACGGTGGACGACGCCGCGCGGGTGCTCCAGGTGATGAGCGGACCCGATCCGCTGGACGCCACCACCAAGGCGGGCCGGGCGCCGCTCGCCGCACCGGCTCCGCCTGCCGACCTCAAGGGGCTCAAGGTCGGGCTGCCGAAGGAGTACTTCCCGTCTGACCTGCATCCGGGCGTCCGGGCCGGGCTCGATCGGACGATCAAGGCGCTCCGCCAGCTCGGGGCCGAGCTCCGGGACGTCTCGCTCCCCTACTCGAAGTACGCGGTGCCCACCTATTACATCATCGCTCCGGCGGAGGCCGCGGCGAACCTCGCCCGGTATGACGGCGTGCGCTACGGCCGCCGGAAAGTCGGACCTGAGGGCGACATCCGGGCACTCTACCGCGCCACCCGGGGCGAAGGCTTCGGCGCCGAGGTGCGCCGCCGGATCCTCGTGGGGACCTACGTCCTGAGCGCCGGGTACTACGACGCCTACTACCGGAAGGCGCAAACTGTCCGCGCGCTCATCGCTCAGGATTTCCAGCGCGCGTTCGAGAGCGGCGTGGACCTCCTGCTCACGCCCACCACGCCCACGCCGGCGTTCAAGGCCGGGGAGAAGACCGACGACCCGGTCCAGATGTACCTGGCCGACATCTTCGTCTGCGCGATCAGCCTGGCGGGTCTGCCCGCGCTGAGCCTGCCGGTCGGACGCGACGGGGGCCTCCCGATCGGTGCCCAGCTGATCGCCCAGGACTTCGCGGAGGCGCGCATGCTTAGCGTGGCCGGCGTGCTCGAGCGCGTGCTCGGCGCGACCGAGGAGGTGCGCGGATGACCTGGGAGACCGTCATCGGGCTGGAGGTGCACGTCCAGCTCCTCACGCGGAGCAAGATGTTCTGCGGCTGCTCGACCGCCTTCGGGGCGCCACCGAACACCAATGTCTGCCCCGTCTGCCTCGGCCTGCCGGGGGCGCTTCCGGTTCCCAATGGGCACGCGATCCGCCTGGCGGCGCGCGCGGCACTCGCCCTCGGGTGCTCGGTGGAGAGGCGCAGCGTGTTCGCCCGGAAGAACTATTTCTATCCCGACCTGCCCAAGGGGTATCAGATCACCCAGTTCGACGAGCCGCTGGCCGTGGGGGGGGCGCTCGAGTTCGAGTCGCCCGAGCGGGGTCGGATCCGCTGCGGCGTGACCCGGCTCCATGTCGAAGAGGACGCCGGCAAGCTGATCCACGATCGCTATCCCGGGAAGACCGCCGTGGATCTGAACCGCGCGGGCACCCCGCTGGCCGAGATCGTGAGCGAGCCGGACCTCCGCTCGCCGGGCGAGGCCCGCGCCTATCTCACCACGCTCAAGCAGATCCTCGTCTACGCCGAAGTGAGCGATTGCAGCATGGAGCAGGGGAGCCTTCGGGTGGACGCCAACCTCTCCGTTCGCCGCGCGGGCGACCCCAGTCTCGGCACCAAGTGCGAGGTCAAGAACCTGAACAGCTTCGCGAACGTCGAGCGGGCGCTCGAGGCGGAACGCGACCGGCAGGTAGCGCTGCTCGGGACGGGCCAGCGCGTGGTCCAGTCGACCCTGCTGTTCAACGCGGGGACGGGCCAGGTGAAGCTGCTCCGCTCGAAGGAAGAGAGCCACGACTACCGCTACTTCCCCGATCCGGATCTGCCGCCGCTGGTGCTCTCCAGGGCGTGGATTGAAGAGCAGCGCGCGGTCCTGCCCGAGCTACCGGACGCCAAGCGCGACCGGCTCGCCGCCAGATACGGCGTCACCGTCTATGCCGCTGGTGAGCTGGCCCGCGAGCGGGTGATCGCCGATTACTTCGAGGCGGTGGTGGCGGCGGGGGCGGATCCCAAGGATGCTGCCAAGTGGGTAACCGGTGATGCCATGACCGGCTACAACGAGGTCGGCCGATTCGTCGTGCCGCCGGCCCGGCTGGCGGAGCTGATCGCGCTGGTCGCCGCCAATGTCGTGAGCGGCCAGGCCGCCAAGAAGGTGTTCACCAGTCCCAAGCTCGCGGATCCCTCGGCGGGATCCGTCCGGTCCGTCGCCGAGACGCTGGGCTTGACCCAGGTGAGCGACACGAGCGCTCTGGCCGGCTGGGTGGACGAGGTGCTCACCGCGAATCCGAAGGAAGTCGAGCGCTATCGCGCCGGCGAGGCCAAGCTGATCGGCTTCTTCGTGGGGCAGGTGATGAAGAAGAGCCAGGGGAAGGCGGATCCCAAGGGGGTGCAGCCGGTGCTGGTCGAGCGACTGAACAGCAAGTGAACGGTGAACAGTGAACAGGGAACAGCGAACAGGGGGCTCCGATCGCCACCGGAGCCCCCTGCTTACTGTTTACTGTTCACTGTTCACGCAGTTTGGTGAGGCTCATCGGATCCACCGTAATATTCCCGTACCTCGCAATCCAGTGCAGGTGCGGTCCCGTCACCCGGCCGCTTTGTCCCACGCGCCCGATGATCTGTCCCCGCGCCACCGTGTCGCCCTGGGCCACTTCCACCCGGCTCAAGTGGAAGTATCCGGTCACCAGCCCCTCGCCGTGGTCCACGTACACCACGTTGCCCGCGAGGTAGAACCCGCCCACCAGCGCCACCACGCCCGCGTTCGCTGCCCGGACCGGCGCGCCCACCACGCCGGCGAAGTCGGTGCCGAGATGCCGGCTCTGCACCTCGCCGTTGAGCACGCGGCCGGCGCCGAACGGGCTCGTCACCCGGCCGGGCCGCGGCGGCCGGAACGGCGCGGACCAGAGTCTCGCCGTCTCGTGCGCCGCACGGGAGACGGATCGGGCGTGGTCGATCTCCTCCCGGATCCGGCGCTGCGAAGCCGTGTCCGGCTTCGCGTACTTGCTCGCAACCTGGAGCCGCTCGCTCCGATATGCTCCCTCGCTCACCCGGATGGTCACGGTAACGCTGTCGCCGGCCGCCGCCGTGGATGGACGCAGCGTCACGACCAACGAATCCGGTCCTTCGATCGGCACACCGATGACCGCAGTGAACCCGCCTGTCGGGTCGGCGTGGAAGTGGAGCGGCTCATCCGCCGCCCGGCCTCCGAGCGACGCGATCTCGCTGCCAGGCGCGGGACGGACCGTGATCGTCCCGACGGTACCGCGCACCAGCACGACGGGGCGGGTCGTGGCGGTGAAGGAGATCGGCGACGGAGTCTGGGCGGC
>Ga0070706_100002026_pt1 | contig 20800 bp, 9 predicted proteins | sample KBSK5501metaG_FD_65476 | JGI IMG/M metagenome (GOLD analysis project Ga0070706, IMG submission 65476) | Corn, switchgrass and miscanthus rhizosphere microbial communities from Kellogg Biological Station, Michigan, USA - KBS K5-50-1 metaG | ecosystem: Host-associated > Plants > Roots >... | reverse complement strand
AGGAGATCGTGCTCGCGCATCGCGAGAAGATGGTCGATCAACTCGGGGCGGACGCCGCTCGCGCCCAACGCGAGCGAGTGGGCGCGGAGCGCGAGCATGAGCGTGACGGCGCCTCGCTCGAGCTCCGGGCCGTACCCCGCGGCGTGGCTCCGGAGGAGATTGATCTGAAGTCGGCCGACGTCCTCGTCGCCGATCCGCACCGACTTGAGCGCCCCGAACCCGGTGTTCACGCCGTAGACCGCGTCGCCGCGGCGGAGCACGTCCTCGATCAGGGACCGCGATGCCCGCACGCGCGCGTCTGCCTCCGGCGCGAGGCGCGCGGGCGCGCCGGTCGCGAGCGCCGTCAGGTCCGCGAGGGCGAGCGGCGTGCCTCCGAGCGCGATCGCGGCGCCTCGCGCGCGGGCGGTCACGCGAACCACGCGCGCACGGCCGACGCGATCTCGCCCGCGCTCCGCGCGACGCGCGGGCGGGCGGGGAGCGCGGCGGCAAACTTGGCGCCGTATCCGGCGCGCATGATCCGAGGATCGGCGACCACGACCGCGCCCCGGTCGGTGGCGGTTCGGATCAAGCGCCCGATCCCCTGGCGAAAGCGAAGGAGCGCCTCCGGCATCATGAGCTCCCGGAAGGGATCGCCCCCCTCCTCGGCGATCTGCTCCGAACGGGCGGCCACGACGGGATCCGTCGGCACCGGAAAGGGGAGCCGCGCGATGAGGAGCACCTCGAGCGACTCGCCCGGAAAGTCCACGCCTTCCCAGAAGGACGCGGTTCCGAGGAGGACGGAGGCGGCGCCCTCCCGAAACTCGCGCGCGAGGGGGGCGGCCGCCTCGCCGGGCGCCTGCGCGAGGAGCGACACGCCGCGGGCCAGGAGCGGCGCGCGGACCCGCGACGCCACTTCGTCCAGCATCTGGTACGACGTCAGGAGGACGAGCGTGTTTCGCGGATGCGCGCCGACCACTTCGACGATGAGGTCCGAGAGGGTCGCGGCGAACGACGGATCTCCGGGCTCGGGCCCGTCGAGAACGAGCGACAGGACCTGTCGGTCGAGCGGAAAGGGCGAGGAAAGACGCGCGGTCTCGATTTCCTCGCCCGGAAGTCCGAGCGCCGCGAGCGTCGGTCCCATCGTATCGCCCGACGCGAGCGTCGCGGAGGTCAGGAGCGTTCGCTCGGAGAGGCTGAAGAGGGTCGCGCGAAGCGCGTCGCCGACCTTGAGCGGACGGCGGTTCAAGCGGGGCGAGCCGCGCTCGTCGCGATCGACGTAGAACGCGACGCCGCGCTCCTCGACGCGCGCGAGCGCTCGAAGCGCCTGCTCCATCTCGACCCACTGCGCGTGGCGGCCCCGCACCTCGTCGAGCGCTTCCTCGGCGAACGAGCCGGCGGCGAGGAGACGTCCCTCCTCGGACTCGGCGGCGTCCAGGGCGCGCTCGAGCGCGCGTGCGGCTTGAGCGAGGGCTTCGAGGAGCTGGTCGACGGACGTGGGGCTCACCGAGGCCAGGTCCACCCCGCGAGGCCAGAGCACCGCGGGAACACCCGGCGGCAGGAGCCGCTCCAGGTCGCGCGCGAGCGACCCCGCGTGGAGCACGACGGGTTTGAGCGCCTGATCGGCGGCGGCGATCACCGCTTCCGCCTCCGCGGCGCGTCCTCGGCGGAGCGCCCGCTTCAAGAGGCGTAGCGCACCGCCCTTCGCGTCGGTGCGGGCGGCGAGGCGCGTCATCTCCTGCACGCCGAGCGATACCCCTTGCTGCTCCCGCGCGACACGCTCCAGATGGTGCGCTTCGTCCAGGATCAGGGCGCCCGACTCCGCGAGGAGGGTCGTCCGGATCCCGGGGTCCGAGAGGAGGAGCGCATGATTCACGATGATGACGTCGGCGCGCCGGGCCTCCCGCCGCGCGGCCTTCGCGAAGCAGCCGGTGGACGGCTCGCAGCCCGTCCCCGCGCACGTGAAGGGGTCGCCCGCGATGTCCAGGAAGAGCGACGGGGCGGGATGGATGCCCATCGCGGACAGCTCCTCCAACTCGCCGGTCGGGGTGCGCTCCACCCACTCCGCGAGCAGCGCCAGCGCCTCCTCGTCGAGCCCCGGATCCCCGCCGGCGCCGAGCGCGATCCGGCGCTGCGCGAGCCGCGCGTGGGCGCGGCGGCGGCAGAGATAGGCCTGGCGCCCCTTCAGGGTCACGACGCGGAGCGATAGCCCCGCCGCGCGGAGCGCGAGCGGGACGTCCCTCGTGAGGAGCTGGTCTTGCAGCGTCTTCGTGTGCGTGCTCACGAGGATGGGACCCGAGCCCCGCGCCCGAAGGAGGATCGCCGGGAGGAGATACGCCAGCGATTTTCCGATCCCGGTCGGCGCCTCTACCGCGAGCAAGCCGCCCCGGTCAAGCGCATCCGACCAGAGCGCGGCCATCTCGCGTTGCCCCTCCCGATGCTCGAAGCCGGGATCGAGACGTTCGAGGCGCGCAAAGGCTTGATCCAACGATGTTTGGAGTGTCTGTTGGGCGATCGTCATGGGCCGGGTCAGGGGCTGCCTTGGACCCTACGGGAGAGGGCGCTCGATGTCAACGCGGGCCGCCCGGCCACCCCGATCCGGGCGGCGTCGCTCGGGCTACTCGACCCCGACCTTCTTCAACGCGGCGGCGAACCGAGCCTCGTCCCAGATCGCGATCCCCAGCGTCTTCGCCTTCGACAACTTGGAGCCCGCGTCCTCGCCGGCGATCACGGCGTCGGTCTTCTTGCTCACGGACGAGGACACCTTGCCGCCCGCGCGCTCGATCCGGCGCGCGGCCTCCTCACGCGGCATCGAGAGCGTGCCGGTCAGGACGAAGATCTTCCCCGCGAAGGGCCCCGTCGACGGCGCCTCGCGGCGCTCCGGCGGCTTCCCCTTCACGCCGCGCTCCTCGAGGCGACGCAGGAGCGACTTGCCTTCGCGCGACCCGAAGTACGAGGCCACGCTCGCGGCGATCTCGGGGCCGATGCCGGAGACCGCCTGCAATTCCTCCTCGGTCGCCTCGGCGACCGCGCGGAGCGAACGGAATCGTTCCGCCAGGAGGCGCGCGACGGTGCCGCCGACGTGACGAACGCCGATCGCCGCGATGAGCCGCTCGAGCGGAGCGGACTTGCTCGCCGCGATCGCGCGAACGAGATTCGTCGCGGACTTTTCGGCCATTCCCTCGAGCGTCGCGAGCCGCTCGACCTCGAGATCGTAGAGGTCGGCGGGATCACGGACCAGGCCGGCGTCCACGAGCTGCTCCACGGTTTTTTCGCCCACGCCCTCGATGTCGAGCGCGCCGCGGCTCGCGTAGTGGACGATGCGCCGCCGAACCTGGGCCGGGCACAGTAGATTCTCGCAGCGGACCGCCGCCTCCTCCGGATCCCGCGTGAGCGGCGTGCCGCAGACCGGGCACTTCTGCGGCACGACGAAGGGCGGACCGCGGCGGCCGGGGCGCGGCACGACGCGCACGACCTTCGGAATCACCTCTCCCCCCTTCTCGATGACGACGCGGTCTCCCTCCCGGATATCCTTCCGCTCCAGATCGTCGAAGTTGTGGAGCGTGGCGCGCCCAACCACCGTGCCGAGGAGCGTCACGGGCTCGAGAATGGCGACCGGCGTCACGATCCCCGTCCGCCCCACTTGCAATTCGATCTTGTTCAAGTCGGTCTCGGCCTCATAGGAGCCGAACTTGTAGGCGATCGCCCAGCGGGGACCCTTCGCCGTCGCGCCGAGCCGCGCCTGTTCAGCAAGTTGGTTCACCTTCACGACGAGGCCGTCGGCGCCGTAGGGCAGCGTCGCGTGGCGCGCTTCCCACCGCTCGCAGAAGCGCCGGAGGGCCGCGAAGCCGACCGCGCGCGCGTTGTCCGGATTGACGCGAAGCCCGAGTCGGCCGGCCAGCTCGAGCGCCTCGAGGTGCGTGCGAACGCCGTGACGGTCGGCCGCCCCCACGACCTGGTAGATGAAGACCTGGAGCGGGCGCCGCGCGACCTCCGCGGTGTCGAGCATCTTGAGGCTCCCGGTCGTGGAGTTCCGCGGATTCATGAAGGCCTTCTCGCCCGCCTTCTCGCGCCGGCGATTCAACGCCGCGAACGCTTCGGTCTCCATGTAGACCTCGCCCCGCGCCTCGAAGAGCGCGGGCACGTTCCGGCCGCGGAGCCGGAGCGGGATCGACCGGATCGTGCGCAGGTTCCCGGTGATGTCGTCCCCCTGCTCGCCGTCGCCCCGCGTGAGGCCCCGCACGAACCGACCCTCCTCGAAGCGAAGGTGGACGGCCACGCCGTCGACTTTCGGCTCGATGGCGTACTCGACGTCCTCCGCGCCCAGGAGCTTTCGCACGCGCGCGTCGAACTCGGCGAGCTCGTCGATCGAGTACGTGTTGTCCAGGCTGAGCATCGGCGTCGTGTGCCGGACGGTGGGAAATCCGGGAAGCAGGCCGTGCGCCACGCGCCGCGTGGGGGAATCCGAGTCGGCGAGCTCCGGGTGCGCGGCCTCGAGGTCCGCCAGTTCGCGGAAGAGCGCGTCGTAGGCGCGATCGGAAATCTCCGGCTCGCCGCGCACGTGATAGAGGTGGTCGTGGCGCTCGATGTCGGCGCGGAGCCGCGCGATTCGCTGGGCGGCGCTCAACGTTCGGGCAGGCGCGTTCGGCATCTGGACTCGATCACCAATTGCTCGCGTATCGAAGGTGGATGGTGGCTCTTCGGAGCGGCTCCCCGGGTGCGAACCCGAGCTCGAGACCCACCAGCCCGGAGGCCACGCGGGACTTGAGGCCCGCACCGTATCCGAAGTCCCACCCGGACCTCAATACCGTTCGCGCGATCGACTCCGCGGCGCCGCCGCCGCTCTGCGTTCCCGCGAGCGAGGCCGTGCCGGCCGAGAGCGTCCGGCTGAATTCATGTCGCGCGGCGTCGGCGAAGAGATAGACGCGTCCGCCCCGATCGTCGCCGATCCACCGGTGCTCGACCGTCGCCGCCAGAATCCGGTCGCCGCCGTAGGCGCGATTCCGGTGGCCCCGGAGCCCCTCCGACCCGCCGACGAATCGAAGCTCTTCGGCGGGAAAATCGCCGCCGGGGAGCGACACGCTCTCGAAACGAACGGCGCCGTAGAGCGCGCGCCGCTCCCCCAGAGGCGCCGCGGCCGAGATGGAGCCGTCCGCACGCGCCAGGTCGCGGCGAAGTCTCGGGTAGCCCGGATAGGTCTCCACCCGGCGCCCGATTTCGGCGCCTGCCGCCGCGGCAGCGCCGCGCACCGGATTTCGGGAAGGACGAAGCCGATCGATTCCGATTCTCCCGCTCAGGGACCACGTCTCGCTCGCGCCGCGGGCGAGCCCGGAGTAGACGATCCCGCTCCGCGCCAGGGAGAGCGACGCGCGGCCGCCATGCCACGGGCGCGCGCCGGCCTCGAGCGACCACCGGGTCTGCGTATAGAGGGAGTCGGCGATCTGGGCGTCCAGAGCCACCGTCACGTCGACCGCCCGGCCGAAGACGGCGGGCTCGCGATAGCGCGCCGCGTAGTCGGCCCGCCCGTCGCCGGCGCCCGCCCAGCGGAGCCCCGCCGCGCGTCCCGTGCCGCCGATGTTCCCGAGCGCGAGATCGACGAGGCCCGTGACGCCGGCTTCGTCGGCGACGCCGATCGCGCCCTCGAAGCGGCTGGTGGTCGCTTCCTCGACCGGAATCACGACGCGCGCGCGCCCGGGAATGCTTCCGGGGGCGACGCGGGGATCCCCGACGGTGCGGAAGAGCCCGCTCCCTTCGAGTCGGTCGCGCGCCTCGACGAGCGTCGCGGGCGTGAGCGGGCGACCGGGCCGAAGGCCGGCGATCGCCGCGGCCGACGACGCCTTCGTCACCGTGCCGCCCGCGAGATCGATCCCTTCGAAACGCGTCGCGTCGCCGGGGCGAACCCGGAGATGGACGCGCCGCGATCCCTCGTTCGAGGTGAGGGAGTCGACGGCGACTTCCGCGGCGTAGTAACCGCTCGCGATCAGCGCGTCGCGCACGGCGACGAGGCCGTCGGCCACGGCGCCCGCCGAGGAAGCGCCGCGGCTTCCGGCGGCGAACGCGGCGGAGAGCTGGGGGCCGAGAGCGCCGGCGCCTTCGATCACGGCCGTCGTGGGCGGCGCGGTCGTGGGCGGCGGGCTCCCGGCCGGCGTGGACGCGATCGCGCCGTCCGCTCCTCCGGTCGAATTGGAGTCCCGAACGAGCGCGAGCACGGCGGAACCCGGAGCGCTCCCCGCGCCCGGGCGAAGCGTGAGGCGGATCGTCGCGCTCCAGTCCCCTTCCGCCGCGAGCCGATCTCGCATCCGAAGCGCCAGGGGCTCGAGTTCCTCGCCGTCCCAGAGGCGCGCCAGAGAGAGCGAGTCGAGGCCGAATCGCGCGCGGAGGGAATCGGCGCATCCCTCGACGCGGAGCGCGTAGCGGCCGATCGGCGCGGCGGCGCCGCTCGCCGCGCGGCTGGGCACGGCGCCGAGCGTGGCGGCGGCCGAGACCGCGCCGAGCATGGCGATGGCGAGGAGGAAGCGCGCGCGCATCAGAAGTAACTCCTCAACTCGAACCGGCCCGTGTAGGTATTCCGTCGGCTCTCCACCTTCGCGCCGGAGAGGGTCGCGGAGATCGAAACGCGCTCGCCGATCCGGTACTCGCTCAAAAGATCGTAGTCGAGCCTCCGTCCCAGTGTCGGCGCGACGTACCGGCCCGCGGGGGCGTATCGGCCGGTTTCCTCGGTCCGCCCCGTGAGGGCCCGGGCGTCGAGACGGAATCGGGACCCGGCGCACCGAGCGACCGGTCCGACCGACCAATTGTCCTGATACCCGCCGCTCGTCAAGTCGACGTCCCGGCGGTGGCGCCCGAGGAGCGAGAGGGTCCAGCCCGGCCCCGCCGGACGCGAGAGCTCCAGCTCGTAGCCTCGGCCGCGGGAGCGCGAGCGGTACGATCCGGGGCCGTCCGTGCGGGTCGACGCATTCGACGCGCGAGAGAGATCGGCGGTCGCCACGCCGCGGAGGCGGAGCGGGAGCGCGCCGCGAATCCGGAGCCGCCCGTCGTTCCCCGCGTTCCGGCTCGACAGCCCGGCGACCTCGCCGACCACCTCACGCCGGACGCCCGCTTCCGCGCGCGCGTCGAAGCGGGATCCGGCCGGCGCGAAATCCAACGACTGGCGCGCGCTCAAGGTGCCTCGCTGCGTGCTCTCGGCGTCGAGATAGTCGCCGAACCGGAACGCGCGCTCGACACGACCCAGTGGAAGGGACGACAACGTTTCAAGGCGGACGATGCCGCTCGCGCTCACGGCGCGCCAGGCGCTGCGCGCCTTTCCCGGGCGAAGCGGCGACCGTCCGGGGAAGGCGTCGAACCGGAATTGCACGGCGGCCTTCGATCGGGTCTCGGGATCGCCGGTCGAGGTGACCATCTCGTACCCGCCTCCAAGCGCGGGATTCCCGTACGCGTCGTACGAGCCCGCACCGGCGCCCACGGAGACGAGCGACCGGGTGAGGACCGGTTCCCGGAGCTGCGTCACGTCGTAGCGAAGCTCGCCGGTCAGCGGCCCTCCGGGCCGTCCCCCCGCCACGCTGACCTGCGCCAGGTCGGTGGCCTGGATTCCCGCGGCGGACTCGGCCCGGCGTCGCGTGATCGCGGCGTCGAACGAGAGAGCATCTCCTGCGCGCGCGGCGACGCCCCCATCCCAGGATTGGACGCGCATGGCGCTGGTCGACGCACCGGATTCCGCCTGATCGCGGCGCCAGCCGTACCCGGCGCGGAGGCGGAGCGACTCCCACGGCTTCGCCCCGATTCCCGCGTTCACGAGCCGGCTCCGCCGCGCGTCGACGCTGTCGCCCTCCTGCCCCTGGATCCGCTCCTCCCCGATGGTCAGCTTCGGCAGGAATGCGCCGCGATCCCGCGCGAGATCGAGCGACCAGCGCGACCTGAATCCGCGCGAATCCGTGCCGGCCGCGACGTCCGCGTTCCGCGCCTCTTCCCAGCGGAGCGCCCCGGGAAGGAACGACCGAATCTCCAGCGCGGCCGCGCGCCGCGACGAACGCGATCCGCCGCTCAGGGTCCGGAAGCCGACGTCGCCGCGCACGCCGATCGCGGCGGAGGGATCGTACTGGAGCGTGAATTCCTGGCGGCGTTCGCCGTCCGACTCCGCGCGCTGATTCCAGCGTTCCCCCTCGAATCCGGGCTCGAGGCGGTCGAAGGGCGTGAAGCGCGCGTCGCGGGAGCGCACGGACGCGCTCGCTCGCATGGAGCCGAGGCGCGCGCCGAAGAGGCGCAAGGGGCGCGGGTCGAGCCGGGCCGCGATGCGCCCGGCCGTGCCCGCGTTGTCTCCGTCGTCGAGCGAGGAGAGCGCGTTTCGGTCGAAGGCCGAGCGCGCGAGCTCTCCTTCCACCGAGACACTCCCGAACAAGCGCGCGGCGCCGCCCACGTCGACCAGATGCCGCTCGTCCGGCGCGGGGAGCGAGCGTCCGGGAGCGTAGGAGCCGAGGTTCGTCCCCCGGAACTTGTAGAAGCGGGCGCCGTCGACCGCGGTGGTGTCGGCGTATTCGCCCCGTCCGGCGCCCACCGAGCTGAACTCGACCTCGGTGTCGCCAAGCCCCGGGCCGAGGTAGACCCAGTGCCCCTTGGCCGGATCGCTCTCGTCCCAGACGTACGTGCCCTTTCCGGCGCCGACGTACCGCACACCGCTCGGAAGGGGCGCCTCGACCGAGTCCCCGAGCGCGCCCAGGGCATTCCGATCTTCCGCGGTGAGCGACGCGCCGAGCGGCCGCGCCGCGTCGTCTCCCTCCCGCAAGTAGGACGCGTACCACTCGCCGCTTCGCCGAATCGGGCCGCGGGTCGAGGCCGCGTAGAGGCTCCGACGATAGCGGCTCGTGGCCGCCTCGAAGTCGGCCGCGATCCGGCTCTGAGCCGAGACCGGATGGCGGACCGTGAAGGTGAGCGTGCCCCGACCGTAATCCATCACGTAGTCCGCGTCCGCGCCTCGGCGAAGCGCGACGCCGTCGAGCCAAACCGTCTCCGTGCCGGCGACGACGCCCGCGTCATCCGTGTCCGCGCCGCGCGAGGTGAGTTCGTAGGGCCCCTGCTTCCCTTCCTCGCCGCGGAACTCGAGGGAACGTCGCTCGCCCTTCGCGCTCGCCGCGGCCACGTCCCACTTCGCGCCGCGAATCCGCGCGGCGCCGCGCACGCCTTCGAGCGATCGTGCGATGCGCGCGAACTCGCCCGGAGCGCCGTCGAGCCGGAAGTCGCCCATCGTCGCCTCGCCCTGAGGCGCGCGCACGGACAAGGACAGCCGGTCGAGGTCCTCGAGCTCGCGCGTCGATCCGTCCGGCTCGAAGGGAAGGCGCTGGTCGCTGAGGGTCGCGGCCACCTCGACCTCGCCTCCCACGCGGCCGCGCACGGTCAGATCGAGGGCCTGGGAGAGCGCGGCGTCCCGCCCGCGGCCGAGCTCGATGCCGAACGATTTCGTGCCGCTGACCACGAGCGCCTCGCCGGGATCGCTCGTTCCCCCCGAGCGCGCGGCGGCCGTGGCGTTCGTCGCGGCGAGCACGGTCGGCCCGGCAGGTCCGCCGCCACTCCAATCCTCGCGCCGCACGAGGGTGCCGGCGGGATCCGGATCGGGCGCGGCGTGCCCGCCGAGCGCGGCGAGCGGCGCGACGGCGCGAAGCGCGAGCAGTGTCGGCGCGCGCCGTGCCGGAAATTCGAGGACGATGGAGTCGGCCGCAGCCGCGACTCCGCCCGGATGGAACGATGGAACCGGTCGCGCGGCGACTCGATCGGGGCAGAGGAGCGTCGCGACGAGGGCGCCACCGATCGCCACGAGCGCAAGCTTTCGCGGTTGCGATCTCACGGTGCGGCCCCGCGATCGACGGCCAGGATCTGGACTTCCCCGCGCGCGCGGTCGGCCACCGCCACGCGGTCGAGCCGGCTCCACGCGACGGCCGTGGGGATCCACGGCGCGCCGGGGCCGCCGAGCATGCGCTCGAGCACGCGGCCGCCGCGCGGATCCATCACGAGGATCCGCTGCGTCGCCGGATCCGCCGCGTAGAGGTAGCCGGCGCGGTCGGTCGCGAGCGCCGAGACCTCGAGCGAGGCGGTGTCGGTCGGAGCGCCGAGCGCCCCGCTCGAACGAAACCGCCGGAGCGCACGCGCCTCGGCGTCGTAGAGCCATCCGTCCCCGCCGGGCAGGGGCGACGCCAGTGCCGGCTCGCGAAGTCCGTCCTCGGGCGTCCAGAAGCGTGCGGTGCGCGCGCGGCGAAGGCGGTCGTCGAGCGGAACGAGGTCGCGCTCCCGAGGGAGGAGGACCCAGAGCCTGGCGAAGACGTCGAGGAGGAGCCGGGCCCCGGGCTCCTTCGTCGCCTCGGCCAGATCGTCCTCGAAGGGGCGGGAGGCCAGGAACGATCCGGCGCGGTCGAACGCGATGAGCGCGCCGCGCGCCCGGTCGAGGACCAGGAGGGATTCCCGCCGGTCGACGATGATTTCGACCGGAAGCGTGAGGGACGCCGGATCGTCACCGTATCCGCCGACGGAGTGGAGGAGTTTCCCGCCGGGGTCGAGCTTCACGACGCGCCGGCTCGACGCGTCGAGGATGTAGAGCGCCCCCTCGCCGTCGAACGCGAGCGCGGATGGCCGGGGCACGCCGAAGCCCTCGAGCGCGGCCCGGTCGAGGATGACGTCGGCGCGAAGGGCGATGGGCGATCCGAGGGGCGTTTCGCGAACCGAAGCGGGATCGAGGCCGGCCCGGGCGGAGCCCGGGGACGCGCCGCAGAGCGTGGCGGCGAGCAGGACGGCGCGGAAAGGGCAATGCCACGACGAGTGGGTTCGCATGGAACTTGGGGCCGGAGGCCCGCGCGGCCGAAGCCGCACCGGCGAACGCGCTACGCTTCGAACGGAACGGGGCCGGTTAGAACGTTCTCGAGAGGACCAGCCGTCCGCTCCCGTTCGGTGAGGCGTCGGCGGAGAGCCGAAGGGATCCACCGGATCCACCCTCGCTCGCGCCCCGCGCCTCGCGGCTCAGCTTGCGATGCAGCATCTGCGTATCGATCACGCTCACGATCCGGTTCAGGATCGCGGCGGCGAAGGAATACTTGGCGCGGTCGAACGCACGCCGCGAGCGCTCGCGCGTGTCGCGATACGACTGGCGGAGCGCCGGGTCGGTCCACGTCCAGGCGCTCCCGCCCGAAGGAAGGCGCTCGGCCACCCACGCGTCCTGCGCCGCGGGATCGGTTGGATAGAGATCGCGCGCTTCCCGGCGCAGCTCTTCCTCGTACGCCTCGGCTCCCGATCCGCTCGATCGCTCGTATGCGCCCACGAGCCTCCAGTATTCGTCGTCGGCGCTGTCGATCCCGACGCCCGCGTTCAACTGGGCCTGCTCGATGTAGTCGTCTTTCCGCAAGTTCCCCGCCACCGTGAACCAGGCGAAGTGCGTCCAGATCGCTCCCTCGGTGATGAAGAATCCGGTCGCGCGTCCCTTCGCGCCGAGCTTGAGCTCTCCCGCGCCGGGGAGCGCCAACGAAAGGAGGAGCGCCGTTCCGCGGCTCGGGATCGAATGGGACTCCGCGGGCGCCGAGACGCCTTCCTGCGCGGATTCGCGCGCCGATCGCGCGAGCGCTTCGGACGCGACGGCCGCCGGGGTGGAACCGGTATCGCCCGTTCGGCTCACGTTCGCCGGCGCGAGCGACGCGCCGCCGTAGAGGTGCGAAAGCGGCGTCCACGACGAAGCGCGCTCCGCACGCGCGCTCGCGGCGAGCAAGAGGAACGATGCGAGAATGAAGCTACAGGCGCTTCGTGATCGTGAACCCAACGGCATTCTCGGAGGAGAAAGGCTTGGTCCGGAGCCGGAAGCGCATCGAGGTGTCGTTGCCGAGGGAGGCGCGGCCGCGGTTCTTGAGGATTCGGAGCACGTCGACGGTCGAGACGATGCGGTTCACGAATCCGCCCACGACCGCATAGCGGGCGTTCTTCTTGAAGTTGTTGCTGTCGTTTCGGATTCCGCGATTGAAACTGCGATTCGCGGGGTCGTCCCATCCACCCGCGTACGTGCCGAGCTTCACGATGTCCTCGTAGTAGTGCTGCTTGTTGTTCTGGTGGAAATAGTTGATGAGGCTGTCCTCCGGAGAGCCGGCGCAGCCGCACGACGCCACCCACCGATCGTAGTCCCAGTGATCGTCCGCGTGCGCCTCGAACTGGTCCTCCTTCGACGCGCCGCGATCGCGATAGTAGAGATACGATACCCAGGACGCGCTTTCCAGCCCCAGATTGATCCACCCCCGTTTGTTGCCCGCGTACAAGTGTCCCAGGCCAGGAAGGACGAGGTTCATGAGGGCCGCTCTGCCGGGAGACTTGCGGCGATCGAAGGAGCGCGGGGCGGTGGACATCGTCTGGGGTGCATCGAGGGGCATGGCGTTGAGCGCGGGCGGAGGTGCGGTGGAGTCCGCGATGGAGCGCTGCGCGAGCAGGATCTCGCCGGTGCTCAGCGCGCTGTAATCGAGAGATGACGCTGAGGCCGGAACCGACCCAAGGACAAGGAATAACGCGCCTAGAAGCGCGGCTGGATGCAGCGCACGTGGTGTCACAGCAAGATCCCTTCAGCCGGTCTGAAGTGGTTCGATTTCAATGACTTATTGTACCCAATCGAACCTCATCGAACAATCGCGAATTTTTGAAACGCCACCTCGCTCGACCCGGGCCCGGTGACCTGGACCCGTACAAGGTAAACCCCGCTCACGAGATCGTGCACCGGGATTCTGGCGACCTGGGCCGCGGGTCCGACCGGCCCCGCCCGCCGCAGGACCTCGTTGCCCAGCGGATCGAGCACCCGAATCTCCACCGAGGAGACCCCGGCGCCCAGCGTATAGGCAACCCCGATGTCGTCCCCGCGCGTGGGGTTCGGGAAGCAGTAGAGCGACCCGCGAGCGAGGGCGGTCGGGACCTGCGAAGCGCCTCGCTGATTCGAATCCTCGAGAACCGACGTCCGGCGCCTGTTTCCGCCGTATCCGATCCAGGGTGTATCGGCAGAGACCCCGTCGGTCGTGAAGAGCGAACTGTCCGCGCGAACGCCGACCTGGAACGCGTTCCAGAGTCCATCGCCACCGACCACCGCCACGTGGAGCCACGCCGGGCCCGGCGGATCGGGAGGCGAGACCGCGTCGTTGAGCGAGAGGAGCGCGGGTGAGAGGCCGCTTCCCGGCTGGGCCGCGATGGGCCACCCCGGAAGCGGTTTGCCGTCGTTCCCCAGCGCGACGAGGACCCCATTGGCGAGGGCCACGAGGAGGTCGGAAGTGTCGCCGCCCCCGTGCAGGTCCACGATCACCGGCGATCCCGTGGTGCCCACCCCGCCCGCGAGATTGGTCGTGCTCGCGAGGGCGGGCCACCCCAGCGGCTCGATCCCGTTTCGATTCCAGCGATGCACGTAGCCTTGATCGTCCACGAGGAAGATCTCGGGGTATCCGTCGCCGTCGAGGTCGCCGGCGGCCGCCGCGCCGGGTATACCGGACGTGACGCCAACCGGCCAGCCGGTGAGCTCGGTCCCGTTCAGTCGGAAGCAGTGAACCTCGCTCTGGGTTCGGTCGACGACCACGAGCTCCAGATCGCGGTCGGTCGCACGATCCACGTCGACGCCCATTAGATACGGGTCGAAGTTCGCTCCGCCGACGCTCCAGTGGAGGTCGATGGCGCCGGGGTCCTTGCTGCTCTGGCTCACGATTCGAACGAAGCCGTTCCCGAGCGCGTACGCGACCAGGTACCCGCCGGCGCCGGTGAACCGTCCGACGGCCAGGTTCCCGACCACGGGCGAGAGCACCCGCATGGCTCCGATGACCAGCGTGTCGCAGACCTCCGAGACGATGGGCGCGATCCCCCCTGCGTCGGAGGGCTCGATCGAGAACACGCGGCCGTCCTGGCCGCCCACCAGGACCTGCCCGTTCGGTCCGAGCACGGGCGCGGTCGTCGCGAGGACGGGCGCGAGCGGATCGCCCAGGATCGGGGGCCAGCCGAAGAGAGGAATCGATTCCGAGGCCGTGGTCGTGTCGGGGCGGAAGGCGTATACGCGACCGTCTTCGCCGGTGGCCACGATCGCGGCGCCGTGGCGCGCGGCCGGGTTCGGCCGGTAGAGGCTGTCGGCAAAGAGCACGGCCCCGAGCACCGGCGCGGGTAGCGCGGCGTAGCGCCCGTCGGCGTTTCCCTCGTAATACGGGAGCCCGTCGCTCGTCCAGGCGTAGATCAAACTGTCGGACGAAGCCACGACGTGGCGCCTCCCGTTGTGGAGGAGGTTCCCGTACGTCGGCGGCGATCCCGCCCTGCCGAAATCGGTGAACACGGGCCAGCCCTCGGCCCGCCACTCCGAAAAGATCGACACGTCCATGTCGACCGCGGGGGGCGACTTGATCTCGACGGTCAAATGACTCTGGCCGCCGTCGTTGGTCGCGGTCGACGGGCTCGTCCCCGGCCCGAGGAGCGTCCGATTCCCGACGAACCAGGGGTCGAAGGGGCTCCCGAAGAAGTAGCGGGAGTAGGGATCACCGATGTCCTGGATGCCGTCCGCTTCGACGACGGCCACGCCGCGCCGATCCGGATTCGAGTTCACGCCGCCGTCGGGTGGAATGTTCGGTCCGAAGAGCACGGTATCGTCGATGTGCCAGACGAGGACGCCCTGACCGGGGTTCAGGAAGTCCCACTCCTTGTCCCCCACGGTGTCGCCGGGGTCGTCGCTGGAGAGTCCCGGTCCCTGAACCACGTGGGTCGTCGAGTCCCGGTCCAGGTAGATCGTGTTGTCGGCGTTCAGGTCGGACTCCCGATTCTCGATCAGGTAGTACTCGTCGCCACCCAGCGGGACGTACAGGATCCGGTCGTCGAGCTCGGTGGCGCGAAGCGCCGTCGTGACGGAGCGGCCGGGATCGAGAAGATCGAGGCGGTTTGGCCAGAGCACGGTCTTGCACCAGGGATCGAGGCTGTTCGGAAGGATCCCGGTGACGTCCACGATCGCGCCCGACTGGATGTCCTGAAGCAGCGTGGAGAGGAGGTATCCCGAGTCCATGTTGCTCCAGATCCCGACGGCCGGATAGAAGGTGTTGACGTCGTAGAGGTCGGGGAGTCCCTGCGTGTGTCCGAACTCGTGCGCCATCGTGCCGTTCAACGCGCTGTAGTAGCCGTCCTGATTCTCGGTCTCGGGCATCACCATGCCGCCGTAGATCGCCACGGCCCCGCCGTTGACGGGGACGGAGTCCGAGAGCCCGATCATGAACGTCGGGAAGTCGCGCTGGCTGTCGCCCGCGAGGTCGGTCTGAAAATCGGAGCCCGAGTGGAAGAGGCAGACGACGTCGAAATCTCCGAACGGGATCGAGTCGGTCTGATCGGCCGCCGTCATCGAGTCCTTGAAGAAGCGCTGCGCCTCGTCATACGACGCCTGCCCGAGCGTCCAGGGGCCATAGTCGCCGGTGTCCCCCAACCGATACGCGGCGTTCTCAGCCTTCGGGTAGACGTCGTACTCGACGACCAGATTCCCGTAGGACATGTCGCGCCAGTATCGGGACATCGCTTGGAGGTGCGAGAGAAAGAAGGATCGATTGTGCGGGGGCGGGTCGATCACGATCCCGAGCGCGGAGCCGTCGCGGAGATCGAACTTCCCGTCGGGCGTCGTCGTTTGGGTGCCGAGGCGGTCCGTGTCGAATTCGACCCGGATCCCGATCACGCGGACGGTATCGGGCGTGCCCACGAGGAACGGGGTCGTCCGCTCGAAGCGGCCGGTCCCGATCCCGGGGGCCAGAAGCGGCGCGCGACCGCGCGAGACGAGCGGCCCGCGCCGCGGCGAGCCGACGCGGTGCGGAAAGGAGCGGCTTTTCTCGAGGCGGCGGGAGAACAGCGCCTTGGATTCCGCGCTTCTTGCCTGGGCCGTGGCGGCGTCGGGCCGCGCCGCCCGGAGCGCTCCACGACCGTCGGGGACGGGCGCCGCGAAACAGTAAGGAGCCAGGTCCGTTTGAAGGACCTGGCTCCCGAAGAACAGGAGGGCGACCGTGGCCGCCCACCGATCGAGCCGCATGGCGTCTCGTTGTTTTCTAGAAGTGGTACGAGGCCGAGAAGCGGTTCACGCGCTCCAGGTACCTCGACTGCGGCGCCGAGGCGTAATCGAAACGGAACCCGTGATACTTGAGTCCCAGACCGAACGTCATGTCCTCGATCGTCCCGCGCGGATCGCTGACGTATCCGGTGCGGAGCGCGAGGAGCCGGTTGAATTCGTACTCCGCCCCCACGCTCCAGACGTCGACGGCGAGCGTGCGGTTCGGAAGCAGGAATCGATTGGCGTCGGCGGCGATCAGAACGCGATGCACCTCGTTCTCGAACGGGGTAACCGCAACGCCCACTTTGAGGTTTCGGCCGAGCGGATCGGACTGGTCCTCGTCGATGTAGGCGATGTTCGGACCCAGGTTCTGAATCGCGGCGCCGAAGGACGACTTCATTCCCGGCGCTCGAAGGAGGGCCCCGATGTCCGCGGCGAAAGTCGTGCCGCGGCCGGGACGGCCGTCGAGGGAGACGAAGCCGGGCGCCAGATCGACCCGGACGAGCTTGAGCGAGACGCCCATGCCCAGGTTGTTCACGATCTCCGTGCCGTAGGCGATGGTCGGAGCGATCTCGTAGGAAGTGAATTCGCCCAGGTCGTTTCCGAGGTCATCGGTCGCCAGGCTCTTCCCGTAGGAGAGATAGCCCAGCGAGCCGCCGATCCCGCCCCAACCCTCCACGTGCTGGACGTAGGTCAGGTACGAGAAATTCACGTCGTCGGCGAGATCGGGAACGAGCTGGTAGTAGTTGAACGAAAGGTCGTGGCCCTGCGCGAAGGCCATTCCGCCGGGATTCCACCAGACGGCGCTGGCGTCGTCGGCGACGGCTACGAAAGCCCGTCCCATACCGTCGGAACGGGCACCGGGTGCGATGAGGAGGGACTGGGCGCCGGCTTCCGACTGCGCCCGTGCGGTTCCCGCCAGCCCGGCGACTAGAAGGAGCCCGAGGATGGCGGACAGGATGCGACTCATTCGAAGACCTCCTTGGCGATACAAAACAGGGACGCCGAAGCGCCCCACGAGAGACCTTAATAGTATCGAAGAATCCGGTCTCATTCAAGCGCTTCCGGCTCCCGGATCACTTGGTCCGAAGAGCTCTGCCGACCTCGGTTACTCGGCTGGTACCGGGGGCCTCGGCGGTCAGTTTGAAGAGGTACACCCCAATGGCTACATTTTCTCCCTGGGAATCGGTTCCGTCCCACGGGATGTAGTTTTCCCCGGCTTTGCCGTCGACGTTGAAATCCCGGACCCGACGACCCGCCACGGTCAGGATCTGCACCCGGATGCGCGCGGCCTGGTTCAGCCGGGCGTGGAGAAACGTATCTCGTGGGAACGGATTCGGGTAGTTGAAGACCTGGTCCATCGTCAAGGCGCTTCCGGGGGCCGACGGCGTCGCCACGTCGATGACGAACGTCCGGACGCCGATGTTCCGGTACGTGTCGGACGCGTGGATTTCGAACCGATGCGCGCCGGTCGGGAGCGACGGAACCGCAAAGTCGACCGTTCCGCGCGTGTACGACCCCGCGTCGTAGCGAAATCCCGAGGTCAGCTCGTAGGGCGTGCCGCGGTCGTCCACGATGACGAAGATCGCATGCGCGTCGTCGAGCCTCGTCAGGTCGATGCCGCTCGAGTCCTCGAGAACGATGGTCAGGAGATCGCCGGGCTTCACGAGCGAATCGGCTCCCGACGGGTAGAGGAGCGAGATGGTCGGCGGCGTCTGGTCGACGCGCGGGGAGAGGGTGACGCCAACCCGGACCGAATCGAAGGCGAGGCCCACGCCGCGGCCGCCGGCGGCCGAGAGGAGCGCTCGCGCTTCCCCATGCTGGCCGATCACGCGCCCGTCGGTCGGCACGACGAACTTCGCCTCGAACGCCCCGAGGGCCAGCGGCACCGTGCCCCGGAAGAGCGTCACGCCGGGAAGAAGGTACGTACTGACCTCCGGTTCGCCGAACGGCTCCGCGAGTTGCAATCGGGCCGACGGCGGGCCGAGGACCTCGACTTGCACGGTCCCGATGGAGAGCGTGTCGGTCGAGCCGTCGGGATTGAGCGCGTGGCCCCGCAACGACGCGACCGCCCCGCGCAGGAGCGAGTCCCCCGGCATGGTTTCCCAGACCGCCCTCCCCCGCGGGAGCGGCGGGCGCACGCCCGGGTCGCCCAGGAACGCGTACTTCCGCGCGACCGTGTTCACGTTTCCGGTGTTCTTCGCGATCGCCCAGGCGAGACCGGCGGCGAGAACGGAGTCGGCACGCGGGGCCGCCGGGAAGAGCGCGTCCACGAACGAATCGTTGAGACGGGAGCTCTGGAACCCGAAGACCTCCTGGCTCGCGGCGAGCGAGATCGCGGCGCCGCCCGTGGGGAGGCGCAAGAGCGCCTCGGCCATCCCGTCTCCCAAGATCGCGTCGAATCGACCCACGGTGCAGGACATGAAGGCAAAGAGGGACGGCCGCGCCACGTTCGTGAGGCGGCCCTGGTCCAGAGACCGGAAGAGCTGCTCGTCCGCCAGCACGCTCTCGTTCCCGTGTCCGATGAAGTCCACGAGCCAGTTGCCTCGATTCACCGCGGCGATGAACGCGTCCCGAGCCTTCGGTTTCGACGTCTTGCTCGAGTCGGCGAAGGGATAGTCGTTCAGGTAGACCTTCTCGCGCCGGATGGGCAGGGGCAGGTGCAGGCGGTCCTTTCGTTCCATCTGATCCACGTGCTCGTTTCCGAGCGGATCGCGCTTGTCGGCCTCGAACCACTTCCACGCGTCGTCCGCCGAAAGAAGCGCGCGCGCCCGCCAGAAGTCGAACTCGGTCGACTCCTCGAAGGACCGCGTCTTCCCGCCGACCAGCGCGACGGCGTCGAGCGGGTCTCTCGCGGGGAGCCGACCGATGGCAAGGTCGAACAGTTGGTCCCCCGGGCCGTCCAGGAAGGCGAACCAGTCGTCCGAGATGAACTGGACGCGGATCGTCGTATCGAAGTAGTTCGGGTACGTGGGCACGAAATCCGGAACGTTGAATCCGGAGTAGTTCTTCGGATCCTCCGACGCGTCGCCGAGCAGGCAAACGTAGGTGGGCGCCGCCGTCCAGTGGCGGGTCGCGTAGACGAGCAGGTTCCGGATCGCGACCGGATCGGCGAGACCGGCGCCAAATTGCGCGAACACGCGGTCGGTGGTGGCGACCGCGGCCCGCGGAGAAACGAACCCATCCAAGGTGAGGGACCGGCGCGTCGCCAAGGACTCGGCGGCCGCGAGAAACGCCGGCGGAGCGACGACGAGGTAGTCGACCGCGTGGCCGGTGCCGAGCAGATCGCCCAGCGCGTGGGCGCTCGACGCCGGGTTGTACCGGCTCACGGTTCGGGGCGCCGCGGCACGCGGCGGAGAGACGAGGCTGTAGCGCCGCCGCACGGCGACCCCCACCGAGTCCTCCACGGTCAGCGTGAAGGGCGCGGAGGCACCGGTCCACGTCCCGGTCGCCAAGCGAACGGGAGACTCGGGATCCGTCCGGTCCAAGAGCCAGGCGTTCGCGGAATCGCCGATCGCCGAGATCGCGAACTGAGCGACGCCCGGCGCCGTCGAGTCCGGCCCCGCGAAATGGAGGGTGTCGTTCACCGCGACCAGGAGACGCCGGTAGGACACTTCGTACCACGCCAGATACGAGCGGTCCGACCGCTTCGGATCCGTGGGATCGATGAGGCGTGGGATCTCGATCTCGAGGGTGTCGCGGGGATTGGCCGCGAATCCGGATGCGACGATGTCGCGCGGCTGGGTCAAGTTCCAGCCCGCGGTGTCCGCGAGCACGCCGTTCCACTTCACGCGAGCGATGTGGTCCGGGAGAACATCGCTCGGCGACGCGCCGGCGCCCCACAACCGGACGTAGAGCGCCCCGGCGCTTCCCGCGGCGGCCCCCGGCAGATCGACGACGAATGCCGACCGCGTCCCCTGGCTCAGGAGCCGCATGAACCAGCGCTCCCAGCGATACGGTGCCCGGAAGAGATCGGGCGCTCGATTCCGATTCTCCTCGAAGTGAACGCGGTGCGTCACGCCCGTCAGTACCGGCGCCGATGGCGTCACCGGGGCCGCGCTTCGCGACGCGATGCGTCGCGGGGGCCCGGCGAAGGGCCCGCTCCCCCACGTCAGCCAGAGTGACTCCTCGTCGCTCCGCTGGGCTTCCGCATAGTCGGAAGATCCGCCGAGCGCGAGGTCGTATTCGAATCCGGTGCTGCCGGTCGCGTAGAAGTAGATCCGGTCGGCGGGATCGAAGGAGAGGTCCGAGTCGCCCGTGACCGCGATCGCGCATTCGCGAAGCGAGTCGGGACCGAGATCGACGTCGACGCTCTCCGGGAGATCGCCGGGGGTCGCTCGGAAGAGGCGAAACGTGGTCGGATCGATGCCCGCGGTGGAGAACCCGGCGGCCGCGACTTCAGCGGGCGTGACGCGGTAGAGCCCGCCCCGAACGACGCCGAGTCGAAGCCATGGCCGAGAGGGATCGACCCGAAGCGGGCCCCCCGCGGCGGACCGGAGCGGCGCCTTCGGCGCGTACCGTGGACCGGCGGCATTCCGGGGCGCGAATCGGGCGGCCGGACGCGCTTCGGGTACGGCCGAAGCCGCTCGGTTCCAGGACACGTCGATCGCGACTTCCTCGGGGACCGATGCGACGCGGCTCGCGGGATCCCAGGACACGGGCCGAATCCGGACGGCGAGGAAACGCTCGCCTCGCGCCGCCATGGGTGTCGCCGCGATCAGGACGCCTTCGCCGGCGCCCGCGTTTCCAGCCGCGCGAAGCGCGCGGTAGGCCGGACCCGCCAGC
>Ga0070706_100002025_pt1 | contig 20802 bp, 22 predicted proteins | sample KBSK5501metaG_FD_65476 | JGI IMG/M metagenome (GOLD analysis project Ga0070706, IMG submission 65476) | Corn, switchgrass and miscanthus rhizosphere microbial communities from Kellogg Biological Station, Michigan, USA - KBS K5-50-1 metaG | ecosystem: Host-associated > Plants > Roots >... | reverse complement strand
AGCGCAAGGAAGTGGCGGCGGACCTGAAGACGATCTACACCGCCGCGACCGAAGCGGAGGCCGAACAAAGACTGGCTGAGTTTAGCCTGAAGTGGGATGCGAAGTTTCCCACGATTGCGAAATCCTGGCGCAGCAACTGGGCGCGCGTGATTCCGTTCTTCGCACACCCGCCCGAGATTCGGAAGGTGATCTACACGACCAACGCGATTGAGTCGCTGAACATGTCACTGCGCAAAGTGACCAAAGCGCGCGGCTCGTTTCCTAACGATGAGGCGGTCTTCAAACTGCTCTACCTGGCGCTGCGCAACATCGCGAAGAAATGGACCATGTCGGTGCACGACTGGAAAGCCGCACTCAACCGATTTGCCATCGTCTACGAAAACCGGCTGCCGGTCGAATAGCCTGTGAGATCGAGGAAATGAAACTGCTAGGCAAAAATCCGGGCTATGGAAACCGTGGAAAAACAAACTACGTTTTTCCACCGTTCCCACAGCCCCTGCTACTAGTAATAAATTTAGATGAAAAGCGGCCGACCCTAAACAACAGACGATCGTTTACACAAAACAATTGACGCTACCTGAATCCAACTAACACACGTTCGCAATGCGGAGGCCAGGAGTTCGATCCCCCTCTGCTCCACCATTTAGTTTCAACGATTTACGGCTGCCGGTAGTGGCGGCCGTATTTCATTTGTGGCCAATTTGTGGACACTTTTTCGGGAACTCAGTTTGATCGCTTCAACTGCCGCGCGTTTTGTTTCTTCCACGGACCTCACGTAACGCATAGTCACGGGAACATCGGAGTGGCCCAACAGTTGAGCAATCGTAAAAGCATCGCATCCGGCCTCGGCCAAGCGAGTGCCGAAAGTCGCTCTGAGATCCTTCCATATTAGCCCCTCGATACCGGCGAGTCGGCAAGCAGTGTGAAAGCCCTTTTTCACTTCCCGCTGACGTTTGTCGGAGTCTTTAACGCATCCATATAGCAAGTCTAGTTGGTGTAGTTCCATAAAACCTCCTCTAATGGTAGAAATCGCCCGCCACATCCGATTGTACAGCTTATCGGCTGACGATTCTGGGGCGAGATAAAAATCAAGGAGGCACCTAGCTTTCGAAGTTTTGTAATTCACTCTCTGCGTACCCACTCCTCCCATATTTAAAGCCGATTGCCTGGTGATAGGGAGGTTAGCTCTCGCTTGGGTATAGCAACGTAAGTTGCTCTGCAGTTTCAGGCGGTAAGTCCAAACCAACTGCATTATATGCACGCATCATCTCGGCTGGGGCGAGATGATGATCGGTTGCATGAATCATCCAATACATAATCGAGCGGCCTTGCGCATCTTTATAAATCGGGAATGCCCGCGAAGACTTATAACCGAGCTCATTTCGAAATCGTTCCTCCATCTCAGTTACACACTTCATCGCTGGCCACAAGACTACTCGCCTCCAGTCGTCCCTTCCCCACCACTGTTTTAAGATTTCCGTATTACGAATTCCTGCAATTGCGCGCGCGTACCATGCCTTAGGGAAAAAATAAAACAGCTCGATCTTATTCCCCTCTTTCTTGTATGTCGCGAGCGCCTTAACCGTAGACCAGTGACACTGAAATGTGCGCTGATCGAGCAGACAAAAAGTCGCTTCCTTTTCTCGGATATCGTTTCTCCCAAGCAACTCATGTATTCGGACGTTACAATCACCGGGGAAGGCTTCGATGTGGCGATCAATATTTTGTCTTTTTAGTTCCTCGATCTGCTCTATGCGATTGGGATGTTTTTCAAACAGATAAAAGTGACGGAGCCATTTCGGTTCGATTTCAATTACGCGTTTGGCAGCCCAAGTGTCAAGCTGCTTAGGTTGTTGTGGACCTGTGAAAAGATCGATATAGGTACCATGGTGAGTGATAAAGACGAAGGTTCTTAGATACCGTTCGATTAGCGCCGACTTGTTAGCCGTCCAAAGAGGTCGCTTGATGCTGTAAAGAAGGGATTTTTCTTCAGGCTGTTTCTCAGGCAGAGGAAAGAGCCAGTCGGTTGCGTTTTCGTCGTCGACCATCAGGTCCTCCAGGTGGGAGAATGTGGACCTCTCTTTGAGTCTCTAGGACTGCTTGAATCAGCTGAGCTCGTTCTGCTTTAGCAGTCGGGAATGCCTGCCGTATGATCGAAGGCATCGCATCATATGTTCGTCGATTTAGTGTGCGACCAGTACGACTCTTTTGCTTACCCCCCCATTGTTTAAAGAAGAATGGTACATCTGCACGCAGACATTGCGTCAAGATGTTTTGTACCCACTCCGCCTTCATAGGTCTGGCGCCAGGACCACTCTCTCCTCCGACGATTACCCAGTGGATGCCCTCCAGATTTAACTCCCCGATCTCTTCAAGCAGCGGTTCGACAGAAAGAAATCGAGTTGTAACGTTCGTCTCCTGCAGATGCTGAATACGCGGAACACCGAACGCTTGATCCTCCACGCTCACTCCCCACCAGATATGTGGCGCGCTCGCAGCATATTTCAAGTCACTGTTCAGTAACTCACGCATACGTTCGGCACGCTTTGTAAGCACTTGGTACGTATGCCAGTTTGCTACCATCATCACATCGACAACAGCTCTAATATATTCCGTAGGTACACCATCCTGAAATAGGTCGCTCATCGAGTTAACGAAAACCATCCTAGGTCGGCCCCACTGCAGTGGCTCGACCAGCTTGTCCGGAACTAAACGGAGATCAAATCCTTGTTCGTATGGATGACCAACTACTCCGCGAAATCTTTCAGCAAAGGTTTCTGCGTAACAGTGTTTACACCCCGGGCTGACTTTGGTGCAGCCGCGGACAGGATTCCATGAGGAGTCAGTCCATTCGATTTTTGAATTCTCGCTCATTCGACGAATTACTGATCAGGCATTTAATCAATTGGACGCGAGTGCAGTCTCGCGAAGCGAAGCCTCAGCAATTCCTATTATTGCCTCCCCTGCCAACAATCCAGTAGCCGCAGCATGAACGATTCCTTGACTCCACCCGCTTCCATCACCACAAACATAGAGGCCTTCGCAATCAGTCTCCATCCCGCCATTTGCAATTTCAATGCGATTCATCCACCACTCAATTGCGGGTGCGTAAAGAACGGTCTGTTTACTTAACAGCGCGGGCGCCAATCGCGCCAATCGCCTTAGAAATTCATCAAACTTTGGGAAGAACTCCGGAGGCAAAAACTCCCTGACACTACCCGCTTTATATATTTGATTCGAGACCTTGATGTCATAGAAGGAATCTTCGGAGGATGAGCGGTCGGCTACATAGTCTTCGAAAGTTTGGGCAAGCAGTTTTCCATCCGTAAACCGCGAAATCTTAGCCATCAAACTCTTGGCCACCTCATAAGATTCCTCCTGAAACTTAATGCCATCCCAAACGATTGAAAAACCGCTCCGTCCAGTTCTGAGTTTGTGAAAATTTTGTCCACCAGCCACGGGCAGTCCATTGTAGGAAAGCGCCATAACTTGGCCGTCTCTTGAGGCGCAGTGTGTTTTTATCTTAGAGCCATCCGCAAAGTGCATGCTGAATTTCGGATCTTTCGAAATGGAGAATAAAGGCTCCAAATCATCAGCATCTGCTTCAACTCGCACGCCGACGTACATCGGTCGCGGAGTAATTCGCACACCCAAATTCTTGCATAATCTTGATTCAAGATCGGAACCGACCTTTCCAAGGGCGAGCACAACGTTTTTTGCGAAGATTGTATATGTTGAGTTAGACATTTCTACGATTGCTTCCTTAACGCCGCTTTTAGGGCTTTCGCGCAAATCTTGTAATGAGCAGTGGGAAACTAAGCGAACACCCAGTCGCCGTAAGCGATCTCTGATATGAGAAATCAAGAGACTGCAACGCTCGGTGCCAATTTGCAGCACAGGGTAATATTTGAACTCAAGCCCCACACCGTCGGCAATCCTTTCAATGCGTCTTACGGTACTTTCTGAAGCAACCTCCATTTCGCGAAACTCGTTCCATACGCCCAAATACTTTGCTATTGAATGTAAGAGCTGCTCCTTTTTGCCAGGCGCTAATGTTGCCTTGAGCAAGCCGCCAACGTTAAGTGAGAAGCACAGTTTTCCATCTGAGTAGAGTCCAGCTCCTCCGACGCCACTCACGTAGTTATATCGTCGTTCATTGTTTTCCCAATGCTGTATCCAAGATCGATGGCGTTCGCCCACATCTCCGCCACCCTCGATAACGAGAACCTTCAATGGGCTGCGTGACGCGATAGCCATCGAGGCGAACAAACCAGCAGGACCTGCGCCAACAACTAGCACGTCCCACTCTTTGCTGAAAAGCGAATGGAGGTCTTGCGTATCCATTGAATCTATTTTTTTGGCTCAAGCCTTTCTAAGCGCTTATTCAATTCCTCAATCTTGTCCAGCAAAGCCTTCTTTTCTTCAGGCTCTTTTTCTAGCGTCTTGGTCAAGGTTTGCAGATCTTTGCTTATACTTTCCACGTTAGTACTCTGTTCCAGCTTAGTAATCCGATTTGGCAGCGGGCCGAAGTAGCTAAAGTAGGATGTCACTACCGTGCTGGTAACTGTAAATACAATAGCCAACAGAGCAGCCAGAAGACCGCTCCACAGTTGAAATTTTTTCGTTTCGGCCCGTGCCGCTTCGACCGTATCATGATTGGAACTCTTGATAGAATCGACGGTACGCTGGGCTTCATTACGAACATTCTCCACGGTCGTCTGGGCGTTCCCCTGAATTGAATCGATATCCTGTTGCAGCGCATAAAGGCTGCTGCCAATTGGTGAACGCAACGATTGCGCTAATGGTGCTTGTTTATACGCACCATGATAAGGAGCATCGGTCTCAGTACTCAGCTTCTGCAGTTCTAAGCGCAATATGGAATCAAGATAGCTAATCTCAACCGGCCGGTCCGAGAGATTGTAGAGCAGCGCAAAGATATTACCTTTGTAACCAGCATCGATTTGACTTTGACTCGACATGATGAGGCCCTTCAACAAAAGGTCTAGTTTTAACGACACGTGGCCAACTAGATCGTTCGGGAGGTTCAAAGTTTCTTGGATCGAAACGATAATGACGCGGTTTGCCGGAATACTTATTGTTCTCGCCACATTGAGATCCAGTTTCTGCACTGAAATGGCGCCAGCACCACCCTCCTTTTCAGGAAGATAAAATTCCAAACCCAGGCGGAGATCATACCCTGCGCTGCGTACATTACGCTTCAGGCACGGTACGATTACGCCAGAATTAGTCTCTTTGTCCTCTGGATCAGTAGCAGCAAGACTGCAAAGTGCCAAAATGTCTTGATGTGGCAATACCATTCTTATTCCTCCATTCCAACGGTCATCCATTTCCTTTCCTGGTTCGACGCGAGCTTGCGCTCGATGGCGGCCTCAAGATCTATTTCCATGACGTTCGCAATCTGAGCTACGTAAAGTACGACGTCTGCCAACTCATCCTCGACACCGCGCGCATCAGCTCGATCATTCCACTGAAAGCATTCAAGGAGTTCCGACGCCTCAATCGCCAATGAAATTGACAAATTCTTGCCCGACTGCGGCTTTTGGCTGTTGGGTTCGTACCAACCCTGATTTCTCACAAATTCGTCCATTCGATTCTTAATCTCGTTAATGTCCATTCAGTATTCCTCCACCGTCGGTGATAATGATTCTAATACACAATTGACTCCAATTTGTTTGATTTGTTGCTCGTATGAGATCTTTGGAACCCTGTTTCGACCGTCATAACTTGATTGACCGGACGTTCTCAACCAAGGGGTTCACCCCAAAAACTTGTGGCCAATTTGTGGACAGAATTCTCAGCACAGGACGGTGAGGCGCTGGCAACGAATGGGAAAGAACCGCAAAACCCTTGATTTTCCTTGGTGGCTGCAACTTTCGAAAAGGCAAATACTTACGTTTTTGCCGAGAGTCTAATTCGCAATGCGGAGGCCAGGAGTTCGATCCCCCTCTGCTCCACCATTTAGTTCAATCATTTACGGCTGCCGGTAGTGGCGGCCGTATTTCATTTGTGGCCGCCCAACTGCAGCTAAGACTACTCGTATGCTAGCTGATGCTGGACGAAGTCTATCCGGAAATGGGGGTTTTAATCTGCCTGTCCTGACGGCAAGAGTGCGTCCTTGAACAAACTGTCGAAGGCGATGAGAGATTCGCCTCGACGGGTTTTCTTAAACTCGACTACCCAGGACCGAACCCATTGGGATGATCTGTCTGGCTTCGCGGCAGCTCCAATCCTGGATCGAGTTTCAGGAACCTTCCGTTCCGCGTTCTTGATGACTTTGATTGCTCGCATTGTGTTCGTGTTCGCTATGTCTGACTCACACAGTTGTGAAGACTAGTAGCCGGCGTAACCGTCGGCGTAGCCGTGTTCGTATGCCTCACGGAAGTAGCGCTGAAACACTTCGCGGTCTCCGAGACCGGAACTATAGTCCTTCGTGGCTTTCTGGTAGGTACTCTGGCCCTGGTAGCCATTGTTGTTGTGTGCGCTGCGATCTTTGCGGCCTTGTTTGACACCCTCTCCGAAACCAGCGTTCAGAGCGGTTTGACGCAAATGGAACGAGCCCCCGAAGTTGCCGTAGCCATCCTCGTTGCGGCCCAGACGATCCTGGTTACCGTTGTCGTTGCGGTCACGGTTTCCGTTACGATCCTCACGATTTCTATTGCCCCGAGCATAACTTTCGGCGTTATAACCGTCTTCGAACGCTTCACGGAAGTAGCGGCGGTAGAGTTCGCGGTCGCCGAGACGCCGGCTGTAGTCTTTCGTGGCTTTCTGATAGCTGCTCAGGTTGCGGTGTTCTGTGCGGCTGCCGTTCCAGCGATCTTTGCGGCCTTCCTTGACGCCTTCGTCATAGCCGGCGTTCAGAGCGGTTCGACGCAGCTCCGAAGAGCCGCCATAGTTACCGTAACGATCCCAATCGCGACCACGTCGGTTTTGATCTCCGTTGTCGCTGCGGTTACGGTCTTGAGTGTAACGATCGTCTGGATTCTGCGCCTGAGCAGTCATGCTCAAGGCGATCCCTATTCCAAACAGCAATGAGAACACCAGGAAGGCGTTTCCGATTCTGTTTTGCGATTGATCTGTTTTCACAAGTCACTCCCTTTTCAAGATGGCCCCGGCAACAGCAGCTTTACGAAGAGCGGTTCCTGATCTCGCTGAAACCGGCTGTTCCCTCGCTCCTGTGTGTCTCTGTCGCAGCGGCTACCGGTATCAGAGCGCACTCAAATGCAACTCATCTGAAGCCGAAACTGCCTGATATGCTTATCGCAGTAGATTTCCGGGACGGGTCATCATTAAAGGCTATTTGGGAGGACTTGTATGTGCAGTAGCCCACATATGAACCAAAGCAGTCGTATATATATGTGTGTTTTAGCGCACGGATGCATTTCCTCGCTTGTGTTAAGAGTTCTGCACTAGACACCAAGATTATGCAACCTGTAAGGAGCCAGCGATGAGCGGAGACATAGAACAACGCGTAGACACGAATTCTGCCGAGTTCAAACAAGGAGTAGAAGCCGGACTAAATGCTGGAAAGGACATGAAGAACTGGAAAGCCGGTAATGAATTGGGCCTGGAACTGAAAGAGGAAGTTGAGGATGACGAGCCGGTGTCTAAAAGCTTTTTAAAGGAATCCTCGACTCCGCTTTTTATGAGTGATAGTCCAGAAGGTAATAAGGGAAACGCTCAGGATGAAAAGGATGAAACTGAGGAATAACTCCTCTGTTTCGGCTACTGAGCGCGAAAAGTTCATAATGCATTTAGAAAATTATTAGCTCGCATCAAACAATCTGCAATGGAAGATTTCGAAATTGGCGATGTTGTTCAGCTTCGGTCTGGCGGACCCAAGATGACTGTCCACAGTCTGGTTTCAGATTGCGACGTTGTTTGTCAGTGGTTTGAAGGTAACGAAGTGCACGAAGAGAGCTTTCCCAAGGAGGCGCTCCGGAAAGTTGAACCGGTGACGGCTGGCGGTAGCAGGCGGGCGGATGGAGTATTCATGGTCAGTTGATACCTACCAGTTAGGCCCCCCAAACGCAGTTGTCAGTACATGAATTGGTTGCTGCTAATGTGAGCGGCGTGTGAAGCCACTATCCGCCAGCACTCTTGATGTTGCCTTCCCAATACATTGGTATAGCTGTATTGACCACTGATGTCTCGATCTTTGTAGCATCCTTTCATCGTCAGGCGGCCAGCCATCACAGCGGTGCTTCCATAGACTTCCACCTTGATGTCGCCGGTAGAGAGCGACTCGAACGACAGAACTCCGGATTTGATGTCTGCGATCTCCTGTTCCTTGTTGGTAAATTGACCAAAAGGAGACGTAAAGATGTAGCCATCAGCCCAGACACGGTCGAACAGGTCCGTAGTACCCTGCAAAGCCGCAACCCATCCACGATCCAGGTCCTTGAACTCTTGCTCGATCCTGCCATTCAAAGTTGCTTTCTGATCCATTGCTCTACCTTTCTGATCTCAGCCATCGGTCCGACCTACCTCGGACTACTCGCACGAATTGTTAGTTCTGTGCCGACCAGCAGCTCGAGGTTGTCTTTACCCTGAATAAAAACTGTACCGGCTCCACCTGCAGCGCCAATGATTCCACCGATCGCTGCGCCTTTCCCACCGCCGGCAATGGCGCCGATGATGGCGCCGACAGCCGTAGCAATGCCCGCGCGTTGGATCGTCTGCGTGGTCTGGTTGCCGCCTTGCGCGCTTCCTTCGTTGTCAACCTTGATAGCCTCGCCATTCAGCAATCGCACATTCCCGAGAACGCCGGAGAATTTATAGGTCTGACCGTTCCTTAACCGAATCCTGTCGAAGTTGAGCGACATCTCTGACCGGCCAGTTAAACGTCCTCCCTGTTCAACACTGCCCACCGTGCCTTCGATAACTGCCCCCTCGAATTGACTAGGGTCGCGCACGGTCATAGTGAAAAGGTCGCCCTGCTGCGACAGTTTTGTGGTTAGATCATTGTTCAAGATCGCCACTAAAGTCTCACCATCTCGCACGATGAATTCACCGCTGGTCGCACTGGCGTTACCCAGAACCGGCCGCGAATCGTTATTGCCCCACTGCGCTACATTGGCGGTCCGGTCATAAACACTATCAACGACTACCGGTTGAGTTAGTCGGTCGGAATAGATCTGCCGCCGCACTCGTAGATTGCGGTCGTTTTCACTTGCATCGAAAGTGACATTAAAATCATTCTCTTTGTAGCCGTTCGAACTCACTACTAACTGCTCCCCACGAAGTGTCGCTGTTACCTTGGTCCATCTGCCGTTGGAAAGTTGTTCCTGACGCTCGCGGCCGTCTGCCTCAAAGGTTGATTTTGGCGCCAGCGAAGAAGCAATAGTCATCGTTGCACCGCGACGCTCAATCATCAGCATCTCAGGAGACTCAAGTCGCGCCAGAATTTGGTTGGCGACTTCCTGCCGTTCGTTGATAGGTAAATTCTGAGTCGCGCGCTGCGCTTTGTCGCGCGGGTTGTCACTGCGAGACGAATCCAATCTAAAAGTTCCGGTTAGACGATTAGTCCTCTTGTTTCCAGATGATGAAATTGGGCTGTTTCCCCAACTCGGCGCTACGTCATACGCGCTGGCCAGGACGCTTAGATCCCCGCGCAATGTCGACCAATCGCTCCGGGCGCGGTCTGTAAGTGGGTGGTCGCGCATGAAAATATCGAGGGGTGTGGCCTGATCCAGCAGATGCTGGACGTCGTCCGTCACCAACTGCCTGGCATCGAAGCGAATGCGCACTTGATCGGTCGCTTTTTTGAAGCCGCGAAGAGCATCATTCATGTCGCCTTCGCTTCTGGTGCGATCGTAGGGTCGCCGGTCAAAAGCATCGGTAAGACTCACACGAAACGTATCGCCGCCATTCTCGAGCTGCTGAATTAGCAGATCCAGTTCGCTTTCGGACAGTCGGAACGATCGATTTGAATCAACCTTCATCGGGGTTAGTTGGTTCCACTGCCAACTGACGCCATAGGCACTCGCCAGCGTGTTCAGATTCGTTCGAACCAATGTCCAGTCATTCTTGACCCGAGGGTTTAGAGTATTTTGACTTATAAAACTGTTGAGTGGAGACGCCTTTTGCAGGATGCTTTCAACGTCAGACGCAACCGCAAGCCTGCGAGTGAACTGATCCCCGAAGCGCTTAATGGCGAGCTGAAAGCTGGATTCGAATGTGCTGACGTCATTTTGAGGTTGCGTTTGGTCGACGCTCCGCTGGACCAGTGCCACATTGAGACTGTTGCGGAACTTGCTGGAGCTTCGTTCAAGTCGTTGAAGCATGTTGCCGACCTGACGGGTGTTATTACGGTTGGGCTGCGGCTGCGCCTGTACGTCAAGGCCGATGACAATTGAAACCGCTAACAGGATGAACACGGAAACAATGCTTTTTAAGATCGACATTTTTCTTCCTTCAAAGCTTCTAGAGCTTGTACCAGGGTTTTCCAAGCACACGTCGGAATACATAAATTGCACCTGAGAATCCTACAGCCTGATAGATGGAACGGCTGCGGACGCTGAGAGAACAACTTCGTCGGCCTCTCTGGAGAATTACAAGGCGGCTCAAGAAGAAGGTTGCTGGCCCGATCCCGGATGTCGAAACGTAATTTCGAAAGGAAGCTGACGACTTATAGCACTCGAAGGATGGAAGGTCTGTGCGTTAACACACACACATACCCTTGCGGATAAGATCGGAACTTTACCGCAGTCCTAATCTGAGATTTGGAATTTATTGTTGGCACCGCTTGATCCTATATCGGTGTTACCGCATATAAACAGGAATGCCAGGATCACCTACTAGGCTCAACGAGCCTCCTCATCGCAGCCGAGAAAAGCGAGTAGTTCGGAACAGGGAACAGCAAGGCTGACCCAGAAAGCTGGCTGCGAACCGACATTCCTAATGAAAAAGATCCCGCATCTTTTGAAAACCCGAGATCCTTTCACCCGTCGCGATGGTGCTCTTAACTAAAAGCCGACGCGATTTTCGCGCTGCTTGGCTTCGTTGACTTTCAAGAACCGTCCGCCTAGTTCCTGGCCATTGAATTTCTCAATCGCCGCTGCGCCTTCCTCCTTCGTTGACATCTCGATGAAGCCAAAGCCACGCGAGCGACCTGTTTCACGATCTTCGATCAACGATACGTTTTCGACTGTGCCCGTTTGCGCGAATAATGTTTGTAGTTCATTTTTCGACGTGTCAAACGATAGATTACCGACATAAAGTTTCATAGACATAAGTTTCTTACCTTTTCCCCTCTATAGGGTTTTCTCACTTCCAGAAGACTTCTCTCCTTCGGCGAGTTAACAGAAGCCCCCATGCTGAACATGCTGGCTTCCCAATTTGCCACCGAATTACATGTCCATGCCGCCGGGCATTGCCCTCGGCTTGTCATCTTCGTGTAGCTCAGAAATGAGCGCTTCAGTCGTGAGCATCAGCCCTGCGATTGACGCGGCATTTTGCAGCGCGCAACGTGTCACCTTGGCGGGATCAATCACACCAGCAGCCACAAGGTCTTCAAACTTTTCGGTCACTGCGTTATAGCCGATGTTTGGGTTCTTCTCTAGACGAACTTTTTCGACAATGACCGCGCCTTCTTTGCCGGCGTTTGAAACAATCTGGCGCAGCGGCTCTTCCAGCGCCCGCTTTACGATGTTGACGCCAATTTGTTCGTCTACGTCGCCCGCGGGTTCGTCCTCCTTGTCCTCGAAGAGTTTGAATTTGTCGAGCACCTTCGCGGCACGAATGAATACGACACCGCCGCCCGGCACGATGCCTTCTTCTACTGCCGCACGCGTCGCGTGCATCGCATCTTCAACCCGCGCCTTCTTCTCCTTGAGCTCGGTTTCCGTCGCTGCGCCGACGCGAATAATCGCGACGCCGCCAACGAGTTTCGCCAGCCGCTCCTGCAGTTTTTCGCGGTCATAGTCCGAGGTAGAGTCTTCAATTTGAGTCTTTAATGTTTTCACGCGACCTTGGAGATCTTTGGTCTCGCCACCGCCATCGATGATAGTCGTGTTCTCTTTGTCGATCGTCACACGTCTTGCGGTCCCCAGGTCTTCAAGCTTGACGTTCTCGAGTTTGATCCCGAGGTCTTCGCTAATGACCTTGCCACCCGTAAGGATTGCAATGTCCTCGAGCATCGCCTTACGACGATCACCGAAGCCCGGCGCCTTGACCGCCGCGACGTTGATCGTGCCACGGAGTCTGTTGACCACGAGAGTTGCCAATGCTTCGCCTTCTACATCCTCGGCGATAATCAAGATTGGTTTGCTTAACTTAGCGATCTGCTCAAGAATGGGAAGCATGTCTCTCATCGCCGAAATCTTCTTTTCGCTGAGCAGAATGACCGGATTCTCGAGCACCGCTTCCATGGTTTCCGCGTCAGTGACGAAGTATGGCGAAAGGTAGCCACGATCAAACTGCATCCCTTCGACAACTTCCAAAGCCGTCTCCATCGTTTTCGATTCTTCGACGGTGATGACGCCATCTTTGCCAACCTTGACCATCGCTTCGGCGATTAACTCGCCGATACTGTGGTCGCCATTTGCCGAAATCGTGCCGACCTGCGCGATCATCTCTCCCGTGACCGGCTTCGACATTTTCTTGATCTCTCGAGTTGCGCGCTCGACCGCTTTATCGATGCCGCGTTTCAGAGCCATCGGGTTTGCCCCCGCGGCCACAGTTTTCACGCCTTCGCGAAAAATGGCCTGCGCTAGCACGGTTGCGGTGGTGGTACCGTCGCCCGCAACATCGCTGGTCTTCGACGCTACCTCGCGCACCATCTGCGCGCCCATATTCTCCATCGCATCTTTCAGTTCGATCTCTTTCGCTACTGTCACGCCGTCTTTCGTGATGGTCGGGCTGCCGTATTTTTTATCGAGAACTACGTTGCGACCCTTTGGTCCCAGCGTGATTTTCACCGCGTCCGCGAGCTGATTCACGCCCCGCAGAATTGCAGCTCGTGATTCTTCGCCATGAACTATTTGCTTTGCCATAATCTTTGTCTCTTCTCCTATTCAAAGGTGTGACGCAAACTCTCAGTTTGCGGGTCGTGGAATATATAGACTTCGCAAACTCCCCGTTTGCAGTACTCCATGACCTACTTGCTCTTTTTGCCGCCGGCAGCCGCACCCGCGCGGGTGATGATTCCCAGAATCTCGTCCTCGCGCATAATCAACAGCTCTTCGCCGTTGACCTTGATCTCTGAGCCACCGTACTTGCCGAACAACACGCGGTCGCCTGCATTGACATCCAATGGCTGGCGCGATCCGTCTTCCTTGTATTTGCCAAGGCCTGCGGCAATCACTTCACCTTCCTGGGATTTCTCTTTCGCTGAGTCGGGAATGATGATGCCGCCGCGCACCTGCTCGCCTTCATCAATACGTTTCACGATTACGCGGTCGTGCAGTGGTTGGATATTCGTCGTCATAACTTCTTTCAATCTCCTTTTTGGTTTCTACCAGGAGTTGGGCTGCGAGGCTGCGAATTGGTACGCCATTATCGCTGCGTTAACAAACGCGCAATAATGACAAACTAATAGCGCGGGTAAACACCCTTAACTTTTTTGGTAGTTGAGCTGTAAGTTTCAGACGAATCTGGCGGGTCCAGAAGAGCTGAGAATGGAGTTAGCTGGTCTCGGTTCGATCCAACCTTACGCTTTGTAGTGCTATATGTCAAATGAAGCATATACTACATACGCACTATATCTGCTTAGCGCGCGATGCGATAGTTGTCGTTATTAAGTCACGACAGTGTGAAGGTAGTTTTTCTTCCCTTCGGTATCGGGTTCATTTGATCCACTCGCTCCCGAACCTTAAATCGCGCACCAACGCGCCAAAGGCACCAAAGAGAAAAGACAAACCCAGGGCGACTATCTGAGATCACGCCTACGGCTATGTGCGTTAGAGCACAGACCTCTGCTCTCGGAATTGCTATACGATCTGGGCCGTCTGAAAAGGAGAGGAAAGCAGGCGAGAGAGTCAAGAGTGGAAATTACTAATACCTTATATGCTGAAAAGGACCAGCCGCCGCAGCTAAGCTTCGTGAAGTTCCAGGCCGCCGAAGCGAGCTTCAGACAACCAACGGCAGCAGAAGTATCTATTCTTACCCTTTGTAAGTTGCGCTACGCTCGCAGTCATGCACAGGAATTGAGCAACGAATTCGCGGGTCTCTTGAATCGTGGATCATCGCTTGAATAGCGCCTCCAAACGTGGTCTATAAATCGTTCAAGTGACCCGTAGCCCCTCAAATCAAGCTGTTTTATAAGACAGTCACCAGCGGCCAAAGCAGCAGGGTTGCGACGTAATCTTGTTTGGGCTGGCCATCGCCAACTTCAAAACTATATGCGGCCTAACGCACAGACTGTTGAGCTTGTTTAGCCTACCGTTATGATTGCGGAAAGACTTTTTATGAGCGATATCTATGTCATGCAACGTGCCAACGGCGATGTGTTCGCCCTTGACGATCACGGACGCTTTCGTGTGCCATTATTTAACAGTAGCAGCGACGCCTTCCTGGCCCGTTTACGTAACTTGGGAATGCTGCTTTTCAAACCGGTGCAGCTTGATGCCGGCTTGCTCAAGCAACTGGTCCCGGTAGGCGGCGCAGCCGAAGTCGACTTTTGGCTGGTGAGCGATCCATTAATCAATCTCAACCGTGGTCGGCTCGCACAACCCGCACAACTTGCAGTATTGATGGGAAGTCGCATCAAACTAAAACCGGTCTCAGGTAATGCAACTAGCAATGAAACTCCGAGTCTGAACATGCCTCCGCACAGCAACAGTAGTGCAACAGCGGCGTGGGAAGATGAAGGGGGCCTGTATTCGAAATGTGCGTGAGCTTTTGGCCATATCTCTAACGGGCACAAAATCGTCGCAAGCAAGACACGGGTAGTAATCATTATCGTCATTGGCCACCACCACCTGCTCAAACCATTCGTTAATTAGTTAGAAAGAACCATGAGAACCGACTCGAGTCTATTCGAGCAATTCACCCTTGGCATTGAAGAAGAGTTTCAGATCGTTGATCCGAACACCCGCGAGTTGCGCTCGCACGTCTCTGAAATTCTCGAAGAGGGCAGGATGCTGTTAGGCGAGCAAGTCAAACCGGAAATGATCCAGTCAATGATCGAAGTGGGCACCGGCATCTGCATGGACATAAAAGAAGCCCGCACCGATATCACCAATCTTCGCAGCATTCTCTCAACGCTTGTGCGCAAAAAGGGCCTCGAGATTGTCGCTGCCGGCACTCATCCTTTCTCACACTGGCAGGAACAGAAGATCTTCGAGAATGCAAGATATGAATCGATCGTTGAAGAGAATCAGATGATCGCGCGGTCGTTGCTCACCTTCGGTCTCCACGTCCATGTCGGCGTTACGGATCCTGAGCGGGCAATCCAGATAATGAATGCCATACGCTACTTCCTCCCGCATGTACTCGCGCTTTCTACTTCATCACCTTTCTGGCTCGGCGTTCACACCGGATTGAAATCCTATCGCTCGGAAGTCTTCACGAGGTTTCCTCGCACTGGTATACCTGACCACTTCGATTCCTACAGCGCGTTCCAACACTACGTCAAGCTACTCATCGAAACCGGATGCATCGACAATGGCAAAAAGATCTATTGGGATGTCCGTCCGCACCCGTTCTTCCCAACGCTCGAGTTTCGCATCTGCGATATTCCAACCCGCGTTGATGACACGATCGCTATTGCTGCCCTTTTCCAGGCACTGGTCGCGAAGGTCAACAAACTACTCGATCAAAACCTGACCTTTCGGCTCCATCACAAAATGCTGATCGAGGAGAACAAGTGGCGCGCGGTGCGTTATGGTCTTGATGGTAAGATGATTGATTTCGGCAAGGGGAAGGAAGTACCAGTTCGTGATCTCATCCGTGAACTACTGGAGTTCGTTGACGATGTTATTGACGACCTGCGCTCGCGAAAAGAGATCCGGCACATCCACACCATTCTTGAGCGAGGTACTTCGGCCGACGACCAGCTTCGAGTCTGGCGGGAGACAAGCGACATCAAAGCTGTCGTGGACCTGTTGATTGAAACGACCATGGAGAATGTTCCGCGTGAAGTAGTTCCCGTCCCTAAGCATTTCGAGTTGGAGCCATTATTGGTCAGTTAAAGGAAATGGAAAACCTCCGCAAAGCGGCCGCGCATCGCTAACGGGCTTTACGTCTTATTACGAAGTATCGGTAACTCGCCAATTTCTTGTTGGTTATGACCCCACTGCTATAGATGCCTTGATCAGACATGGCCCACCGGCTAACCAACGCTCTCATTCAAACGGTGCTTGCCTTGGAGTCGCCGACTTAACTTTCGCGCGTCCGCTGCAACCGCGGGTTAGGCGGCACCGCGCCTCGGGTCGACCATGGAAGAGACGTGAGAGGAGCGCCAAGCCTGAAAGCCGCGTCCTCAAGAGCCTTTCGGGCATGCGCATCGGAATCCATGGGGTTGCAACTCACGCGCCGCGACCAGGCCTGCCAGGATTCAAGCGCCATTTCATGACGACCCGACTCCGTGTGGATCTCCTGAGTCGTGACGAGGAGACGTCCTTCGAGTTCCTTGACGGGCGCCCCGACTCCACGGATCGGTTCACCTCCCCTGCCAAGGCGTTTGAGCAGCCGCTTAGCGTCGACCGATAGTCCTTGCACTTGCCACTGGTCTCGCGCGTTGCCCACAGTGAGCACGGCAGGCCATAAGGACCGGTGGACGAGCGTGTCCTTACGGTAGAGCAGCTTAGTGAAGAGCACATCCGGGTGATCAGCGAGCTCCGACAAGACGGAGAAGATGAGATGAGCCTTGGGATGGCTCCACCATGAGTTACGAAGAGATTCACCCGTGAGGATGCCGACCACGTTTGGGAGTGCCTTGTCCTGCGTGAGAAGAAGGCCCTTGTTCCCGAGGGCCAAAAGAACTCGAGTAACGGGTCGCGTAGCGTAACAATATCTCCGCCGCCTAGCGCTGCGCTTTGCCCACTCAACTTACCAAGAAACCGCTCACCCTTAGATTTCTGCCACCTCTCAAACCAAGCTGTCAGCAGGTAAATGATAACAGTGTCTATGAGCACGCCGATAATCATCAGGCGAGTATTGTCAACTAACTCAAGAAACAAAAAGTAGCGACTGAGGCGGGATGAATCGATGTTCGTTCATCTGGATAATTAACCATCGCTTCGACGCAAATCGCTTCTTCCATACGGCGAATCTGATTTCATCACTGCTCGGTAACCGCGGGCTCTATAGATATCTCCTCACTCGGAAGTGTGAGGTAATTGGCGCCTGTTTACTATATGTGCGCATGTACCATATACGAGAAGTATTGTCTATATGAGATATATTCTACACTTGACATATATCCGTAAACTAGCATAAGGTTGCTCCGAACCGAGTCCCGCTCACTCCCTTCTCAGCTCTTCTGGGATCGTCCAGACCACCTGAAGTCAACAGCTCAACTACCAAGGAGCTAAGAAATGTTTGACGCCTCCGCCCACTATCGAGGAAAAGGAGACTTATGCAGCAATTAAGAGAGCGCGGCATCTATACTTTACCTGAGGGAGGAGAATTCGTAGCGCATGCAGTCTTTCGTGGCGGCTATGTTCTCTACACTCCGGTGGCCTGGGAATTTTTCGGAATGCACGCCTACGAGTCTGATGGTACAGGAGACATTCACTTAAACGGCCAGTCCACCCGCTGGCAGATCAAGGATCTAACTGATACCACGCGGACGGCGCGCTCTCGTTCCAGGAGCGGTGCCGCCCAGCAGTCCTTCATAGATGAATAGGCTTAAACTGTGATCTTCCTGCTTGTGCGTTGATACTAGAGTAGCTTCAAGGAGATTAGTATGGAAACCACAGTTAATAAGATCGTGCCACACGAAGAGATGGAAATGGAGGTACACGTCCATTTTCTTGATGAGTCTCATCGGCTCCAGCCCTCAGCCACTGTGATTGTTTTTATTGAGAAGCAGGATCATCCTCTTTCCGAGGTAAAGAGTCTTGCGATCAAGAAAGCGCTTAACTTTCTCTCTCAGATAATAGACTCAGAAGCCAAGGCGCATGGTATTTGAGGTGCACCCAGTCAGGCGCAAAGCTGCTGGACGGTCATGCCTTGATTAGCCAGACTGAAGCGTACAGAATCTCGCTAATCGCCGCAGGGAGCTTGGAATTTTCAACCGGCGTTTCAGCAGTCCCCTAGTCGGGGCAGAGAGCCTCATCGGCGCCGGCAACGCCCTTCAACAAGGCGCGCATATGTTGCCCGGCCTTCCACGCGCCGGTGCGATCCGCGGCCTCAATACCATTTCTCCAGGCCTGTTGTGCCCCGTCAAGGTCACCAGCATTAGCCAGGACTGTGCCCAACATCTGATAGGCGGCCGTATAATCCGGGTTGAGACTCACGACCTGGCGCAAAGACTCCGCTGCTTCAGCCCAGTTCTCCAGTTTGTATTGTTCACTGGCCAGGCCGTACCAGATCATGGCGTTTTCCGGCTGCTCGGAGAGCATTGCAGTGAAGATTTCGATTTTCGACTGAACCATCAGTTTGTGTATTCAATCCGGCAAATCAACTGTTACGGTCCACTAGTTAATCCGTTGGGTCATTTGTCTCCAAACAGATCCCTGGCCAACCTTGCCGCTCTCTATCCGTTCAATGGCCTGTCGGATTTGCATCGCCACTTCAAACTCGCCATCATCCTGTGCTTCTCTGAGTGCGGGCAGAACGCTTTCGTCGCCTAACTCATAAAGAAATCGACTGGCACGCCAACGAACAAGTTTGTTCGGATCCTTTAATGTCTCAACCATCGGACCAATCGCCCTCGGGTCTCCCAAGTCCGTTAATGCATCGCCTGCCGATCGGCGCACCCCAACTGCTTCGTCTTTCAGAGCCTCACAGAGTGGAGCTAAGACTTCAGGAGTTTTTATCAACCCTAGAAGGACCACCGCTAAGCGGCGAATCGACATCTTTGGGTCTTTGGTAGCTCTGATAATCAGTGACAAAGCTTGAGAATCTACCCGGGCTGTTTCATTTCTGCCTAATTCCTTTAGCGCGGCGAACCGCTCTTCCCACTTGGGCGATTCAAAGGCCTGTATGAGTTCGCCCAGTTCTTCTCCGTTCGCCTCAACCTTTTCATGTAAGTGAGGGTGATAGGCCCTCTCAACCAATTCTTTTAACTTCTTTTCATCATAGACGGCTGAAATCTCGCGCACCACCACCTCGCCAACCTCGCGCAGATCTCCGTAGCGCAGACCCTCGTCTTTCCACTTTCGCTCCATCAGCATGTTTTCCGATGCACCCATTGCTCGCTCGATAGCCTTACCGAATTCCTCGGGTAACGGCAAGCGAATTGTCTCACTACCAGAGGATACTTTGACTAACATTGGGAGATTTCGAAAATACTGCACCGATACCATTACTTCGCCCCATTTATTATCGAACGTTTCCTTTGGTTCAGGCTTCGCGTTGTTCAAACTGGCGTATTCGAGTGCGGCGCGGGCCTGAGACAAGATATCCTCCCATCCAGCGGTTGGTTTTCGCTGGATGGCCATAAAGTCTTCGACACGGAAGACACTGCTGATCCCTGGGATGGCCAGGATCTTTTCGATGTAGGCCGGACAGTCTCCTCTATTTTCGTGTGTATACGTAATCGCGACCCCTTTGGCGAGCCTCTCATCCAAATTCAATTTCATGCTGTTTGGATTTGGTGTGGTTTCAATAGATAGTAACTTCACTTCTGCTCTCCTGGCTCTACCCGCTGTGTGAGATTTGTCGTCATTTTACTACTCGGCTCCGGTTATTCCTCGTTCAGCAAGCCCTTCCGCGAATCTGTGAACCTGCAGAAGAATTTTGCTTGGACGATCGATTAGGTAAACGCGCAGGTGCGTGATAAGGTACGCGGCGAACCGAGTTCAAGCTTACTCTCTTCTCAGCTCCTCTGGAATCACCCAGATCACCTGAAGTCCATAGCCAACAACCTGAAGGAGCTAACCATGTTTACACGCCATGTCATAATGGAACTGAAGCCGAACGCCACCACCGAGTTTGCCAACGTTGTTGAGAGCAAGATTTTGCCACTCCTGCGCAAACAAAAGGGATTCCGCGATGAGATCACTTTCGTCGCTCCCGACCGCTCGGAAGCTATAGCTATCAGCTTCTGGGACACTAAAGAGGAGGCGGAGGCCTACAATGTCTCAGGATATCCTGAGGTATTGAAGACCCTCACGAGTCTGGTGGAGGGAACGCCCAGAGTTGGGGTAGCTGAGCTTGTCACTTCAACGCTTCACAAGCTCGCAGCCGCAAAAACAGCGTAAACCAGATGTAAATTCTAATCAGAGAGGGTGGACATCCGACATCCGCCCTCCTTTTCTTCGTCTGACAAAATTGATCAACCATCGCATATACGGCTGCTGCCGCTATTTTTCACCTTCGCGTTCGTTGCGCTAAGCGCTGAACCAAGGATACCAGGCCGGCTTGAGCACTGGATCCAGTGATGTTCACCGGGGACAGAGCTACAATCCGCAGCGTTCACACTACTATCAGGACGCTCGGTCGCGGCAGTTTAGAAATGGCTTCGTGCAGGGCTATGCGGCAGGATTTCGGCACTATGGTGGTTACAACAACAGCGGCGACTACGGCAGGAGAATGGCGGTGCCGGCATCGGCAACATCTTCGGCGAAATCGGTCGACAACGCTTGGTAGACGTAACTCTTTGTATTAATTGGGGTTGTGGTCGGGGCGAGAGGATTCGAACCTCCGACCTCTCGGTCCCAAATCACAGGTTCG
>Ga0070706_100002024_pt1 | contig 20812 bp, 19 predicted proteins | sample KBSK5501metaG_FD_65476 | JGI IMG/M metagenome (GOLD analysis project Ga0070706, IMG submission 65476) | Corn, switchgrass and miscanthus rhizosphere microbial communities from Kellogg Biological Station, Michigan, USA - KBS K5-50-1 metaG | ecosystem: Host-associated > Plants > Roots >... | reverse complement strand
TTGAAAATCAGTCCGTAACCGCGCCCCGCGATGCGGACTCCACCTGCGCCGCGTACTTTGCTAAGACACCTTTTGCGTATCGCGGCTTCGGTTGCTTCCAACGCTTTAAGCGGGCAGCGATTTCGGCCTTTGCCACCTTGAGATCGATCGTTTTTTTCTGCGCGTCGATTTCGATTGGATCGCCGTCTTTCACAATCGCAATCGGGCCGCCAACAAATGCTTCCGGCGTGATATGTCCAATCACGAATCCATGGCTACCGCCCGAAAAACGTCCGTCTGTGATCAATGCAACGTCCTTGCCCAGGCCTTTTCCCATGATTGCCGAAGTCGGGGCCAGCATTTCACGCATTCCCGGTCCCCCTTTTGGGCCCTCGTAGCGAATCACGATCACATCCCCCTTCCTGATCTTGTCGCCTAGAATCGCTTTTAACGCCTTTTCTTCGGATTCAAATACGCGGGCGTTCCCTTTAAAATAGAGGCCCTCCTTGCCTGAGATCTTCGCAACCGCGCCGTGCGGAGCCAGATTTCCGTACAAAACAACCAGGTGACTATCTGGTTTTATCGGTTCGCGAAAGGAGCGGACAATTGTCTGCCCTTTTGGATATGCCTTAACGCCGGCAAGATTCTGTTTGAGCGTCTTGCCGCTGACAGTCAAACAGTCGCCGCGCAGCAACCCTTCATTCAAGAGCATCTTCATCAGCGGCATGATTCCGCCAATCTGCACAAGCTCCCACATCACGTGCTTACCGCTCGGTTTCAAGTCCGCCAGGACCGGCACCCTTTTACCGATCCGAGTCCAATCGTCCAGCTTCAGCGCAATACCGGCGGCATGGGCAATGGCTAAGAGGTGCAACACGGCATTCGTCGACCCGCCGAGGGCAATCACGACCGTGATCGCGTTTTCGAACGCATCCTTCGTCATGATATCCGATGGCAGGATTCCGCGTTTGAGCAGCTTTACCACAGCTGCTCCGGCAGCAGCCGAGTCGTTGAGTTTCTCTTTGGAGATAGCAGCTTGCGCGGAGCTGTTTGGGAGGCTCATGCCCAATGCTTCAATCGCCGAGGCCATCGTGTTGGCCGTGTACATTCCACCACAGGAACCGGGTCCGGGAATTGCACAGGACTCGATCTGGTCCAATTCCGCATCCGAAATCTTCCCGTTAGCATGTTGGCCGACCGCCTCGAAAATGGAGACAATATCGATGTTCCGGTTGTTGATGCAGCCGGGCAAAATGGTTCCTCCATAGACAAAAACCGCTGGACGATTCAGGCGAGCAATCGCGATCAGGCATCCCGGCATGTTCTTGTCGCAGCCGCCGATTGCAACCAGGCCGTCGAACCCTTCGGCGCCGGTCACCGTTTCGATCGAATCCGCAATTACCTCGCGAGAGACCAAAGAATATTTCATCCCTTCGGTACCCATTGAAATGCCATCGGAGACGGTGATGGTGTTGAAGATAATCGCCTTGGCGCCCGCCTGGTTAGAGCCTTGCGCGGCCTCGCGCGCAAGTTGATCAATATGCATATTGCATGGAGTCACCATGCTCCAGGTCGACGCGATACCGATGATCGATTTCTGGAAGTCCTCTTTTTTGAACCCGACTGGATAGAGCATCCCGCGGCTGAAAGCTCGTTCAGGGCCGTCTAGTAAAGGACCGGAATATTGTCGCGGATTGTAGGGAGTTTTCGGCTTCATGGGATTTTATGAGAGGTGGCGGACGCACGAGGTCGCCCAGCACCATTTTGAAGAGCCGAGGACACAGTGACCACGGCTAGACCTCAAAAATGGTGCTGGGCGACCCTACCGACAACGGGCTTCGTCCACCTATCACCCCACGAGCGCCTCTTCCAGGAAATATTTTCCTCGCCATTGGCTCCTATGGAATGGAGTCTGAAGTGGCGCCGCTTTTTACTGTGAACCGCGAATTAGATCTCGAAGCGATTGTAGATCGTTTCCACGAGCCGCTGTACCGTTTTGCCTTGTCACTTACCAGAGACGAGATCGAAGCTGCGGATCTAACTCAACAGACGTTCTATATTCTCGCCCAGCGCTCGTACCAGATTCGCGACCACTCTAAGGTCAAAAGCTGGCTCTATACCACGCTCAAGCGGGAATATCTTCGCTTGATCAGGGCGCAAACGAGCCATCCACATGTAGAATTCCGCCCGGAGATTCATGATTCGAAAGCTCCAGCGGTGGACGCAGCCCGTCGTTTAGACGGGCTCGAGGTCGTTGCAGCGCTGAGATGCGTTGATCCAACTTATCGTGCCGCGGTTGAGTTGTTTTACCTTGGCGAATTTTCGTACAAGGAAATCGCGGAGATGCTCGAGATCCCGATCGGGACTGTTATGTCGCGGTTATCCAGAGGGAAAGATCAGCTGAAAGAGATTTTAACGGCTGCTATCGCCGAGAACAAAATCATCCCATTGCCGAAAGATGAAGAAGCAGCGCACTGAGATCACAAACGAGAACGCGAAGTTCATTTTGAGCGCTTATCGCGCGAGCGGCGCGGACGCGCAGGATCCGACGTTCCGGGAAGCTCTGAAACAGGCGGCGCGGGATCCGGAACTCGGGGCGTGGCTTTCTGCGCAAAGGGATTTCGATCTGCTCGTCACTGAGAGGCTATCAGAGATCAAGCCTCCGTCGAACCTCCGTTCCGCGATTTTGAACGGGATGAAGACCGCTCAACCGGTGAAACGCTTTACTCCTCGCGTTCTGCTGGCAATCGCTGCGGTAGCGGTGGCCGCGGCGCTTGTTTCCTTGCCGACGACCATGACCAAGCGCCCAGTCCGAATGCTCCCGCAATTCCAGCAGGACGTCGCGGCGATGCTGACGGCGCAGCCTGTACCGAAGCTGGACATGACCACCGACAGTTTCGCTGAGGTCGATAAGTACCTTGATCAGATTCATGCTCCCTGTGTAACCCGTCTACCAGTAGGCTTGCAGAATCTGCCAACTGCCGGGTGTAAGACCTTCCAGTGGAAAGGTACGACGGTTTCATTGACTTGTTTTCGATTGCCTGGCGGCGAGTTGCTGCACCTGCTTGTCATAAACGAAAAGGATCTGCAACCATTTCAGTTGCGAGGAGGGATCGCCGAAATCAGCGGCTGGCGGATGAAGTGCCAGAGAGCGGACGGAAGGCTGCTAATGTTCATGACCAGGGAAACCGCGGAGCAGGTGCAGCAGTATATCTAGAGGCGTTTCGGGTTCCGGGTTCCGGGTTTCGGGTTTCGCGTTCCGAGTTCGCCAAAGCTTCCGCCTCCGCCAAGGCTACGGAGGGACACGTCGGCGGAGAGGCCGGGTTTCAGGTGCCGAGTTTGAGGTTCAAGACCGTGGTAAACGGCGGCTCGACAAACTGGCCTGAGAAATGCGATTTCTAGGGAGCAACGCATCATGCCCTCTCCCCCGCCCAAAGCTGCAATTTTGATCGGTGTAGCAGGCTCAGGTAAGACTGCCGTGGGCACAAGATTAGCCAAGCAGTTGCATTTCCTCTTTCTGGATGCCGACGATTTTCATCCTGCGTCCAACATCGAGAAAATGAAACATGGAATCCGGTTGACCGATGAAGATCGTGGACCGTGGTTACAACGGCTCCACGACGAACTTCAGCGTCAACTGGCGGCCGGCCGTTCCGTGATCCTGGCTTGTTCGGCTCTTAAGGCGGCGTATCGAAGAATTCTAAAAGAAGGTTTGCCACAGTTGATTTTCCTTTATCTGGCTGTTGATCGTGAAACGATCCGGCTACGGCTTCAGTCCAGGTCTCACTTTTTCCCCAAGGAGCTCATGGACAGTCAGTTCGCAACCCTCGAAAAACCTTGCGACGCTGTCTGGGTAGATGCACGGCAACCGATCGAACGGGTAGTTCAACAGGCGGCTCAAGCACTGCAATGAATGCCGCGCTTCTTCCGCTTGTCGCTGCGCTAATCGCTATCAATCTCTTGGTGATCCTGGTTACTTTCTGCCGGGTTCATCCTTTTCTGTCTCTTTTGATCGTTTCGATCGCGCTTGGGTTAGCATGCCAGTTGCCGCCGGCAGATGTGATGAAGCAGTTTGAACAGGGATTCGGCGAAACGCTGTCGTTTGTCGGCATTGTGATCGGTCTTGGGACAATCGGAAACCAGTTCGCCGGGTCACGAGCGAAAATCGGAACCCTCTTTGCTGGCAGTGATCGTAGCGGTGCTCTTGCCCCCGGTCCTGATGATGTCGCGGTCGCTGATTTCGGCCGTGTTACCAGAAGGAAACGCTCTGAGGTCCATTGCTGAATTTCTCGGCGACCCGGTCATGGCTCTGTTGGTAGCGCTGTTTTATGCCATCTTCGTGCTTGGGCTGGTCCAAGGAGCAGATATGGGTCGCATTCTCGAAATTCTAAATGCATGTCTCGCGCCTGTGGCCGCAATTATCCTGATCGTTGGAGCGGGAGGAGGGTTCAAGCAGATGCTAATCGCCACAAAGATTGGCGACATGATCGGACACTGGGCGGCGGGAGCGCACGTGTCTCCGCTTCTCTTAGGCTGGTCAGCGGCGGCTCTGGTTCGGATTGCAACTGGTTCGGCGACAGTGGCGACAATCACCGGCGCAGGTATAGCCGCGCCGATCATTCAGGCAGACCCCACCGTCAACAAAGAGTTAATGGTTTTAGCCACTGGGTCTGGATCGCTGATTCTTTCTCATGTGAACGATGCCGGGTTCTGGTTGGTAAAGGAGTACTTCGGGTTGACTCTGCCGGAAACGTTCAAGTCCTGGACTGTAATGGAGACGATATTGTCGGTGTTAGGGTTGGTGTTTTCGCTGTTGCTTGGGCTGGTTGTCCATTAATGAAGTTGCCGGTTTTCGGTTTTCGTTTTCCGCCTTCGCCAAGGCTACGGTGGACAGGTCGGTTTTCGGTCGGCCATCTGCGCATGGGTCGTAGGAAGCCTCTGCCGCCCCGTTGGGGCGGGTCGCGGATGTGGGTGGGCGTTCCCAGGGGTTCACCCGCCGCGTCGCGGCGGGATCACCCCTGGCTGAGTTTTGTTGTCGCGTTGCGACACGCACCCAACCGAAAACTGAAAACCGACCTGTCCGCCGTAGCCTTGGCGAAGGTGGACAACCGATAACCAGCAACCACGCGCTGAAAGCGCGTGTTCCCTCTTTCGCGCCTGGGGCAATCTGATATAAGGAAAGGATGGAGGTTGTGGTGTGATCAGTCGAAAAACGGTTGAATACCTGAAGGCCGCCATCTTTTTAGGAAATCTCGAAGCAGAAAATGAGCGCCAAGCGATCGAAAAGATGCTTGATGCTCTAAAAGGGCACCCTCAAGTCAGGGATCTTCAGATGTTGTCGGAAGCAGTCTTTGAACGCCAGCAGACCGACCCGCCCTTGCTGCCGGGCGGGATCGCGTTTCCGCACGCGCGATGCGACATGGTGTCCGACGTGGTAATGGTTATCGCAACTTGTCCGAAGCCGGTGCCATTTCGCGATATGCAGGTCCGTCTGGCGGTCCTGATCGGCGTTCCAAAGCGCGCTGCGTCTGAATACCTAGAGATCGTTTCTTTTCTTGCCCGGCACCTTAGGAACCAGACGATTTTAGATCAGGTCGTCGCAGCCGGCGATTTGCCGACTTTCGTAGCCGCCTTTGCAGGGTTGTGATCCGATGGACGTGACCGTCGACCATAAGCCCGAACGCCGTATCAGCCCATTTTTACGGCGATTTCTTAAGCTGAAGGTTTGGTTCATCGAACATTTCCGGGTCAGCGAACGGCAGAGCACATTGTTTTGGGCGGCGTTGATCGGCGTTCTTGGCGCCCTGGCATCGGAGTGTTTCCGCAAAGCGAGCGAAATCGTCCACTACGTTGCGACGGGTAACAAGCTGTCGATCACCACATCGTTCGCAAATCTACCTTGGTGGCAGAGAATTCTGGTTCCCGCTGTGGGAGGGCTGTTAGCGGGATTGACCCTATGGCTCGGTAACCGGCTTATAGCCAGTGTCCGGCAAAAGACCACGACAGACTACATGGAAGCGATCGTCGTTGGGAGTGGGCTCATATCGGTCCGCGCCAGCATCATCAAAACACTATCCGCACTCTTTTCCATCAGCACGGGCGCTTCGATTGGGCGCGAAGGACCGCTCGTCCAGATTTCGTCCCTGGTTGCGTCATTGCTTGGGCGTCTTCGGAAATTTCCTATACCGCGGAGGCGCCATTTAGTCGCTTGTGGTGCAGCGGCTGGAATCGCCAGTGCGTACAATGCGCCGATCGCGGGATCATTTTTTGTGGCCGAGATAATCCTCGGCACAGTTGTCGTTGAATCGCTCGGCCCACTGATTCTTGCTTCCGTGGTGTCGACGTTCATTAGCCGGGCGATGCATGGAGCGGAGCCGCTGTACCCGGCCCATTCATTTGACCTGCACACACGCTGGGAAGTTATTCCGCTGTTTCTAATAGGTATTCTGGCCGGGTTTCTTGCGCCTGCTTATCTCCGCGCGTTGCGGTTCTCGGAGAAAGCTTTTTCGAAGCTCAACATCCCGGTGCCGGCAAAGCTGACACTGGGCGGCGCGATTGTTGGAGCGCTGGCGATCGTCGATCCGTTAGTGTGCGGCAACGGACAGAGCTTGTTGTCGTCCATGTTTCATCAACACTGGTTCTGGGATACCGTTCTTTGGCTTTTGATGCTTAAGCTGGTGGCGACACTGGTGACGTTCGGGTCCGGTGCCGTCGGCGGTGTTTTTACGCCGACTCTGGTTGTCGGTGCCGCGCTTGGGGTTTTGTATGGAGAATTTATCCTGATCTATTTTCCGCAGCTTCAGGCTGACCCGGCGCTTTACGGAATGGTAGGGATGGGAGCATTTCTTGCGGGCACAACTGGTGCGCCGTTGATGGCCATTCTAATGGTCTTTGAGCTGAGCCTGAGTTATACCATCGTCCCTTTCCTCATGGTCGGCTGTGTCGTCGCGTACTACTGCAGCAGTATCTTTGAGACGCGATTCATGTATGGAGAATCACTCGAAAGGAAAGGCGCGGCATTCTTCAATCAGCAATTGGCAGAGGTCAATATTCTCGACCTGATCCGCCCGGATCCGATCACGTTGCCGAAAAACGCTACTTTCGCAGAGATCGCCGAGACATTTACGCAGTTTCGGTTTCAACACATTTATGTCGTAGACAAAGACAACCGTCTTGTTGGGGCAGTTTCATTGCACGATGTGAAAGCCTTTCTTGACCGGCCGGAGCTCGAGGCCGTGGTCATTGCCGCTGATATCATGAATGAAAACTTTCCGCGTGTAACTCCCCTGCAAGGCATGGGAGAAGCTTTACATGAGTTCGCGATCGCTCAATCTGAGCGACTACCAGTGGTTGATAACCTGGATTCGCAGCGATTGATCGGCAGCATTTCCAAGACGGACATCATTCTGCATTTGGCCGGCGAACAAAGCCAGGCGACCGCTGCGCAAAAGGCGAGTTAAAGAAAACCGCAGATTTCGCAGATTACACAGATTAAATTTGCTTATCGCTCGGGCCGCGCGCTGCAATTAATTCCGTTAAGAATCTGCGTAATCTGTGGAATCTGCGGATCAGGCTTTTCTGCGGTCCAGTCTGCGATTCAGCTCATAGGCTGCGCTGATCAATGCAAGGTGAGTGAACGCTTGCGGGAAATTGCCGAGATGCTCGCCAGATGGACCAAGTTCTTCGGCGTAGAGTCCAAGGTGATTCGCGTACCCGAGCATTTTCTCGAACAGAAATCGGGCCTTATCGACATTACCGCTCTTGGCCAGGCATTCGACGAACCAGAATGAGCACATGCAGAACGTTCCTTCGGACCCGATCAGTCCGTCCTCTATCCGATAACGGTAGACGAGTGAGTCGTCAGCCAGCTTTTCTTCAACCGCTTTCAAGGTCGATAACCAGCGTGGATCCATCGGACTGATGAATCGGACGAGCGGCGCAAGCAAGCAAGCTGCATCGAGTGTGCTCCCTCCTCTGGTCTGGACAAAGCTCTGCAAATCATTGTTCCAAAATTCGCTAAAGATCTGGTCGTAGATCGCGTCGCGCACTTCAAGCCAGCGACTGACCGGGGCTGGGAAACTGCGTTTTCCCGCGAGACGCAAAGCTCGATCTACCGCCACCCAGCACATTAATCGGCTGTAGAAAAGATGCTGCCGGCCGCCGCGGACTTCCCATATCCCTTCATCTGGTTGGTCCCAATTCTTGCACACCCAATCGACTAAGTGCCAAAGGCTTGACCAGAGCTCGCTGCTGATTGGTTCTCCGTATTTGTTGTACAAATAAATGGAGTCCATTAACTCGCCGTAGATATCGAGCTGGAGCTGACCGGCAGCGCCGTTTCCAATTCGAACAGGGCTGCTTCCGCAATAACCTTCCCAATGAGAAAGGATTGTTTCGGTCAGATCTTTCCGGCCGTCCGTGCCATACATAATCTGCAGAGGCTCCCCCGGTCTCAGCTCGCGGCACCGATCTTCCAGCCATCGAATAAAGGCGGCTGATTCGCTGTTAAACCCGAGGCGGCTGAGCGCGTAGAGTGTGAAACTCGCGTCTCGAATCCAGGTAAAGCGGTAATCCCAATTCCTCTCGCCTCCGAACGTTTCGGGAAGCCCAAAGGTAGGTGCAGCTACGATCGAACCGTGACGCTGACTGGTTAGTAATTTCAGCACCAGCGCCGAGCGATCCACCATTTCTCGCCAACGCCCCTGATAGGTCGATTTGCGCAGCCAAGAGCGCCAATAGTTCAGCGTGCTCTTGAATTCCTCAGCGACCCGTTTCGGATCAATTTCGTGCGGCGAATCCGCGTCGCCATCTAGAATAAACAGGGCGCTCTCGCCGGCGCGTAGAACAAAGTCCGCCTCCACGTAATCGCCGCGAATAGTCAACGGCCCCTCTGCTCTGAACCTTACGGCATCGCCGGTCGCTGGCGTAAATAGTGCCTCGCGGTCTGAGAGAAGCTTCACTTCATGTTTCGCACGGCCGTAATCAAACCGGGGCTCGAAGACCATCTGAAAGCGAACTTCACCACGGACGCATTTGGCTCGCCGGATCACCTGGTGAACAGCCGATTGCAGTTTGTCGGTTTCAGATTCCAACGAGATCGGCATAAAGTCTGTGACTTCGGCGACTCCGTCGGGCGAAAGGAATCGCGTTACCAGAATGTTTGAATTGGAAAGATAGATTTGTTTTGGACGACTATTCTGTAAGATAGGCGCGAGAGAAAAGCGCCCCCCTTTCTTCGCATCCAATAAAGCAGCTACAATTGAGGGGGAATCGAAGTAGGGAAAACAGAGGAAATCAATGGAACCATTTATTCCAATAAGGGCAACGGTCTGCAGGTTGCCGATCACACCGTAGTTTTCGATTGGTTGATATCCGTTTTCAGACATGACGATCTAGTGTCTTTCGTTTTGGGGGTCGTAGGCAAAAAGATTATCAGAAGAAAAAACAAAGATCGCGAAAAAAGAATGCTTCGGGCTGGCGAGCGCACGATCCTTGAGAGCTGGTCCGGTTGAGCTAGCCTAGGTCATGACTACGCTAACAATTTGGGCTAATGCGTTTTTGACACCGGCGGGCGAGGGTCTTTTGCGTGAGTCGACCAAGCCACATCGACTGATTATTGCGGAAAAGCTCGACAGCGTACTTGCGATCGGAACGACTGACCAGCGGCTTCAAGAAGCTGAAATCCTTTTTGGCCAGCCGGATCCGAAAGAAATCATCCAGTCGTCCCGTGTGCGTTGGGTCCATCTTTCCAGCGCTGGATACACGCGATATGACACTGAGGAATTTCGTTCCGCACTCCAAGCCCGGTCAGCAATCTTTACCAATAGCTCAAGCGTTTATGACGAGCCGTGCGCGGAGCATCTTATGGCTTTTCTTCTGACCGATGCGCGGCAGCTGTATTGGTCGTACGAAAATCAGCGCGGCGCTCGCGACTGGCCCCAAAATCCGATACGGGAGCATTCCCGCCTCCTGTCCGACCAAACTATCTTAATTGTTGGGTACGGCGCGATTGGCAAACGGTTGGCTGAGCTGCTTGTCCCCTACTCCGTTAAGGTGATCGGATATCGCCGGGCACACCAGAGTACTGGCCCCGTCCCGATCATCGGATCCGAGCAACTCCCGAGCGCACTGGGAGAAGCGGATCACGTCATTAACACGTTACCTGAATCAAGCTCGACTCGTGATTTTTTCGGCACGCAAAGATTTGGACAGTTTAAAACGGGCGCCCGGTATTACAGCATCGGCCGGGGGGCAACGACTGACCAGGATGCACTACGCGCAGCTCTGAGCTCCGGACGGCTCGCCGCTGCCTACCTGGATGTAACTGACCCGGAACCGTTGCCACCGGATCACCCGCTTTGGTCGCTTCCAAATTGTTATATCACTCCACATACAGGCGGCGGACATGTGACAGAGCCGATTCGTACCGTGCAGCACTTCATAGACAATCTGCGGCGGTATGAGCGAGGTGAGCCGCTGGTAGATCGGGTCTGGTAGGAACTGGGAGGCGGACGCTGGATTCAGGTGCGCAGCCAGGGTTCGCGCGAACCAGGATCCCATTTGGATTGAATCCTGACTCCGGTCAACGCACACTTCCCCTAAATGACTCGACGACGCTGCGGCTGGTGCGGGGACGACCCGCTTTATATTGCCTACCACGATGAAGAATGGGGTGTGCCCCTCCATGACGATCAGCGCCTGTTCGAGATGCTTATTCTGGAAGGAATGCAAAGCGGCTTGAGCTGGATCACGATTCTGCGAAAGCGGAACGCTTTCCGTGAGGCGTTTGAGAATTTCGATCCGAACGTGGTTGCCAAGTTCGGAAAGAAAAAAGTTGATCAGCTACTGAAGAACTCGGGCATTATCCGAAACCGCCCAAAGATCGAAGCAGCCATTGCTAACGCTCAGGCAGCGCTGCAGGTCCAAAAAGAGTTCGGAAGTCTCGATGCATTCCTTTGGCGTGTGGTAGATGGAAAGCCGATCGCCAGCCGGCGCACGTCCTACAAGACTGCGCCCGCAAAAACCGCGCTTTCGGAAAAGCTTTCAAAAGAATGCCGCGCGCATGGATTCAAATTTGTTGGGCCGACAGTTGCTTACGCTTTCATGCAGGCGGTCGGAATGGTGAACGACCATGAGGTGAAGTGTTTTCGCTATTCCGAACTGAATTAAGATTTTTTAGCTTTCTTGCGTTCAGGGCGTAGGTTTTTAAACGGAGGTGGACTATGGACACGATGACTTACGCGTCGGTCGCAGTGCTCCCCGGGAACGTCGCTTACAGCCAGCGACGACTCGCGGTACAAGAGGCAGCATTCGCTCCTTTGGATTTATCTTATATCCGTCGAAGCATCGAGACTGAATTATCGAAGCTGAAGGAGGAAGTACGAAAGCTTTGGCAGGCAATTGAAGAATTGAGGAGTTGAGAGAAGGTCGGCGCTGCTCCAACCAAGCAGTAGACACATTAGATATTGGCGGCAGGCTCAACCTTCGCCAAGGTTGCGGCACGAGAGGCTTTGCCGCCCTACAGATTCTTTTTGAAGAAGTCGATAGTCTTTGTTTCGACAAACTCGCGCATGTCAGGTTCGTTCGCGATGTGCGTAGACCGGCTAATCGGCGCGAATTCGAAGTCTTTGCCGGCTCGCTCCAATGCGTCGATAAGCTTCAAGGTGTGACGGAAGTAGACGTTGTCATCGGCAGTACCATGAATGAGCAGCAACGGACGCTCTAGCCGGGGCGCAAGAGATAAGAGCGACGCTGCGTCATAGGCGGATTTAGCAGTTTCTGGCAGGCCAAGGTAGCGTTCTGTGTAACAGGAATCGTAATCCATCCAATCCGTAACCGACGCGCCCGCGACGCCTGCTTTAAAGACATCCGGCCGGGCTAAGGTCGCCAATGCCGTCATGTAGCCGCCAAACGACCAGCCGGTAATCCCGACTCGGTTCAAATCCAGTTCTTGGTATTTTTCACCAAGGGCATGAAGCGCTGCGACCTGGTCCTGTAGCGGTACCTCACCCAGTTTTCCGTAGATTGCGTGCTCCCAATCATGGCCGCGACCGGGCGTACCGCGCCCGTCGAATGCCACTACGATAAAGCCCTGGTCTGCCCGCCATTGGTCCATCAGATACTTGCCCGCCTCCTTCGCCACCTGATTGTAATGAGGGCCTCCGTAGACACTCACGACCACAGGATATTTCTTCTCCGCGTCAAAATCGCGTGGCCGAATGATTACGGAATGAAACTCGGGATTTGAGCCCACCGTGAGGAATTCGAGACGAGGCAGATAAGGAGGTTCTTCGGCAATGCTCGGGACCTCCGTCACAGAAGCGGCGTCGACTCGACGCAGCCATGTCTTCTCCAGCGAATCCGGCGATTGGAATTGGTCTACATAGACTATGTCCTGTTGCTGCGGCTCGCCGAAGGTTGCCTTATGAACGCCAGCTTCTTTCGAGATTTGCTCGACCTTTTGGTCATCGAAAGAGACCTTGCACACTTGGCGTTCTGTCGGGTCCGGACCTGCTAAGAAGTAGATATCATGGTGACTGATCCCAACGAGTCCGCGATAAGCCGCAGCCGGCGGCAAGATGACCTTGTCGAGGCTGCCGTCGGCGGCGTGCAACTCCAGTTGCCGGTCGCCATCTTTCTCGTTCGTCCAGAGAAAGCGTCCTGCCGGCAGCCAATAGGGCATTTGCTGATCGAAATTGACCCAAGCTGGATCTCGCTCGGACAAAAGCTTCGCAGTCTGTCCTGTGCCGATATCTACCGTCAGTAGCAACAACTCGTGTTGATCCCGGGTCGCCACCGCAAGTGTCAGGGGCCCATTCTCCATTTGGCGCACTTGCACGACATATGGATACTTGTCCCGGTCCCATTCAATCGTTTTTGGGTCACCTGAGCCATTCCGCGATCGAATAGCCAGCTTGACCGAGACATTTGGCCGGCCGGGCCGTGGGTACACAGATCGGAACGGCGGTTTCTCCGGCGTCGCCGGATCGGCAATATTCCAGACATCGACTCCGTTACTGTCGTTGATTTGATAAACGAGCGATGCGCTGTCAGCGGTCCACCAGAATCCGTCGGTACGTTCCATTTCTTCCTGCGCGACAAACTCGGCTACGCCGTACGCAACGGCTTCCGTCCCGCCGGTAGTAACCGGGAACTCCTTGTCTGCTCGCAGATCGTAAGCGAAAAGGTTGTTGTTTCGGACATAAGCGACCCATTGGCCATCCGGCGAAAAATGTGGATCAATAATATCGCCTTCGCCGGTTTTTAACTGCGTCACGGCCTTTGCGGCGTCGGCGGCAGGCTTGTCATCCGTAGCTTTGGTGGCAGACGGCCCCTGCCGCGCTGTGGCCGCTCGGTTCAATAGATAGGTCCTACCCGATAACGTCAGCAAAACCTGGGAACCATCCTTGGAAATCTCGAATCCGGTGAAACCCGTCACTCGGGTTCGAGTGCGCTCTCGTCTCGCTTTTTCTTCGGGAGAAAGTTGCTCGGCCTGACCGTTCAGCACTTGCTCGGCAGTCAGTAGCTCTCGTGTCTGGCCGCTATCCAGGTCGAGCTCGCAGAGGGCCATCTTCGGCGTTCTTGAGGAGGTCGCTCGAAGGAAGAGAGCGGACTTTCCATCGGGTGCGGGTTGCACTTTTGTGGGCCGGCCCAGGCTGAAAGAATGAGTCTCAGCCACGTCCCTGATGTAGTTGTCGGCACCATAAGCAGTCATAGCAAAAGATACGAGAAAGGGGATCAACAACATCTGGCAACGCATGGCGCAGACCGTAACGGGAGGTATCCATCGCGTCAATTGATGGCGTTCTGGGGTTTCCGCCTCCGCCAAGGCTTCCGCCTCCGCCAAGGCTTCCGCCTCCGCCAAGGCTTCCGGCTCCGCCAAGGCTTCCGCCTCCGCCAAGGCTTCCGCCTCCGCCAAGGCTACGGCGGACGGGCCGGCAGACGGGCCGAGCTTCGAGGCTCCAATGGCTCGGTCCTCGCCGCTTGCGTCGGCGGCGCACTTTCACTAGATGTTGATTCGAATGTTTGTACCGATCTCTTCTCGTACCAGGCGCGTGAAATGTTTTCTGTGTGCCGCTCTGTTTCTTTTTCCGGCTCTCGTATTGGCAGCGCCTGAGCGAACAACGCCAAAGAAGGGCTCAAGCCCAGAGCACCCGAAGGCGCCTCAGCAAGCCGATTCTGATCAGACTCAGCAGCAGCAGCTCGAACGGATGAACAAGGCGACGGAGAAGGTATTGAGCAGGATCCAAGCGGAAGAGAATGATCTGTATCTTCGAGTGGGTTATTTCAGCAGGGCAGAACGCCTTAACCCAAATAGCTACGCTTCCAAGGATGAAGTCGCTCAATGGCGCGGGATGCTTGATCAACTCAAACAGAAGCACGAGCTAGTCGCGCAGCTTTACGCTGATCTGGACAAGGATCTGACCACTGAGCTGAAAACGACCGGCGTGAACGAACAGAGCATCAATCGATATAAGAAGCTCATTACCGATGGGTTTCCGTGGGAGACGATTGAAAAGAAGAAACAGCTTATCGACGAGTACATCGACGAACACAGCAAGCTGTTGACATTCTACGAAAAGAATTGGGGCATGTGGAAACCGACGAAAGACCTCGACAAGCTGGAGTTTACCTCGCCTTCTGCGGCCAATATTTATAACAGACTGCGAGATCAGATTGTGAGCACCACCAGCGAAATCCAAAAACAGTATAAGGAAATGAGCGAGTAGCTATAAAGCCGCTGCAGGAGCGGCTTAGACCAGTCATTGAATTACCGTTGGCGCCGGGAGGCTGGGACGAGAAGCTGCGTGGAGCGATGCAATTTTCGTACTAGAAAAGTCTTCACATTCTTGTTTGGAATTCGTAACTCTCCTCGTTCAATGCATTCGTTTCCTCTCTCCCCCTTCAGACCGGCCATCGCGCTTGTTTTTTTGCTCTCTGCAACTCTCGCCGCTCAAGAAAAGCCAGGACAGAGTCCCAAGTCCAGTCCCTCTGGATCGGAAAAGTTCTCCAAGGAGCAAATCGAAGAGATCGTTTCGAAGCTTCACGAGCGGATTGGCAGGGCGGCCGACCAGGTGATGGGCAGAATACAGAAAGCGGAAAATGATGTTTTTCTTCGGTTTGGTTACTTTCAAAAGCCCGACAGATTCGATCCAAACGCTTACGCTTCGCGAGACGAAGTTTCCCAGTGGCAACAATCGCTCAAAGACCTGAAACAGAAGCAGGACGCTCTGGAGCAGCTTTACAACAATGCCGATCAAGATCTCGGCGGCGCGCTATTAGCTGAGCGGATCGACCCGCGCGTATGCGAGCAAGTCAAGAAAGAGCTTTTGCAGACGTTCCCTTGGGACACGATCAATAAAAAGAACCAGCTCATGCAACAATATCTAGCCGGGCATGGCGAGTTGCTGGCTTTCTACGACAAAAATTGGGGTACTTGGAAGCGGGGCAGCGACTCACCGGCGTTTGATAATCAGCAACTCAACGGAACCTATCGGAGCCTGAAAACAAAAATCATCACGCTTGGTGACCAGGTCGCGGATCAATACCGGGCTTTGCGAGGGACGGCCACGTCGGAGAATTAACTCGTATCGGCGTGTCGGCGTATCGGCGTGTCGGCGTATCGGCGTGTCGGCGTGTGGGCGTATCGGCGTATAGGCATTGCTGGCATTCAGCATCGCGCTTCCGAAGCTGACACCAGCTGCTCCAGCCACTCAATAACCAGGCGATGCTGTACCGGCAGCGTCCGCAATATCTCCAGCGCTTCGATCGCCTGTCTGTGACACTCTTCTATGCGTCCCTCGGCAAACGCGAGCGCCGCAGAAACGCGCAACCAGGAAAAATGCGGGATACCCTTCCAACTGCTGATCCGGGAGAAAGCTGTTTGAGCTCGAGCCGCATCCCTCCGAAAGAATGCCTGAAAAAATGCATGTTCCAGCATAACCCTGGAAAAGATGAATTTTGAACGTGGGTCCGCTCTGGCAACGGCTTCGGCCAGGTAATCCGCTGCGGCGTCTTCTCGTCCCAAGTCCATTGCCCAATAATAACCGAGCAGGCAAGCAATCACTCGCTCAGGCAGATTCGTTTTTTCAGTCAGCCGAAGCGCGAGTTCCAGTTGGTCGGCCGGCCAATCTCTGGGCCGCAATCCTTGGGTGGCTTCCCAACCGATTGACGAGACTAATAGCAACGACTCTGCTGTCGGCCGCCCACGAAAAGCGTCCCATAAAAGCATCCCGTTGCTGGTGGTGCGTTCGATGCGTATAGGCAGAAGGAGCCGCACGCCGAAAAGCACCCCAACCAGAGCGATCGATGCAGCAAATAATGTGTCGATCGGCGCGCGCGCAGGATCAGATACTCTAACAATCAATGCAAAGAAAAGGCCGCATACGATCGCTGCAACCGGACCCGATCCTATCAGCCAAATGCACCTCTGTCGCAGGCGATCCAATCCAATCGGTGCAAACACTGTGCTACCCATCAGGATCGTCGGCTGGCGCTCGTTCCAGACGGGTCGTAATCCGCGCCGCGTTCTTCGGATTGCAAACGGCCCGCTGGAAAACGTCAGCAGGCGCATCCCGACCATTTTTCCTACGATTATTCGGCAGAGATGATGCAGCAGCACCATTGAAATGTAGGCAACGAACAAAAGAAAAGGCAAAGGAATCAACGCCGAAGGCTGCGCTGCGACTGCAGCGATACATTTGGCTCCCAACAGGAACCACATTCCTACCGACACAACGATCAGTACCAACGTGGATGCGAGTCCATGCTTCCAACGCGATTTGCCTTGCATAAGTAGACGGTGACTCTATCGAAAACCTCCCGCCGAGGCCAAGAGCGAAGTTCCGGGGTTATGGTTACGGGTTCCGGGTTTCAGGCTGCGGGTTCCGCGGAATCGATCGTTGGTCTTGCCCGGAACGCGGAACCCGGAACCATAGCCCTGGAACCGGACCGCTATCGCGGGGATGCGGTTGACGCTCTGATGACGAGCTCCGGCGGAAAGACTTCTGTTGCAGTTCCTTTTTCTTTCTGGATCCTTGCCAGCAACAATTCGGCGGATCGCTTGCCCATGGCGCTGGTCGGCTGAGCAACGATTGTAAGCGGCGGATCGGAAAACTGGGCCCATCGAGCATCATCAAATCCTATCAGGGAGATTTCATCGGGAATTTTTATCTTTTGTTCTCTGAGAGCCGAGAGCGCTCCCGCAGTCATTTCGTTATTCGCCACAAAGAGCGCGGTTGGACGCTTTTCCAAAGACAGAAGTTTTTCAGCGGCGCGCCGTCCGGACGCTTCTCGAAAATCGCCGAACTCGACGTACTCTTTTGGGAGTTGCACTCCCGCTTCCCGCACAGCGCGACGAAAACCATTAAGACGGTTACGACTGTTCGACAGATGGCACGGGCCAGAAATCATCGCGATCCGTTTGTGGCCGAGCGACAGAAGGTGATCGGCCGCCAACTGGGCACCCAAGGCATTGTCTAGCTCGACCGTGTCCACATCTTTCAGGCCAGAACGCCGGTCCAGATCTATCATTGGAATCGCCTTCCGCTGGAGCGCTGCCAGAAGATCGACGTTACCGCCGGCCGAGCAATGGATTACGCCAGAGACTTGTCGATCGAGAAACAAGCGAACGGCCGCCTCTTCGTTCCTGCCGTCTTCGTCGGCGTTACAAATCAAAACGGTGAAATCGTTGGCTCGGGCGACATCTTCAGCCGCCTTGACGATCGCCGAGAAAAACGGATTACGGATATCCGGCACAATAATACCGATCGTGCGTGTCTGCTGCGTCCGTAGCGAGCGCGCGATTCCATTGAGTTGGTAACCATACCGGCGGACTCCCTCCAGCACACGCTTCCTCGTATCTGGGGCAACAGTTTCCGGCTTGCTTAGCGCACGCGATATAGTTGCCGTACTGACCTTTAGCCGCGTGGCAAGATCATTCAGAGTCATCAGAATAATCGTAGTCCTCGATGTCGCTTGTTCCAAGTTGATTGTCCGCGGCGCTGCCGCGGGTCGTCCGTCTACGGTCGACCGTCGACCGTTCCTGCGCCTATCGAAAAAGCTGCGATGGGTGTCGCAACGCGACAACAAAGCTTGACCAGGGTGATCCCGCAGCCGCGGGAGAACCCCTGGAAAACAGAGACGGGTGCGAGCAGGCCCTGTAAGGGAGTTAGAGTCGCGCGCGGCCCAACGTCTCCGGTCAGATTAAGGTGTTCCCAGTGGCACGGCTTCAGTCCGGCCGGGTCAAAGCCTCTTCGATCAACTCCTCCATCACGTCACACGGTGTAGTTTTGCCGCGCGCACTGCGCCCCAGCAAAATCTCGAGTTGCTCCAACTCCGGCAGCCCTTCCTTGCGCCCGATTACTTTGAGATTTTTCGGAACGCTGCACCTGGCAAGCGCGGCTACTGCCAGGCCAGCTTCGACGGTTGTTACCAGGCCGGTCATACTCGGGCTACTGCAAACAATCCGGTACGGTAGATTTCCACGTTTCAGAGCCTGTTCGGCGCGGATGCGGCAAGCGCAACCGACGTCAAATAGCGCTACTGGAAGGGGACGCTTAGACCAGGCGTCGCTGTCCGCGACTGTCGCCCAACACATCGGCTCGTACCGAATAAACCGTCCTTTGATTCCCCTAGCCCGGGTCAGAATCGCCATATCGATTTTGTTATCCGCCAGCAGTGGCGCGAGAGCGGTGCTGGGAGCGCAAGTCAATTCGATTGTCACTCGCGGGTAGATATTGCTGAATTTTCGCAAAACATCAGGCAATAAAGATGAAACGTAGTCATCCGGCGCTCCCAGCAGGACTTGGCCCTGCACTTCTGGTTGCACCAGCGCCGACCACGTTTCGTCGTGCAGATTCAAGAGCCGCCTTGCATACGGCAGCAGCGACTCGCCGGTTCGCGTCAATTCCAGGTTTCTCGTGTCGCGAACAAACAATGGTTTCTCGATCGACTCTTCTAATCGTTTGATCTGCATACTTACGGCCGCCTGCGATCGAAAAACCGCTTGGGATGCTTTGGTGAAGCTGCGCGAATCAGCAACTGCCAAAAAAGTTCTCAGCCAATCGATGTTCAATTCGGGGAACATATTCATTCGAGATGGTTATCAGTCGGTTCAGTTTTATTCGTTAGATAAAACTATGTCCAACTCAGAGATTGATCAAGACGATCATGAATGCCTCATCGCGCCAGAACCTTGGCCAACCCATGGGCCAGTACATTTTAGCCAACCTCATACTTGGCACGATTGGCATTTTTGCCGAGCAGCTGAGAATGGACGCCAAGACCATCGTATTCTACCGCTGTCTGTTTGGAGCGGTTGCGATGGGCGCTTTCTATCTCCGGATTCGCTCTTTCCAAAGTGTACCGGCTCGCACCTGGTTTCTTGCGCTTTTCTCCGGCGTGCTGATGACAGGCAACTGGCTGTTCTTCCTGGAGGGACTGCTCCGCACTAGCATAGGCGTTGCCACGATCATTTTTGAAATGCAGCCATTTATCGTACTGATTGCCGGCTCATGGCTTTATCGAGAGGCGCTCGGACTCGCTAAGATTTTTTGGCTGTTAGTCGCTTTATTTGGTTTGGTCTTGGCTAGCCATCTCCAGGCTCGATCGATGAACGGCGATTACGCAATCGGGGTTATCTGCGTTTTGCTCTCAGCAACGTTTTACGCGGCCGGCGTCTTAGTCGGAAAAAGCTTGAATGCGATCAAACCGCAGATTGTGACGTTAATCCAATGCGTGGTTGGAGTCCTGATCCTCCCGATGACGGCCACGAAACTTTTCCAAACACACATCTCCCCTTCCCAATGGCCATGGCTAGCCGGCTTGGGTGTGATCCATACCGCTTTAGTTTATTCGATGATTCAAGCAGCGCTCCCGAGACTTCGTTCTTCCGCGATCGCAATTCTCCAGTTTGCTTACCCGGCCTCCGCGATTTTACTGGATTTCATCATCAACGGAAAACTTTTGTCGCCGGTGCAAATAGTCGGGTTGCTGCTGATCGTTTTATCAACGCTAGGGATGACGTTGGGTTGGACGTGGAAACGGAGCAGAAAGGCCGACGTAATGAACCGTTCAAGTCGCGCCATAGAGAGCCCGTCCGCCTGAGAGCAGGCGGAGTATCACGTCGCGAAGAGAGAACAGATCAAAGGTGAAGGTGATCAGTGCATGCGCGTCAAGTTAAGGATCGTAATAAGGGTGCAGTCACGCGCTGGACGGTCGAGCTAGGAAGCTCAACCCACAGTGAAGCTAGAAGCTTCGGCCGAATCCTCTGGATTCATCCGCCATTGGCGGATTGATCTTCTAGATCGACCTTCGCGACAAGCCTTTCGTCCGCATCCGCAAACACCTCAATCGAAATCTCGCCCGAGCAGCTGACCGCTGCGCGTGATCTTCAGTTTTATCTTAGCCCGGCTCTGACCGTAGTAAGTTTCGACTTTGTAGACTAGCCTGCCGTCGTCTTCGTCCAACGAGACTCGGCGAATCAGGCCATGGCGGGATTCGCGAGCAGCAATCCGCGCAACGGTTGGCGGCATTTCACCAGGGTCAACTTCCTGGCTCAAATCCATCAAACGCCCTCGCTCGGAAACTTTGATGGAGCCTTTGTGACGGCCACGAAAGTATTCGCACTGGTACGTTCGTCCCCAGGTATCATCGGAGCCGATTTCAGCTTTGATGATTCGAGCACCCGGAACGTACTGCGGATTGCCGCCATGGTTCTTCTTGGAATATACGAGATCGAAATTTTCGACGATGCATGTAGCCATGCTGGAAAAAGGTAGAAGAGCGCTGCCACCATCGCAAAAGTTCGGGTGCCGTGCATGCCTGCGTTTGC
>Ga0070706_100002022_pt1 | contig 20814 bp, 17 predicted proteins | sample KBSK5501metaG_FD_65476 | JGI IMG/M metagenome (GOLD analysis project Ga0070706, IMG submission 65476) | Corn, switchgrass and miscanthus rhizosphere microbial communities from Kellogg Biological Station, Michigan, USA - KBS K5-50-1 metaG | ecosystem: Host-associated > Plants > Roots >... | reverse complement strand
AAGGAAAAGACTGGCGCCTACCAGAGTCCGGACTACTTCACCGTTGACTGACCTCGAGCGAAAGCGCGATCGCACGCCGGTTCCGAAGGAGTGGGCGTATGCACCCGCGCCGGAGGCTCGGGACGTCGTCAGGCTCGAAGAGCGGTACGGCCACTACGTGGGCGGGACGTGGCTCGAGCCGAGCGAGACGTACACGACGATCTCCCCGGCGACCGAAGAGCCGCTCGCGGAGATCGCCCAGGCAACTCCGGAGGAAGTGGGGGCGGCGGTCGCTGCCGCGCGCGACGCATTCGAGAACGGTTGGTCCGGCATCTCCGCCGCGGAGCGCGCCAAGTACCTCTTCCGGATCGCGCGGATCCTGCAAGAGCGTTCGCGGGAATTCGCGGTGCTCGAGTCGCTCAACGGCGGCAAACCGATCAAGGAGTCGCGCGACGTCGACCTCCCGCTGGCGGCTGCGCATTTCTTCTACTACGCGGGCTGGGCGGACAAGCTCGAGTACGCGTTCCCGAATCGCCGGCCCCGGCCGGTGGGGGTTGCCGGCCAGATCATCCCCTGGAACTTCCCGCTGCTGATGCTTGCCTGGAAGATCGCACCGGCGCTGGCGGCCGGCAACACCGTCGTCCTCAAGCCTGCGGAGACGACACCGCTGTCCGCGCTTCTCTTCGCCGACGTCCTGCGGCAGGCCGAGCTCCCGCCCGGTGTCGTGAACATCGTCACCGGCGACGGACGCGCCGGCGCCGCGCTCGTGAAATCGGACGGCGTCGACAAGATCGCCTTCACCGGCTCCACCGAGGTCGGCAAAGCGATCCAGCGCGAGCTCGCGGGAACGGGAAAGAAGCTCACGCTCGAGCTCGGCGGCAAGGCCGCCAACATCATCTTCGACGACGCCGCTCTCGACCAGGCCGTCGAGGGGATCGTCAACGGCATCTACTTCAACCAGGGGCACGTCTGTTGCGCCGGCTCGCGCTTGCTCGTCCAGGAGTCGATCTACGAGCCGGTCGTGGAGAAGCTCAAGCGCCGGCTGACGACGCTTCGCGTCGGCGATCCACTGGACAAGAACACCGACGTCGGGGCGATCAACTCGAAGCAGCAGCTCGACAAGATTCGTGAGCTCGTCGAATCCGGCGAGCGGGAGGGCGCCGAGATCTACCAGCCGCCGTGCCGGCTGCCGGAGCAGGGCTACTGGTTTGTCCCGACCGTCTTCACGAACGTCACCCAGAGCTATCGCATCGCACAGGAGGAGATCTTCGGGCCCGTGCTTTCGGTTCTCACGTTCCGCACGCCCGACGAGGCCGTCGAGAAGGCGAACAACACGCCGTACGGCCTCAGTGCAGGCGTCTGGACCGAGAAGGGCTCGCGCATCCTCTGGATGGCGGAGCGTCTGCGTGCGGGCGTGGTGTGGGCGAACACGTTCAACCGCTTCGATCCGTCGTCGCCTTTCGGCGGCTACAAGGAGTCCGGCTTCGGCCGGGAGGGCGGCCGCCACGGGTTGGAGCCGTACCTGCAGTTCGAGAGCGCCGAGGTCGGCGGATGATTCCCGAGAAGGAAGACGATCCCTTTTTCGTGCCCACGGTGCAGCCCCGTCGGTTGGGGCGTCGCACCGCGATCGGCTGGGTCATCTTCGCCCTGATCGTGTTCGGCGCGATCGCGGCTCTGCTCTTCTGGGTCTCTCACCGACTCTCCCAGGTCGGCGTATGACGCGTCTGCCGGTCAAGAAGACGTACAAGCTGTTCATTGGGGGCACGTTCCCGCGCTCGGAGTCGGGCCGCACCTACGAGGCCGAGGGACAGAATGTTGCGCGCGCCTCTCGGAAGGATGTCCGGGACTCCGTGCGCGCGGCCAGAGCCGCGTTGCCGAAATGGGCAGGTATGACCGCCTACAACCGCGGCCAGATTCTCTATCGCCTCGCCGAGATGATCGAGGCCCGTAGCTCCGAGTTCGCCGAGCTCAGCACCGGGGAGGACGAAGTTGCTCGGACCGTCGATCGGATCGTCTGGTATGCCGGGTGGGCGGACAAGCTCGCCCAGGTGCTCGGGTCGTCGAACCCCGTGTCCGGCCCGTACTTCAACTTCACCGTGCCCGAGCCGACCGGTGTGGTCGCGATCCTCGCGCCCGACGAACCGCCGCTCCTCGGTCTCGTCTCGCGGGTCGTTCCGGCCATGACCGGAGGAAATGCCGTCGTCGCCCTCGCGTCGGAAACGCATCCGCTGGCTGCGATCGAGCTCGCCGAGGCGCTCGCCACATCAGACGTCCCCGGCGGAGTCGTCAATCTGCTCACCGGTCATCGGGTCGAGCTGGCTCCGTGGCTCGCCTCGCACATGGATGTGAACGCCATCGACATCACGGGCGCCGACGGCACCTCTGCCGAGCTCGAGCGGGCCGCGGCCGACAACGTGAAGCGGGTCGTGCGTGGTGCTCCCGACTCCCAGAGCCCGTGGGAGATCGCGTCGTTCCTCGAGCTCAAGACCGTCTGGCACCCGGTCGGCCAGTAGATACTTCCCGCAGTGAGGGAGCGCCGATTCAGCCAGGCCATCTCGGAAGGGGACGGGATCTCCGTGATCGTCGACGTCGGCGATCCCGAGGCGGCGCGCGCTGCCACTGCTCAGGGTGCCGAGGCTCTCTCCGTTCGTGGCGACGTGGGTGACCTGCGCGCGGTGACCGAGCTGCCGATTCTCTGGCGCCCGCCCGGATCGCCGACGGAGGCGGCACTCGCAGGCGCCCATGCGTGGCTCGTGGCGGTCGACGACGCAGGTGAGGACGGAGAGTGGCTCGTGCGCCAGCACGCCGAGGCGGTCGGGCTCGGGCTCGACTGTGTCGTCGAGGTGCGAAGCGAGGAGCAGCTCGAGCTTGCGCTCGAACGCCTCGACCCCGAGATCTTCCTGCTCTCGGCCGGGGACGAAGCGGACGGCGACGCGCTGAGCCAGGCCCTGGAGCTCCTGCCCGACGTCCCGGCCGGCAAGCTCGCCGTCGCGGACGTGGGCGAGTCGAGTCGGGAACAACTGGACGAGCTCGAGCGGGCGGGAGTCGATGCGGTCATTGTCGGAACGCGAAACGTCGCCGAGCTCGTCGGTGACGTCCCACCCCAGGTCTAAGACCGCCGAGGCGATCGACCGCTGGGGGGACACCCGGTGGGGCGGTCGCCGGACGGCGCTCGCGGCCATCCTCGCCTGCGCGGCCGCGCTTCGGCTCGTGGGCATCCAGTACGGGCTCCCGTTCGGGAACCTGCTCAATCCAGATGAGCAGTCGATCGTGCCGCGCGCCTGGAAGCTCGTGCACGGCGGCGGCGGCGACCCGCACTGGTTCGACTATCCGACGCTAGTGATGTACGTGAACGCTCCTTTCCAGGCGTGGCAGAACGAGCCGTCGTATCTGACCGCACGCATCGTGGGAGTCGTGCTGGCGACGGCCTCGATCGCCGCCGCCTGGTGGCTCGGCCGCCGCGCCTTCGGGACCACCGCGGCAGGCCTGGTCGCCGCCGCAGCGGTCGGCGTGTGCACGATCCACGTGGCGTATTCGCACGCCGCGGTCACGGACGTCCCTTTGACGCTCGGAGTCGGAGCCTCGCTCGCCCTGCTCGTGTCGGGCCGCCTCGAGCTCGCAGGCGTCGCAATCGGCCTCGCGATCGGCTTCAAGTACCCCGGCGTCTTCCTGCTCGTCCCTCTGGTCGTGGCGGGCTGGAAGCAGTGGGGTCGGCTCGCAGCGTCCGGCGTTCTCGTCGTTGCAGCCTTCCTCGCTTCGAGTCCGTTCATCGTCGTACACGCACACCAGGCGAGGCACGAGGCGTTTCGAGTGCAGCGACTGGCCCGGGACGGTTGGCTCGGGTTCGAGCACGATCACATCGCGCCGGTCGCCTTCGTCGGAAGGCTCTGGGACGGACTCGGTCCCGCGCTCATCGTGTGCGGCGTCGGACTGGTCATCGCGCTTGTCCGGCGCACCCGTACCGATCTGATCCTGGCGTCCTTCGTCGTCGTCTATTTTGCGGATCTGCTGACGCTCAGCGCGCATTTCGATCGCTATGTGCTTCCGCTCGTGCCTGCGCTCGGCGCCCTCGCCGGGCGTATGCGCTCGCTGGCACCGGTGACGCTGCTGTTGCTCGTCGTACCGCTGACGTGGTCGATTCGCGACACGAAAGCACTGACCCGGACCGACACGCGGATCGTCGCGCATCGCTGGATCGAACAGAACGTCACGCCCGGAACGCTGATCGCAGCGGATCCGTCGACGCCGAGCTTCGAGCGCCTGCGCGTCCTGTCGCTGCTCTTACCGGGTCCGAAGCGCGCCTTCGATCCGAACCGCGATGTCGGGCGGCTCCGCAACCTGGGTGTCCACGACGTCGTGGTCACGGGGGCCATCACGGATCGCGTCCTCGCGGCGCGTGATCGCTATCCACGGGAGGCCGCCTTCTACGACGACCTGCGCACGAAGGCGCGGCGCGTGTTCTTCCTCGGGCCCGGCGGCGATCTGGCCGGCCCCTGGGTCGCGGTGTACCGCCTGTGACCGGGGGAGGCTCCTCGCTGCCAGAAGTGCAGCGCCTGCTCGCCGTGCTGGCCGCAGGCAAGCGCTGTGCCGAAGTCGGAACTGCGTTCGGAGAAGGCGCGGCTGCTCTGGCGTCGACCGCGCGATCGCTCGTGACGGTCGAGCTCGACCCGGACCGGTTGTCGATCGCCGCCTACCGGCTCCGGCGCTTCCCGAACGTCGAGCTGCTCGCGGGCGATTGGCGGGATCATCTTCCTCAGCGCGGACCCTTCGACTTGCTCTTCTTCGACGGCGGCCGCCTCGACGAGGCGCCCGAAGCAATCGATCTCGTCGTTGCCGGTGGGCTCATCGTCAAGGACGACCTCAGTCCTGATGGGGAAGGCCCCGACCCCGTGCGTGAGCTGCTGTTCAACAACCCGAAGCTCCTCGCAGTGGAGCTCTTGACAACGCCGAGCACCGCCGCCGTCGTCGCGGTCAGACTCGGAGTGACGGGCGCCTATTAGAGAGGCCCGATGTGAAATTCCGCCGGGCCGGATGACGCACCAGACACGGCGCCGGATCAGCACGTTCGCCCGCGGCACGTAGCGCCGCTACGCACCGCGAACGACCGCACTGCCCGGCTTGGTCTGGAGCGCCCTCCGACGACGGCCGAATTCCACATCAACCCTCTAGCCAAAGAAGGCCTGCGCGACCGACCACCAGCCGGCGGGGACGGTCTTGATCTCGGCCGTTGCCTCGGCGAGCGGAACGTCGACGATCTCGTCGCCGTGAAGAGCTGCCATCCGGCCGAATTTCCGCTCCTCGACCAGGTCGGCGGCCTTCAGGCCGTAGCGCGTCGCGAGCACCCGGTCGCGCGGGGTGGGGGAGCCGCCGCGCTGCACGTGGCCGAGAACCGTCACGCGTGTCTCGTAACCGGTCCGTGCGCCGATCTCGTGTGCGAGAGCTGCGCCGACGCCTCGCTCGGACAGGCGAACATGGCCGAACTGGTCGACGTCCTGCGCCTCGCTCATCCCTTCCAGCTCGTATCCCTCCGAGACGACGACGATTGAGAAGTCCTTGCCGCGCTCGTGCCGATGGCGAAGCTCTTTGCAGGCGTCCTCGATCGACACCGGCTGCTCCGGGATCAGGATCATGTCGGCGCCGCCGGCGATTCCCGCGACGACGGCGATCCAACCGGTGTGGCGGCCCATCACTTCGACGACCATGACGCGGTTGTGCGACTCGGCCGTCGTGTGCAGCCGGTCGATCGCCTCGGTCGCGATCGCAACCGCAGTGTCGAAGCCGAAGGTGTAGTCGGTGGCCGAGAGGTCGTTGTCGATCGTCTTCGGGACTCCGACCACGGGGAAGCCGTGCTCCTCGTAGAGGCGGGCGGCGACGCCCAGCGTGTCCTCGCCGCCGATCGCGACGAGCGAATCGAATCCCTCGCGCTCGAAGTTCGCGAGCACCTTCTCGACGCCGCCGTCCACCTTGAAGGGGTTCGTTCGCGTCGTGCGGAGAATCGTTCCGCCTCGCGGCAGCAAGCCGGAGATCTCACGCGGGCCGAGCGGCGTGAACAAACCCTCGACGAGCCCCTTCCAGCCCTCGAGGACGCCCACCACCTCGCCTTCCCGGGTCATGACGCGCCGTCCGGCCGCACGGATGACCGCGTTCAGTCCTGGGCAGTCGCCGCCCCCGGTGAGAATCCCGACCTTGATGCGCCGATCGTAAAGAACTCGGGCTCCAGGGCTACGATGTCGCCGCGCCGAAGTGGCGGAACTGGCAGACGCGCTGGACTCAAAATCCAGTGGGCCTTTGGCCCGTGTGGGTTCGACCCCCACCTTCGGCATTCGCCCTGATCCCCACTGTTCAAAGTTGCTTTGGAGCGTGGATTACCGGGATACTGCCCCCTCGCAATGGGCGCTCGATGGTCGTCACCCGTGGAGCAGTTGCTCAACGAAAGGAGCTCGTGGTGTCCCCTTCTAGATTGACCCCGCCGGCAGGCGCAGTCATCGTTCTTCTTGCCCTCATCGTCGCGGGGTGCGGCGGCGGCAAGAAGAGTGCCGCAACGACAACCGCAACCACGACCTCCGCGGGTGGAGCTTCGATCCAGGCGCCGGCCTCGATCAAGAGCGCGGGCACACTCGTGTTCTGCAGCGACATCACCTACCCGCCCGAGGAGTCGTACAAGCCCGGGACCACGACGCCCGAGGGCTCCGACATCGACATCGGCACGTACATCGCGCAGAAGATGGGCGTGAAGGCTCGGTTCGACAACACCGGCTTCGACGGGATCATCGCCGCACTCCTCGCGAAGAAGTGCGACGCGATCATCTCGGGGATGAACGACACGCCTGCGCGGCGGAAGCAGGTCGCCTTCGTCGACTACTTGAAGGTCGGCCAGTCCTTCATGGTCAAGTCAGGAAACCCCGCGAAGATCGCGGGGATCGCAAGCATTGCGGGCAAAGCGGCCTCCGTGGAGACGGGCACGACGAACAAGGATTACCTCGACGCGCAGAGCAAGAAGCTCCAGGCTCAGGGCAAGAAGGCGATCAAGGTCGTGACCTTCCCGAAGGACACGGACGCGGCCAATGCGCTCAAGACGGGCAAGGTGGACGCCTACTTCGGCGATGCGCCTGTGGCCGCCTACTACATCGAGAAGGATCCGTCGTCGTTCGCGATCGGCGGAACTCCAATCAACCCGATTCCGATCGGGATCGCGATTCTCAAGTCGGACACCGCGCTCCAGGCGGCGGTGAAGCAGGCCGTAAGCGCGATGTACGCGGACGGGACGATGGACACGATCCTGGCGAGGTGGAAGCTCAACAAGGCCGTCGCGAAGCTGAAGTGACCGATGGTCGCCGGCCTCGAATGGCACATCCTGTGGCAGAGGATCTTCCATCCTGATCACGTCTTCGTTCTCGCCCTCTGGCGGACGATTTACATCTCGGTCCTTGCACAGACGCTCGGAGTCGTTCTCGGACTGATCGCTGCGCTCATGCGCATGTCGAAGTTCTGGCCGCTGCGGTTCCTGTCCGGCCTCTATGTGCTCATCTTTCGCGGCACGCCGGTGATCGTCCAGATCTTCTTCGTCTACTTCGGAGCGAACCTGCTCTTCGGCTTCACGTTGATCCCGAGGTCTGTGAACTTCGGTCTCTTCACGATGGACGGTGCCGCATTTGCGGGCATCCTCGCCCTCGGGATCAACGAAGGCTCGTACATGCGGGAGATCATCCGCGCCGGCATCGACGCGGTGGACCGGGGCCAACTGGAGGCGGCCAGGTCGCTCGGCATGCCGTATCGCCTGGCGATGAGGCGGATCGTCCTTCCGCAGGCGACGCGCTTCATCATCCCGCCGCTCGGCAACGAGTTCAACAACATGATGAAGACCTCGTCGCTCGTCTTCTTCATCGGCGTGACGGAGTTGTTCGGAGATGCCGAGATTCGTTACTCGACGACGTTCAAGCCGGTGGAGTACTTCCTCGCGGTTGCCTTCTGGTACCTGGTCCTGACGAGCGTGTGGAGCGTGATCCAGGCGCAGATCGAGCGCCGGTTGACCGCCAGCGAACGAGGCGATGAGCTGAGCTTCTGGGAACGGGTCGTCCACGCCTGGGCGCCGGTGGCCGCGTGGGGGAGGCGGGCGTGAACGAACACGTGATGCGCGCCGAAGATGTGCGCAAGCGATTCGGTCGGCTGGAGGTGCTGAAGGGAATCTCGCTCGAGGTCGTTCCGCGAGAGACCGTCTGCATCATCGGACCGTCGGGGTCGGGGAAGTCGACGTTCCTTCGTTGCATCAACCACCTCGAGAAGATCGATGCCGGTCGGATCGAGGTCAACGGCCATCTCATCGGCTACCGACAGGAGAATGGCCGCCTCGTCGAGGACACCGAGGCCAACATCGCCAAGCAGCGCTCCGAGATCGGGATGGTGTTCCAGCGTTTCAACCTCTTTCCGCACATGACGGCGCTCGAGAACGTGATCGAGGCGCCCTTACGGGTCCGGAAGACGCCCAAAACGGTCGCGATCCGTGAGGGAGAGGAGTTGCTCGCCCGCGTCGGGCTCGCGGACAAGCGCGACGTCTATCCGGGGAAGCTCTCCGGTGGCCAGCAGCAGCGGGTCGCGATTGCGCGGGCGCTCGCGATGAAGCCGGCGCTCATGCTGTTCGACGAGCCGACGAGCGCCCTCGATCCGGAGACGATCGGCGAGGTGCTCGCGGTGATGGAGGAGCTCTCGGCAGTTGGTATGACCATGATCGTCGTCACGCACGAGATGGGCTTCGCACGCGAGGCGGCCGACCGCGTGGTGATGATGGACGACGGCTGTGTGCTCGAAGAGGGCACGCCGGAGCATTTCTTCACGAGCCCCGACCACGAGCGGACGCAGCAGTTCCTGTCCAAGATCCTCTAGCCAGAGCTGGTGCCGACGCGCAACGGGAAGTACGGCGGCGCGAGGAGGAAGCCGACGCGCGGCGGGCGCTCAGTCCAGCCGCGCGCCATCGTCAGGGCCGCTCCGACGCCGTGCGTCGGCACGAAGCCGAGTTGCCGGGCGGCGCCGTGATCGCGGGCACCGGCGATGATCACGTGGCCGAGGCGGCCGAGAGCGGGCCGGCAACCGTCCCAGTCCACGAAGGGCAGCAGCGGATGGACCGACAGGCCGGCGCGGTAGGCCTCGAGCGCGCGTGGATCGGCGGCGGCGAGACCTTCGGCTTCCGCCAGGGCCGCATTGTCGGGGCCCGTGGCACGCGTCGCGGCGAAGAACGCGCGGTACGGCTGCTGCGTGGGATGCGTGAAGTGACGCTGGAAGCGATTGAAGAGGATCGCCGTGCCGCCTTCGGCGACTGGAAAGGCGTCCCGCCACAGCCGTAGCGCCAGTCCGATCCCGAGGTAGGCGCCCAGAAGCGGATTCGGGCGCTCGCGGGGGAGATACGGAGTGGTGCGTGGAACGGCGATGCAGATGGCGTCGAGCTCCTGCTCGAGCGTGATGCCTCGTAGCTCGACGCCGCGCAGGAGCGCTTCCGTGTGGGCGACTGACGGCGGACCTGCGAACGCGGCCGCGATCGTGCGCTCCAAGGGGATCGAACGCAAGACGTAGGCACGCGCCGATTCGGGCAGCGTGCGGAAGAGCTGACGGAACGGTGAGCGCACCACGCGCTCGAGGGCCTGCTCCTCGTAGGGGTAGGCGCCGAGCGTGCCGCCGAAGCGGGGATGGTTGAGAACAAGCGAAGCGCCGATCACCGGGACGTGGCGCATCAGGGCACGCTCGAGCTCGAGCCCGAGCCGCCATCCTTGCGAGGATGAAGTCTCGAGCAGGGAGTGGGCGCCTGCCGCGCGCAGCACCTCGGTGCCTGCCGCGCTCACGAAGGCAGCGGGCCCTCCGTGCAGCACGGTTTCAGCCGCCGTGACAACGACGACGACGTCCGTGCGCACCAGCGCCGGGTGGACGCGAAGCGGGATCGACCCCGCGGCGCCCAGTTCGACGAGGTCTTCGCGTTCGACGTCGTGCACCTCGACATGCCCGTGAAAGCGACGTGCGAATTCTGGGGAGACGAGCGTCTCGAGCTGTTCGTTGCCGGCGCGGCGAGCAAGGCCCCCTGCGACGAGGAGCGTCTGGTATCCGGTCGGGATGCCGAGGCGCTCGAGCTCTGCGACTGCTGCAGCGATCGCGGCCTGACGCGGGTCGCGTTCCGAGCCCGGTAACGGCAGATGTGGCGGCTCGATGACAATCGTCGCTCTCGATCCCCGTGCGACGAGGGTTTCGAGCGGAACGCCGGCGAGCGGGAAGCGGAGGGCGTCGCGAACGGCCGCGCCGACGTCCGCGACGGAGTCCCCAGGCGGGGGAGGTTGCAGGACGATCGCATCGTCGTCGGCCGGCACGACGACGAGCCGCGACCCGGAGAGCAGCGGGATCCGTCTCACCTCGAAGACCGCTTCAGAACAGGCGCGGAAAATGGGCGAATCGGGAGCGCTCGCATCGGCGCCGGACGATAGCGTTGCGGCCGATGCCGAAGACCCTCACCGGGGCCGAGCTCCAGCTCGACGACGCTCCCGTGCGCGACGCCGAGCTGTTCCTCGTGGACGGCAACAACCTCGCCTACCGAGCCTTTTTCGCGCTTCCCGAAGAACTGGCGACGACCGAAGGCTTCCCCACGAATGCGCTCCTCGGATTCACGAACATGCTCTTCAAGCTGCTGTCCGACTACAAGCCGAAAGGGGTCGCCGTCGCCTGGGACACGCGCCCGGCCGAGCGGCTCGAGGTGGCCTCCGACTACAAGGCAGACCGGCGGCCGACACCCGACCTTCTCGCCGAGCAGTTCCCGTTCTTTCGCCCGATCGTGGAGGCGTTCGGCTACCGCAATCTCGAGTTCGAGGGCTGGGAGGCCGACGACGTCATCGCGACGTTGGCGACGCGCGCCGACGAGGCGGGAATCAGAACGGCGATCGTCTCGACCGACCGCGATGCGTTTCAGCTCGTCTCCGACAACGTCAGCCTGATGATGACGCCGCGTGGCGTCTCCGACGTCCAGGTCTACACGCCGGACCGCGTCGAGGCGCGCTACGGAATCCGGCCCGACCAGATTCCGGACTTCATCGGGTTGAAGGGCGACACGTCGGACAACATTCCCGGGATTCCCGGTATCGGCGACAAGACCGCCGGGCAGCTGATCGCCCAGTATGGCTCGTTGGAAGAAGTGATCGAGCACGCCGACCAGTTGTCACCCGCGCGACGCAAGAACATCACCGAGCTCGCCGAACAAGCCCGGCAGTCCAAGCGCCTGGCGACGATGCGGCGCAATCTCGAGCTCGACTGCGATCCGGCGGAGCTCGTTCTCCTGCCGCCCGATCGCTCCGAGCTGCGCGAGATGTTCCGGCGCTTCGAGTTCCGCAACCTGCTCGGGCGGGTCGACATTCTCGACGAAGCCGTCCCGGCCCAGCCGATGCGCGTGCAGGGAACGCAGGTCGCCTGGCAGGAAGGGGAGTTGCCCGAGGTGCGCGGCCGCGCAGCGCTCGCGATCCGCGAGGGCCGCTTCGCGCTGGCGCAGGACGACGGCGTCATCGTCGGAGCATGGGAGGCGGGCCTCGAGCGCAGGCTCGACGAGGCGGAGCTGGTCGCGCACGACTTCAAGGCCTTGCCTCGGCTGACGATGGAGCCGGCGGAAGACACGATGCTGCTCGCATATCTCATCGAACCGGGGCGGGCCGGGTACGAGCTCGACGACCTCGCGCAGGAGTACGGAGTCGAGCCCATCCCCCTTCCGGCGGTCGACGACGAGACGGCTGCGCTCGTGCGCCACGCGGAGATTCCCCGACGGCTCGCACCGACGATGCTCGAGCGTGTCCGCGAACGAGGCGCGGAGAATCTCTATCGCGAGATCGAGCTGCCGTTGACGGCGGTGCTCGCCGCGATGGAAGACGCAGGCGTGAAGATCGACACATACCGGATGGGCGAGATCACCGCCCGCCTCGCCGACCGTGTCGAAGAGCTGGAAGCGAAGGCGTACGAGCTCGCAGGAGAAGAGTTCATGCTCGGCTCGACCCAGCAGGTTGCGCGCATCCTCTTCGAGAAGTTGCAGCTGACACCCGGCCGCAAGGGCAAGACCGGCTACTCGACGGACACGCGGGTTCTCCGGTCGATTCGGAGCGAGCACGAGATCGTGCCCGTGATCGAGGAGTGGCGCGAGTACTCGAAGCTGCTCAACACCTACCTCGGGCCGCTGCCGTCGCTGCTCTCCGAGCTGGACGCGCGCCTCCACACCACCTTCAACCAGACGGTTGCGTCGACAGGACGCCTCTCGACGACGAACCCGAACCTGCAGGCGATCCCGATTCGCACCGAGCTCGGCAAGGAGATCCGCTCGGCGTTCGTTCCCGAGTCCGGCTCGCGCCTGCTGTCGGCCGACTACTCGCAGATCGAGCTCCGAATTCTCGCGCACGTGTCCGGCGAGCCGAAGCTGCGTGAGGCGTTTGCGCGCGGTGACGACATCCACACCGCGACTGCCGTCGAAGTGCTCGGCAAGGAACCGTCGGAGCTGACGTCCGGCGACCGTTCGATCGCGAAGATGATCAACTTCGGCATCGTCTACGGCATCTCCGCGTTCGGTCTCTCGGAGAACCTCGAGATCCCTCGCGAGGAGGCGCAGGCGTACATCGACGCGTACCTCGCCCGGTTCCCGCTCGTCCAGGACTTCATCCAGCGGACGATCGAGCAGGCGAAGCGCGACGGTTACGCGACGAGCCTGCTAGGGCGGCGCCGGCCGACGCCCGAGATCCGAGCCTCCAACCGGGCGACGCGTTCGCTCGGTGAGCGCCTCGCGGTCAACTTCGTCATGCAGGGCTCGAACGCGGACATCATCAAGAAAGCGATGATCGCCATCCACCGGCGCCTCCGCGACGAGGGCCGGGGCGCGCGCCTCGTCCTCCAGGTCCACGACGAGCTTCTGCTCGAGGTGCCAGAGGCGGAGATCGGCCCGGTCCGGGAGCTCGTCAGGGAGGAAATGTGCAGCGCGTATCCCCTTGATCCGCCGTTGGCCGTGGAGATCGGTATCGGCGACGACTGGAGCGAGGCAAAGAGCTAGCAGGCCTGGCGCTGCGACTGGCGAAGGTACGGTTCGTGATGTTCGGTTGAGTGCAGAGCGACTGCCCCTCCGCTCGGGCGCGTGCCTGGTCCTCGCGCTCGTCGCCGTCCTCGCCGGAGGGACTCGGCAGGCCGCAGCCGTAACGGGCCCAGACGTCGTGAGCACGCCTCCGAGCGCTGTGGCCACGACAGCGCCGCTCGATCCCAGTCCCGGCACGCTGCTGACCATCTCTGTCGCCGTGACGCCTGGAGAGAATCCGACGAGCACCGGGCTCTACGTGAACTGCGATCTGAGTTGGCTCGGCCTGGGGCCGTCGGCGCCTCTGTTCGACGACGGGACGCACGGCGATCCGACAGCCGGCGACCTCACGTTCACCATTCAGGCCACGATTCCGTCAGGGGCGATCCCGGGCACTCGCCACGGCGATTGCGGCGTCTTCGACGCGGAAAGCCGCTCGGGCTCGACGTCGTACTCCGTCAACGTCGTCGCAGCCGTTACCGACGCGGCGCCCACTGTTGCCAGCACGACTCCTCTGTCCGACGCAACCGACGTGGCGGCGGACACCAACGTGACGATCAACTTCAGCGAGGCCGTTGATGTGGCGGATTCGTGGTACGCGATCTCCTGCGCGACGAGCGGAGACCACACCGCCACGGTGACCGGGGGACCCCAGAGCTACCTGCTCGATCCAGCTACCGACTTTGCGCCGGGTGAACTGTGCACCGTGACGGTCACGGCGGACAAGGTCACCGATCAGGACACCATCGACCCACCCGACGCGATGGCGAGCGACTATGTCTGGAGCTTTACGACCGCCGCTGCGGCGCCGGTCGACGAGCCGCCGACCGTCTCGGCGGGCGGGCCCTACTCGGTAGACGAGGGATCGTCGGTCACGGTCACCGCGAGCGGCACCGACCCCGAGGGCGGCTCGCTTCAGTACGCCTGGGATCTCGACAACGACGGCACGTTCGAGACGACCGGTCAGACGGCGACGTTCTCCGCGGCCGCGATCGACGGGCCCGCGACCCGCACCATCGCCGTGCGCGTCACCGACGACGGCGGTCTGACGGCAACGGACACCGTGACGGTGACGATCGCGAACGTCCCTCCGGAGGCGACCTTCAACGCACCCGCAGCCAGCCCGGCCGGGTTCCCGTTCACGCTCTCTCTGACGAACGCGAACGATCCCTCTGCCGCGGACACCAGTGCCGGTCTCGAGTATGCGTTCGATTGCGGCAACGGTTACGGAGCATTCGGCGACGACGCGAGCGCCTCGTGCCCCACGACTGACGTCGGAGTGCCTTCGGTGGGCGCGAAGGTCCGTGACAAGGACGGCGGGGTCTCCGAGTACCGGGGCACCGTCTCCGTCTTCGTCTCCTTCTCGAGCCTATGCGACCTCGTGCGCGCGTACTCCACCGATCCCAAGGTCGCCGACGATCTCTGCGCCAAGCTCGACCAGGCCGCGGCCGCCCCGAGCACACGCGCCCTGGAAGGCCTGCTCGGCGCCTTCGCTGGTCAGGTCGACGCGAAGACCGACAAGGGCCTCACCCCGGCGCAGGCCGCCCAGCTGAAGTTCCTGGCGGGCCTCCTCTAACGGCCTCGTCCCCGGGCCCTTTGGCGCTTTCCAAGCGCCCAAAGGCCCCTGGCTATACTGATCGACCGCTTATGGCGACCGAACAAACCGAGCAGCGGATTGCCGGCGACGGCGTCTGGATCACCGGCCCCGACGGTGAGCTGATCCCGGACTACGAGTCCACTTTCCCGACCATCAACGAGGGCGAGGTCGTCCACGGCCAGGTCGTCCGGGTGGACAAGGACGAGGTGCTCGTGGATATCGGTTACAAGTCGGAGGGCGTGATTCCGGTCGCCGAGCTCTCGATCCGGCGTTCGGTGAACCCGGCCGACGAGGTATCGGTCGGCGACGAGATCGACGCCCTCGTGATGACGAAGGAGGACGCTGAGGGGCGGCTGATCCTCTCGAAGAAGCGTGCCCGCTTCGAACTCGCGTGGAAGGCGATCGAGGGCGCCGCCGAGTCCGGTGAGCCGGTGAACGGCCGGGTGATCGAGGTCGTGAAGGGCGGGCTGATCCTCGACCTGGGCGTTCGCGGATTCCTGCCGGCTTCGCTGGTCGACATCCGCCGCGTTCAGGATCTCGACGAGTTCATGGGTCAGGAGCTCCGCACCAAGGTGATCGAGCTCAACCGCTCGCGCAACAACGTCGTTCTGTCGCGACGCGCGGTCCTCGAGGACGAGCGCAAAGAGATGCGGCAGGCGATTCTCGATCGCCTCAACCCGGGCGACGTCGTCGAAGGCCAGATTTCCAACATCGTCGATTTCGGTGCGTTCGTCGACCTCGACGGGATGGACGGGCTCATCCACATCTCCGAGCTGTCCTGGTCCCACGTGAACCATCCGTCGGAGGTGCTCGAGATCGGCCAGACGGTGAAGGTGAAGGTGCTCGACATCGACCGCGAGCGCCAGCGCATCTCACTGGGCCTCAAGCAGACGCAATCCGATCCCTGGCAACAGGTGCTGGAGCAGCACAAGGAAGGCGACGTCGTCGAGGGGAAGGTGACGAAAGTGGTCACGTTCGGCGCCTTCGTCGAGATCCTCCCGGGCGTCGAGGGCCTCGTGCACATCTCCGAGCTCGCGCAGCATCACGTCGAGAATCCCCGCGAAGTCGTGTCGCAGGGCGACACGGTGCCGGTGCTGATCCTCGAGGTCGACGCGGAGCGTCGTCGTCTGTCGCTGTCGCTCAAGCGTGTCGACGCCGACCGGCGCGCGGAGTCGGAGGGCCCGATCGAAGGGACGCCGCATCTCGACCTCTCCGAGGACGTCTTCAGCGATTCTGCCTCGGCACCGCTGGCGCCGGAGCTCGACGCACCGCCGCCTGCGGACGGGGAGGCCACGCCCGGCGAGGCCGTGGGCTCAGGCCACGAAGTCGAGCCTGCTGCGGCCGGCGAGGCACCGGCTCCCGCCGAGCCCGTTTCCGACGAGCACTAACGCGAAGCGCCCACTTGCAGTCGCGATCACCGGCGGAATCGGCGCCGGCAAGAGCGCCGCGCTCGAAGCTTTCGCGCGCCACGGTGCCGCGACGAGGTCGAGCGACCAGATCGTGCACCGTCTCCTCCGCAGCGATCCGGAGGTTCGCCGCCAACTGATCGAGCGGTTCGGCGCGAAGGTGATCGGAACGGAAGGTGCCGACCGGGCGGCCGTCGCCCGCATTGTCTTCAACGACCCCGAGCAGCTCGGCTGGCTCGAGGCGTTGCTGCACCCGCGGGTCGTGCAGGACCACTCCGCCTGGCTTCAGGAGCTCGCCGACGCGCCCGATCCCCCGGCGGTGACCGTGACCGAGGTGCCCCTCCTCTACGAGACCGGTGGCGACGAGCGGTTCGACGTCGTCGTCGTGATCACGGCGCCACCGGACGTTCGGGCGGCGCGGAGGCCGATCGCCGACGAGCGCGAACTGCGTCTGTTCCCGGAGGACGAGAAGATCCGCCTCGCCGACTACACGTACGTCAACGACGGGACGCTTGCGGAGCTGGACGCGTTCGTCGCCGGCGTGATGGCGGAGCTTGCCCCGTGAAACGCATCCTCGGCATGGTGGTGCTGGTCGGCGCGCTGCTCGCGACGTTCGCGACTCTGCAGTCGTCCAAGCCTGGCTGGTGGGAGCGGCTGTGGTACCCGCTCTCCTACCAGCAGATCGTTCGTGGTCACGCGCGCAACTACGACCTCGACCCGGCGCTCCTCGCGGCGGTCATCTACCAGGAGTCGAAGTTCAAGGCCGACGCCCGCTCGAGGTCCGGCGCCATCGGGTTGATGCAGCTTCTCCCGGACACGGCCAAGGGCATCGCCGTCCATACAGGTGGCTCGCAGTTCCGAGTCCAGGATCTGTACGACCCCGAGATCAACGTCCGCTACGGCGCCTGGTACCTCCGCCACCTCCTCGAGAAGTACGGCGACGAGCAGGACGCCCTGGCCGCGTACAACGCGGGCCAGGACAACGTCGACCGCTGGCGCCGCGCCGGCGAGGGCATCCAGTTCGCAGAAACGCGCGCCTACGTCACGCGCGTCGAGGAGCTGAAGCGGATCTACCGCCGCGCCTATGGCGCCGAGCTCGGAACTTGAGGCGAGCAGCCGGTCTCGCTACCGGCGCGGTTCTCGATCTTGAACTGCAATGCGGCCTCGGAGCTGTTCCCACGCATGTCGGCGACCCTCACGGTGATCTCGTAGAGGCCATTCGGGTACGCGCGGGTGTCGACGTAGCTGGCGAGGTTGTAGAGGAACCGTCCGGGCATGAAGTACTGGCGATTCGAGAACCTGGGTGCGTTCTGGTAGCTGCCGCGCGCATAGACGCTCCAGAAATACCGCGAGGCCGGGAGCGTCGTGCGGAAATCGGCTGCGGCCACGTCGTCGACATAGGTGATGCCGGGGACCCTCGCAAGCGACCACGTGAGTAGCGCCGGCGAGAGCGGGAACCCATTGAATACTCCGGGGACCGCCATCGGTGCGGTGTCATCCGCGGCCGCGACGAACGAGACGGTGCCGCAGACGGTCGCCGAGTCGAACGGCAGCAGCGATCCCGCGGGGCGCACGTTGATTGCACGCACCTGGGGGACGGTGTGGTCGCTGTACGGAGCGATGCCACCGCGTGCGAGCGGATTCCAGACCCGCTCGCCCCGGATCTCGGAGAGGTGGACGTGGCCGTAGGCACGCATCACGGTCCCGAGCACGGTCTTGCCGGCAACGACGCTCTGCCCGACGCGAACCTTCAGGATCAAGTGGTAATACTGAAAGACGCGGCGGTCGGTCGTTCTGACCGAGATCGCCGTCCCGTCGATCGGATGCACCGTTCCCGAGACGACCGGATACACGGGCGTTCCTTCGGGCGCGGCGATGTCGATGCCGTTGTGGAAGAGGAACGTCCCCGGCCCCTGTAGGCCGTCCGTGAGCATGGTGTTGCGGAACAGCGTGCGCGGGTCTCCGAAGTTCGCCCGGATCGGATGTTGCTTGTTGAACGGTTTGATCGGCCACGGGTAGGCCGAGGCCGCTGTGGGCGCAGCCAGCGCGCCGAGACAGCAAGCGAGGAGCAGGGGTAGTCGGAAGGGCACGCTGGTAAGACGGATTCGCAGGAGACAAGGTTAGCCCTACTCCCGGACAAGCGCGGAGCGCCTCTCTCGAGGCGCTCCGGGTCGAGGCAAGCGTGGGCTCAGTGATCGAGCCAGGTCTTGCGATTGTGAACGTTGATGATCTGAGAGGTCGAACTGTGGTTCCCCGCCGTGTCCCACGCGGTTGCGGTGATCCTGTAGACGCCGTCCTTCAGCTGCATCGTGTCGAACTTCGCGGCGAGCTTGAAGAGGTACACACCGGGCTGGTACCAGTAGCGGTGCGTGCCCATCTGGACCATGTTCATGTGGGTGCCGCGCGCATAGGTGTGCCACATGTCGCTCGTGGGCGGCAGGTCGTGGCCGACGTCCATCGCGGTCGTCTCCGGCACCACCCGTTGGGCGGCGGGGAACGACTCGATGCGATACGTGAGCTTCGCTGGGGTGATCGGGAGCCCGTTCCACATGCCGGGGACAGGCACCGCCGGCGTATCGGCGGCGGCCGCGACGATCTCGATGCTGCCGCGCAGGTATTCGGGCAGGAGATCGGGCCCGGCATCACGGAACCGGAAGGTGATCGCGCTGACGTGAGGCGTCGTGGCGTCGGCGTAAGGCCCTATGTGGCCCGGCGCGAGCGGATTGGTGGGTTTGCCGTTCTCGAGCTCGGTGAGGTGAACGTGCTCGGACCCCCGCAAGATCTGACCGAGGATGGTTTGCCGTGCCTGAACGTGGTCGCCCACCCTCACGGCGGAGTGGATGTGCCAGTACTGGAAGGAGCTGCCAGCGTCCGAGTCGACCTCGACCCAGTCGGGCGTGACGATTCGAACGATGCCATTGCGGACGGGGTAGACGTCCGTGCCGTCGGCGGCCGAGATGTCGATTCCCTGGTGGTATGAGCATGCGCACCGGCTTGTCATGAGCCCGCGTACGGTCGGGTTGCCGCGGAAGATCGAGCGGGGATCGGCAAAGCTGCCGCGGACGGGGTGCTGGCGGTCGAACGGCTTGACGGGCCAGCCGTATGACGCCGCAAGCGATTCCGACGACGCCTGGGGTGTGGATGCGGCGGTGGACGTCTGTGCCGGGAGGGCCGTCCTCCCTGCAAGGGCGCCGCCACCGATCGCCGCTGCGAGGAGGAACATCGTGGCCATGCGGCGTCGAACGCCGCGCTGGGTATGAGAGTTGGTAGCCATGGGGCCACCGTCGAAGGGGGTCGCAACGGCTCTCTCAGCGCGGGCTAACGCTTCCCTAACGGGCCCGGTTAGGGACGGATTAGCGCGCTCCGCGACGCTTCGGCGCACCGCCGGGCCCCGCCGGCGTGCAGCTATCCAGGAGGAAGCAAGCGTGTTACAAAGGTCACATGCCTGAGTTCCGAATCCTCGGACCGTTGGAGGTGGATCAGGAGTCGGGCCCGGTCCTTCTCGGCGGCTTGAAGCAGCGCGCCGTTCTCGCCCTCCTGCTGCTCGAGGCCGGCCGCGTCGTGTCGACCGACCGTCTCGTCGACGCGCTCTGGGGCGAGGAGCCGCCTCGAACCGCCGTCACCTCGCTGCAGAACTTCGTCTCTCAGCTGCGGAAGGCACTCGGATCGGAGATCCTCGAGACCAAACCGCCCGGTTACCGGGTGAATGTTCGGCCCGGCGAGCTGGATCTCGATCGGTTCCGTGCTCTGGTCGAGAGCGCGCGAGCGGGGGATCCGGCCGAACGCTCTCGGACCTTGCGAGAGGCTCTCAGCCTCTGGCGCGGCTCTGCGCTTGCCGACTTCGTCTTCGAGGCCTTCGCTCAGCCCCATATCGCGCATCTCGAAGAGCTTCGCCTCGTGGCGCTCGAAGAGCGGGTCGAGGCCGACCTCGATGCTGCGCATCACGCCGAGCTCGTCGGCGAGCTCGAGGGTCTGGTCGAGCAGCATCCAGTCCGGGAAAGGCTGCGCGGTCAGTACATGCTCGCGCTCTATCGGTCGGGCCGGCAGGCCGAGTCGCTCGACGCGTACCAGGAAGGGCGCAGGATCCTGGTCGAGCAGCTCGGGATCGAGCCGAGTCGCGAGCTCCAGCAATTGCATGGCGCGATCCTGCGACAGGAAGCGGGCCTCGAGGCTCCTGGTGCAGCAACTCCATCCGAGGATCACTTCGAGCAGGTGCTGCTCGCGCTCTACAGCGGCAGGCTCGTGGCAGTGCTGGGCGCGGAGGTCGCAGAGCTGGCGACGAGACTCGCGCAGCGGTTCGACTACTCCGACAACGGCTTCACTCTGCCCAGGGTCGCGCAATACGTCGCGGTGATGAAAGGCTCGGGCCCGCTCTACGACGAGCTTCACGCGCTGCTCGATGCCGAAGCTGCGCCGACGCCGATTCATCGCTTCTTCGCGTCGCTACCGCCACTGCTGCGGGAGCGCGGGGTCCCTCATCAGCTGCTGGTGACGACGAGCTACGACCTGGCACTCGAGGCTGCCTTCCTCGAGGCCGGCGAGGAGTTCGACGTCGTCTCCTACATCGCTGCAGGTCCCAACCGCGGCAAGTTCTGTCACATCAGCCCGAACGGCACCGGACGCCTGATCGACCTGCCGAATACCTACGCCACGGAGCTGTCGCTCGAGAAACGGACCGTGATCCTCAAGCTGCACGGGCAGGTGGACCGCGGCCCGGACCGGGAGTGGGAGAGCTTCGTCGTCACCGAGGACGACTACATCGACTACCT
>Ga0070706_100002021_pt1 | contig 20814 bp, 12 predicted proteins | sample KBSK5501metaG_FD_65476 | JGI IMG/M metagenome (GOLD analysis project Ga0070706, IMG submission 65476) | Corn, switchgrass and miscanthus rhizosphere microbial communities from Kellogg Biological Station, Michigan, USA - KBS K5-50-1 metaG | ecosystem: Host-associated > Plants > Roots >... | reverse complement strand
CTGGCGTGCGATCCTCGCCCGGATCGTCGCAGGCCGTCGCGTGCGCATGGGCGCGATGGCGGGCGTGCGATCATGGACATGGCAGGACTCTGCTGCCGCGCCGTGACGAAGCGGAGCACGCGGGCCGGGGAAGGAAACAGGTGTGCTTCTCGCCGCAGGCTGACATCGTCGGCGGCTTGGTCATCTGCGCGATCGGCGTCGACGCTGTCCGCCACGTCCACCAGCGCCGCGAGTTCCTGGCCCTGGCGTGGATCCCCTTGCTGCTCGGTGCCCACCAGTTCATCGAGGCGCTCGTCTGGTTGTGGCTCCAGGGCCATGTGCCGCGCGCGATCGGCCACGTCGCGCTCTGGGTGTACCTGCTGATCGCGTTCGTTGTGCTGCCCGTATTCATCCCGCTGGCCGTGATCGCGCTCGAGCCGACGAAGCGGCGGAAATGGATGATGGCGCCGTTCGCGTCGATCGGTGCTGTGATCGCCGTGGCCCTGTTGGCCGCGATGATCCGTGGCCCGGTCGGCGTGAGACTCGCTCCCTACCACCTCTCCTACGGCCTCCGGTTGCCCGACGGCTTCCTGATCGTCGCCCTGTACGTCGTCGCCGTGTGCGGGCCGCTCCTGCTGTCGGGCTACCGCCACGTCGCTTTGTTCGGCATCGTCAACCTCGTAGCCGTCATCGTCATTGCCCGGCTCACGGTTTCCGGGTTCGCCTCCGTGTGGTGCGGGTGGGCGGCCGTGTCCAGCGCCGCCATCACGCTGCATTGCCGCTTCGCCAAGCCCCATCCGGACCGCGCCCGGCCCGAGGTCGACGACCTCATTTCCACCGGCTGACCGGTACTCCGCGGCCCGCCTCGGTAAACGGCCTGAATCAGTCATGAGCGAGCCGGAGGGGCGCGGCGCTGCCTGGACTGAGGAGCGAGGAACGAGCGACGAGGGAAGGCGGCGCCTCAAAGCGCCCCGGAGGCGAGCGGGAGAATCTGGCGTCAAGAGAGCAGTGGTCGGCCCGCCGGGACCGGGTGGCGTGATTCTCACCGGCCGGTCCACGGCGGACCCCCGGTCCGGCCGGCTGCTGATCTCACAGCTGCGGCTGGTCCCGGTAGATGCGGTCTGGCCATTGTGCCTGGCCGGCGCCGGTCCGTATGTGAAACTCCGGATCCTGCGCCGCGTCCGCCATTTTCACGGGGTGCGGCTGCCGGGGTCCGGAGCAATATCGCCAAATATACCTTCCGGCGATATTCACGTCCACGGTGTGCAACTTTCACTGCCTGCGACTGGATGGGATGGAGCTACCGCAGGTCAGGCCGTTGTCGCGGCCTTTCAGGCGCAGTCCCGCAGCGCTCTCGTTGACAGCGGACGGGGTGCTCGTAGGGTCAGGGCGACCGGCCGGATCCGGCGGCCTGGCTTGCGTGCGGGAGCTGCCGCCGGGTTTCGTTCGGCCGGAAGAAAATGCAGCACGGCGAAAGGACCCCGGATTCATGAACACATGCCTGCGGGGGTCAAAAGAACCGGCGGCACACCATCGGCGGCGCATCCTCTCTTTGCTCGTCTCGGCGGCCGTGGTTGTATTGCCCGCGGTGACGCTTCAGTCGGCCGCGCACGCGGCGCCGTCACCGAATGGCGAGTTCGACTACGCCGAGGCGCTGCAGAACTCGATGTTCTTCTACGAGGCGCAACGGTCCGGGCAACTCGCGCCGGACAATCCGGTCGATTGGCGCGGTGACTCCGACCTTTCCGATGGCTCAGGCAACGGGGTGAACCTGACCGGCGGCTACCACGACGCTGGCGACCTGGTGAAGTTCGGCCTGCCGCAGGCGTGGGCGATGAACATGCTGGCCTGGGGGTTGCTTGACTATCGGCAGGGGTACACGGCGGCCGGCCAGTATCAGGCCGCGCTGGAAAACCTGCGCTGGGGCGACGATTACATCATTGCGGCGCACCCCACCGCCAACGTGTTCTACGGCCAGGTCGCGGATCCGAACACCGACCACCAGTTCTGGGGGCCGGCCGAGACGAACCCGACGGTCCGGCCGTCGTACGCGGTCACCTCCTCGTGCCCAGGCTCGGACCTGGTGGGGCAGGCCTCGGCGGCGCTCGCCTCCTCCTCGATCGTCTTCCAGACCACGGACCCGAAGTACTCGGCCCAGCTGCTGTCCCAGGCGGAGTCGCTGTACAGCTTCGCGAACAGCTACCGCGGCGACTACGCGAGCTGCATCACCTCCGCGTCGGGCTTCTACAACTCATTCAGCGGGTACTGGAGCCAGCTCGTGGCCGCGGAGATCTGGCTGTACAAGGCGACCGGCACGGCAAGCTGGCTGACGCAGGCGGAAACGGACTTCGCGAACCTGCCGCTGGCCTCGCAGTCCACGCTGCACGAGTACAACTGGACGGTCAACTGGGACGACAACAGCTTCGCCGACTACGTGTGGATGGCCCAGCTCACCGGCCAGCAGCAGTACATCACCGACGCCGAGAACAACCTGGACTGGTGGACGACCGGCTTTAACGGCACGAAAGTCAGCTACTCGCCGGGCGGCGAGGCTTTCCTGTCCAACTGGGGGTCGCTGCGGTACTCGGCGAACGCGGCGTTCACCGCGCTGGAATTCAGCAACTACTTGACAGCCAGCGGCCTGGACCCGACCAGGGCGGCGACCTATCACAACTTCGCCGTCCAGCAGATCAACTACATCTTGGGCGACAATCCCAACCACGAGAGCTACGCCGTCGGATTTACCAACGACGGCACAAATACCGCCTGGTCGCAGTACCCGCATAACGCTCCGGCGCACGACTCCTGGTCTGACAACCTGACCACGCCCGCGGCGACCCGGCATCTCGACTACGGCCTGCTGGTCGGCGGCCCGGCCTCGGCCAACGACCAGTACACCGACCAGCGGGCCAACTACCAGGAGACCGAGGGCGCGCTCGACTACAACGCGCTTTACTCGGGCGACCTGGCCGCGCTCACCCAGCAGTACGGCGGCACCCCGGTCGCGAACTTCCCCGCGCCGGAGACCCCGGACGGGCCGCAGGTCTACGTGCAGGCCGCGGTCAACAACCAGGGCAGCAATTTCATCGAGATCAAGGCGCTGATCACCAACCAGTCGGCGTGGCCTGCCCGGCAGATGCCGAACGCCAGTTTCCGGTACTACTTCACCCTCGACCCGGGCGAGACGCCGAGCCAGATCACGCTGAGCTCGTCGTACAGCCAGTGCCAGGCGCCGTCCGCGCCGGTTCAGTACTCCGGGAGCATCTACTACATCCAGGTGTCCTGCGCCAACCAGAACATCGAGCCGGACGGCGAGGCCGACTACACGAACATCAACTTCCAGGCCCAGGTCCAGTTCCGGATCACGTTCCCGGCGGCGCACAACCCCGCGCAAGACTGGTCGTTCCAGGGCATCCCGACCTCGTCAGGGGCGACGCCGGTCACCGTCAGCGACATAACCCTGTACTCCGGGAACACGCTGATCTGGGGAAGCCCGCCGGCCGCGGGCACGCCGCCGGCCGCGGGTACGCCGCCTGCCGCGCCAGCGGCGCTGGCCGCGTCGGGCGTGACCACCACCGGTGCCACGCTGTCCTGGACCGCGCCCAGCGCCGGCAGCAACGCGATCGCCGGGTACGACGTCTACACCTCGGCGGGCACGCCCGTGGGCACCACCACCGCGACCTCGTACGCGCTGACCGGCCTGAACGCGAACCGGACGACGCCGTACGGCTACTACGTCGAAGCCGTGGACACCCAGGGCCTCGCGTCGCCGGCATCGAACATCGCCCAGTTCATCACGTCGCCGGGCACGTCGCTGACCGCCTTGATGAGGGTGCCGCCCTCGGCGCCTTCCACACCGTCCGTCACCGCGGTCAGCGCCACCGGGGCCACGCTCACCTGGAGGGCGTCCACGGCAGGCAGCAACACGCTGGCTGGATACGACGTCTTCGAACTGGCGCCGAAGGCCGCGCTGGTGGCCAAGATCACCTCGACCTCCTACGCGCTGACCGGGCTGGCTCCGGGCACGCCATACGCCTACGTGGTCGAGGCGGTCGACAGCCAGGGCCGGACGTCTCAGTTCGCGCCGCCCGCCACGTTCTACACGGGCACGCCGAGCGGCGGTGGCACTCCGACGCCGACCCCGACGCCGACACCGACTCCCACCCCGACGGTGACCCCCACTCCGACACCAACGCCCACGCCGACACCAACGCCCACGCCCACCCCCACTCCCACCACGTCCGGGTCCGGAGCGCTGTCTTGCTCGGCCACGTATGCACTGGTGAATTCGTGGTCCGGCGGCTTCCAGGGGCAGGTCACGCTGACCGACACCGGCGCGAACCCGATCAGCTCCTGGACGCTGACCTGGACTTTCCCCGGTGACCAGAAGATCACCACCATCTGGAACGCCACCGCGACCCAGTCCGGAGAGAAGGTCACGGCGGTCAACGAGCCCTACAACGCGACGATCGCCGCATCGGGCTCGGTCACCATCGGCTTCACCGGGACCTACACCAACAGCAACGCGTCCCCGACCAGCTTCTCCGTCAACAGCACGGCATGTACCTGAGATCCCTCCATGCTAGGGCCGGGCGAATACCGGCTCGGCTAGGAGGACCTGCTGAGAATGTATGCACCGGTACTTGTCGCCTTATGCCTCGGCCGTAGCTGGCGAGCTACGTCTGTCTGATCAAAGGCGGCAAATCCAACGTCAATAAGAACACGCCCTACCGCGGCGCCGAAAGCCGTAATAACATCGATCCCACTATAGGGACGGTCGAGTGCGCGGAGCGCCTGCTCATCATAGTCACGCATAATTGACTTCATCGCCCTTCGAAGTCTATCGCTGGCATCAATCTCTGCGCCTAGAGGCTCGAGCGGGTCGGGACCAGGACACCTGTTCCGTTTTCCTCGGCTAGCTTTTGCATAATTCGATGAAGGGTTGGGGACTAGGTCATAGTTTTGTCCATTTGGGGATACATGAATCAGTGGTTCACGAGCAGAGACATAACGACCAGGTCCCACTGAAGCACTCTCCACATACCGTTTGCTGTATTCTGCCTCACCATTTTGCCAGTTGGCCATGAAAGCCAGTACTGAACTCATGTGCAGGCGTGCTATAACTGAGCGTAGCTTGTCATCCGAGGTGGCCCTGCAGCCAAATGGAATAAACCCATGATAGGCGTCTGTCAAGTAGGCAATAATGTGCTCGGTGGTTGCTTCCGTGTTGTGAGAGAGAAAGGAATGAGCATCCATCTTTATCCCGCGAGCGAGACAGTCTAAAAGAAACCTCTCCTGCCAGTTACCTCGCTCCGACTCGTGCTCAATAACGAAGTGATCTCTTGAGCCATCACTCCAGCTTCTGTTGGCCGGCTGCCTTGTTTGCTTCTTCTGGAGCCCTCGATATGCAATAACATCATTTGCGGCCCACGTAACCCAAATACCGGCCCGCAGCGTGCCGGCTCTTATGCCGCTGGGGAGTTGATCGACAGTCTTATGCACTACTGACTGCGTCAATAAGCCAGTGACCAGAAAGAGGCGTGCATCATCGCCGAACCAGACTCGGGCAAAGTCTGTGCGGATCCCAGCCCTCAGTGGTCTGACAACGTCTACAACAGGGTCCTTCAGAGCAGCTCTGACCATGAAGTCGTCACCCTCCAGAAGACCAGCGGCCAAGGGGGCCATGTTCATAGCGAATCTGTGCGCAATAACTCGCACCACAGCGCCCCGCATTATTTCACTGGCGGCCAGTCTGGCGCTGTGCGGCTCTAGCGAGAGTAGCGGACCGCCAGTAAGGTACTGACGCCCTTCGTTCATCACCGAGAAAACATTGTCCACGGTCGGCTCTTTATGCATCGCATTCGACCACTCAACCGACTTCTGCCGCACCGCTGGATTTTCCTCAGAGAAATACCCGCCGGGATCTTCCGGTCCTACACACTTCTTGGTCATCGTTCAAAATTAAAATATGTAACATAGTATTGTCAACGCTTCGGATCCTGATGACCTCTGCCGGTCCTCGGCGACCCCGGCAGACCGCTGGATATATGGGACGCTGGCTCACCCGCGCCGGAACTCCACGATGTGCCAGGGCAGCACGTCCTCGACCGAGGTATCACGGGCAAACGCGTAGCCCTCCGCGGCCATCAGGGACTGGAGTTCTTCGAGCGTGCGCTCCCGGCCGCCCTCCACGACCATCATGAGCAGGTCCATTGTGTGCGCCAGCGAGGGACGGGGCGGCGTGGGCAGCAGGAGCCCGACCACGAGCAGCGTGCCGCCCGGGCGGCTGGCCCGGTGGCAGTTCGCGATGATCCGCCGGGCGTCGCCGTCTTCCCAGTCGTGCAGCACGTTGCTGACGACGTGCAGGTCGCCGTCGGGCACGTGGTCGAAGAAATCGCCCGCGACGATCTCCACCCGGTCGTCAAGGCCCGCCGTGGTCAAGACCGCGGGTGCCTCGGCCAGTGCCTCAGCCCGGTCGAACAGCACTCCCCGCGTGCCCGGCGCAGCGCTCAGCAGGTGGGCCAGCAGCGTCCCCCGGCTGCCGCCGACATCGACAATCCGCTCCGCGGCAGGCGGCGCGTAGCCTGCCGCGGAGATCCGCCCGACCAGCATGGACGTGACCTGGCTCATGGCGCGGGCAAACCAGGTGGCGTCGTCGGGATGCCGCTCGAAGTACTCCCATGTCCCCCCGGGCAGGGCGGGGTCCACCGGGTCTCCGGTCTTGACGATCTCGGCCAGGCGGCCGAATCCCTGCCAGATCGGCGGCGTCAGGAACCCGACGGCCATGCTCCGCATCGAACCTTCGGCATCCGTCCGCAACCGCGATCCCATCCCGGTCAGCGCGAACCTTCCCTGATCGTCCCGGGTTATCAGGCCGTACATGGTCGCCGCGGCCAGCAGCCGGCCGAGTGGGCCGGGCGCCGCCCCGGTGGCGGAGGCCAGGTCCGCCGCCGTCCGCGCGGTCTCACCCAAATGATCAGGCACGGCCAGGAGGGCTAAGACATGGGCCACCTGGGCCGCCGCGTACCCATCAAGTAACCGTGCCAGCTGGCGGCCCTCATCCCCGTCCACCGCCGTAGCGAGATGCGATACTTCGTCAGCCATGACCCGACCTCCAGTTCAGCAATACTCTAGCCGAGCTTGATCGCGGTGCCCGTAGGTCTTGCGCGCCGATGGGCCTTACACGTGCCGCTTGGCATCCCGTCGCTCATGGGCGGCGATGAGATAGGCCAGGGAGCGCGCCAAGTGCCACCGCTAGGAGAGCCACGGTTATGAGCAGCAGGCCGAAGATGGCCCGTTCCAATCCGAACCGGGCGAAAAGGAACGCGCCGAGCAGGGGCCCGAGGGCCAGCGCTATAAGTGAGGTCAGCCGACCAACGCTCATCACACGAGCCAGCATCGTCTTGGCATTCCGGACCACGAATGTATCGACTTCTATGTTGCCCAGCGCACCGCTGAGCCCCATGATTGCCATCACCGCTGCCATGACCCAGAAAGAAAGGCTGCCCCAGAGAAACAATATGCCGAACATCACCGCCCAGATCAACATCTGAATCTGGAGCATGTGGTGCTCGAAATGACGGAACAACAGGGACGCGGCCGCCGACCCGAGCGCGCCCCCTGCGCCCGATCCGGCCAAGACCACGCCAATGCCGATGGAGGGCAGGTTCCCGACGTGAGCTTCGGCGAAGAAGACCATGATGAGGGCTTGGCTTACAAGCGTTGCGCCGCCGGTCAGCAGTAGTGCGATTTCGGCGAAGCGGTGCCTCCGGAGCCATCCGAAGACGTTGGTGATCTCGTGCCGCAGGTGCGGGCTCGCCACTCGTTCCCGCCTCGCACCACCCTGCCTTTTTCCTATCCGCCACAGAGCGCCGACGGTAACGGCGAACGAAAGAGAATCGGCCAGGAAGGGAAGAAGCCGCCAGAGCCCGAACAGGAGGCCGCCCAGTGGGCGGCCCACCAGGATGACCATGTGCGTTCTGGCTTCGCTGCTGGCGAGGGCAGGCACCACCTGACGGGGTTCCACCAGGGAGCTGGCGAAGCGCCGCTCGGCGAGCCCAGAGAAGACCGCGAGGATCTGCTCGACGGCGGCGAGGGCGACAAGCCCAGCGACCCCGATGAGGTGTGTCACCAGCAGCGTGACGATAGCCAAGATGACGGCACCCCGGCCCATTTCGCTGTGGAGCATCGCCTTGCGCGGATCCCACCTGTCTATGAGCGCGCCAGCCGGCAGATAGGCGAGAGCGCTCGGTGCGAGGGCGGCGAAGCTGGCCCAGCCCGCGTCCGCCGCGGAGCCGGTGAGCCTGAGAACGAGCAGGGGATAGGCGATGGACGACATCCGGCTGCCGAGCATCGAGATGAACGATCCACCCATGAGTAGCCGGAAGTTCCGACCGAACGGCGGGGTGGTGCTGGCCCGCTCGCCTCGTGAGGCTGTTATGACCGACACGTGAAGCTCTAACTATGAAGGGCGATATTCGCTAGGTTGGTTATTTGACATACCATGCCTGAGGCGTACTGACAGGAACTTCCAGAAACCAAAACTCCACTCCCGAAATTCCAAATCAGCTCTTTCGATCGTTTAAGTTGAAATGTGTCCGACGGGCCTGGTGATCTATCCAGATCCTAGCTTCCGTGTGGGCTGTTCTGGGCGGGCACCCCTCCTTCTTGCTCACCCCCCAAGTGATATGCCGTAGCGTGCGTCCCGGGCGCCGCTTGGCGTACCCAGGCCAGACAACCGACTTATCACACGGCAGCCTCCGTTGAGCCGGTGTTTATCGAACCGTTCATGATCGAACTGGCGCTGGCCGCTGACGGCTGGGCGAGGCGCCAGCAGCGTGCCGCAAGAGCGCATGCCGGTGACGCTCCGTCGTGCGATACGTGTGATTCAATCCCAGTATGGGAGCGGAGGCTAGGTCCGAATGGCCGGCGACGCTCGACGTCGCGGCGCTCATGGCAGATGGCTGGAATCCCGTCCCCTTCCGCGAGTTCATCATCAAGATCCACAGCAGGTGCGATCTTGCGTGTGACTACTGCTATATGTACGAAATGGCTGATCAGTCCTGGCGAGACCAACCGCGCCGGATGTCACGCCAGATCGCGGAGCTTACCGCGATGCGTATCGGCGAGCATGCTAAGGCCCACAGACTTACGAGCGTTGGACTGGTCCTGCACGGCGGTGAGCCACTGCTGGCGGGACCAGACCTGATCTCCTACCTGGTCACCGCAGTCCGCGATGCGGCTGGGCCAGCTGTGGCGGTCGAGGCAAACGTACAAACGAACGCAGTGGGGATCGATGATTCCTACTTGGGACTCTTTGACGAGCTTGGCATCCGGGTCGGGGTAAGCCTGGATGGCGCTGCGCAGGATCACGACCGGCATCGCCGGTTTGCTAGCGGTCGGGGCAGCCACGCGGCGGTGGCCGCGGGGCTGCGGCGCTTAGCCAACCCTGGCTACCGGCACCTTTTCAGTGGATTGCTGTGCACGATCGACCTGAGAAACGAACCGATAGCTACCTACGAGGCGCTCGTTGCCTTCGAGCCACCCAGAATCGACTTCCTGCTCCCGCACGGAACGTGGGTCTCACCACCGCCTGGACGGATACCTGGCGCCGCCGAGACTCCCTACGCGGACTGGCTGACTGCCGTCTTCGACCATTGGTACCCCGCGCCGCGGACCCGGATCCGCCTGTTCGAGGAGATCATGCATGTGCTGCTCGGCGGAACGTCCGCGTCCGAAATAGTGGGCCTCGAACCATCGCGACTCGTTGTTATCGAGACCGACGGGGCAATCGAACAGGGTGACGCGCTCAAGGTCGCCTTTCAGGGAGCACCACAGACCGGTTTGCACGTGGCCCGCGACCGGCTCGACGCCGCGCTGCTTCTCCCGGGCATCGTGGCCCGGCAGTTGGGAGAACGAGCGCTATCCGCCGATTGCCAGGTGTGTGGTATCCGCAAGGTTTGCGGCGGTGGCCTCTACGCTCACCGCTACCGGGCCGGTAGCGGATTCGCCAACCCGTCGGTCTACTGCCCGGACCTGATGCGTCTCATCGGCCATATCCGCAACACCATGCAAGCCGACATCGGCGCTCGGTTGGCGAGGAAGGAGGCCGGATGAGCATGGAGACCCACCGCCTGCCCGTGGAGTTTTTCGACGCGCTGGCCAAGGGGGGCGGTGGACCCGAAGCTGTCCGAGTGCTGGCTGCGGCACAGTACAGCAAGCATCTGCTTCTCCTGAGGGGCGTCCTGGCTGGCGCGCGCACGGCTGGCCACGACCAGACGCGACTCGCACACCATGGATATAGACTGCTCACCGATGCCCAGCGTCACGATCCGGCTGCCGCCGACGCGGTGATCCGGCATCCATCGGTGGGGGCGTGGGCTCGGCGTACGCTCCGCGCGTTGCGGGGCGGTCCCCCGATGTCCGGCGCAGAGCCGGCCGGGTTGTGCGCAGTCGCGGCGGCGGCGGCGATCAGGGCGAGACTGTCGGCGGAGATCGAGGTGCCACCGATCGCTGGAGTCGTCATGCTGCCGTCTCTTGGCTCTGCTGCCGTAGCCGGCGGCAGCGCCACGGTTAGTAGCTCCGCGAGCGGTGCCGTGGTGCTGTCGGCGCACGGGCAGGTCGATATACCTGCCGATCCGCATCAGGATGCGCCGGGCTGGCAGGCCCTGCGGCACCTGAGGGCCGGGTCCTTCGAGGTTCTCATCGATGACCTGGATCCGTTCCGCATGCCTGCCGCGATCGACGTGGCGCCCCGCCTGGGTGCAGCGGATCTCGACGGATGGGAGGTGGCCTTCCGTGAGGCATGGCTGCTGCTCACTCGGCACCATCCGGAGATAGCCGCGGAGGTTGCTATCGCCATCCGAGTGATGGTTCCGCTCACTCTGCCGCCTCGTGGCCAGGTCAGTTCTAGCTCGGCGGAGAACTTCGGCGCTATCGCGCTGTCGGAACCGGCCGACCCGCGCATGTTGGCGGTCACGCTCGCACACGAGGTACAGCATCTCAAGCTGTCCGCGCTGCTCGATATCGTGCGCCTCACCCATCCCGACAACGGGCGCCGCTTCTACGCGCCGTGGCGTGACGACCCCCGGCCGGTCAGTGGCCTGTTCCAGGGCGCGTATGCCTATCTCGGAGTGAGCGGCTTCTGGCGCCGCCAGCGTCACCTTGACCACGGTGCCGCCAGGATCCGCGCCCACGCAGAGTTCGCGCGATGGCGGGATGCCGCCGCGACTGTTCTCGAAACGCTACGATCTAGCGGGCTGCTTACCCCCGCCGGACTGGACTTCGTCGAAGGTATGACGCGCGCTTTGTGCCCTTGGCAGCACGAGCCCGTCCCCGCGGAGGCGCTGGCACTGGCACGCCGCGAGGCCGGGCAGCACCTAGCCGACTGGCGGGCCGCCAACGGGCCGGTACCGGCCTGACGGCGGGCGCGAGGTCAGATCGGCGGGGGGTCGAAGTCGAAGTCCAGCCGACGTCCTTCGGTGGCAGCAATCGTGTCGGCGTGCTCTGGGCCAAGGGTGTCCGCATAGCGGCCCAGCGTGTCCACTGAGAGCCTCTCGGCTTCCTCGACCGCCCCATCGGCGCGCCGATCGAGTGCTAGGTTGGCCGCGCAGCCCAGGGTCAGTGGGTGGCTCTCGCCCAGGAGGCTGCGCAGACGCGCCCATGTGTCCTCGCCAAGCGTCCGCGCCCCCGCGGTCTCGTTGAGCACGGCGAGATCGCTGGCGAGGTTCGTGGCGACCGTCAGTGAATAGTGGTGGTCGCGGGTGAGCCTGTTGTCGAGGCCCGCGAGAGCGGCCTCGTTCAGGAGGCGGGCTCCGGCCTTATCTCCGGTTACTCTCTGGAGCAGCGCGAGATTGGCGGAACATGCGTGGTTGTATGGGTGATCAGGACCGTAGACCTCGGGGTATTGCGCCACTGTGCGCTCTGCCAGCGCGAGCGCCTTTGCGGTCTCGCCGATCGTCCGCTGGATATTGGTCAAGCTGATGGCCGCGGCGAGGCTATCCGGATGCCGCTCACCGAAAAGCCGGGTACGTCGGTCGTAAATATCCGCGGCGAGTTCAAGCGCCTCGTCGTAGCTGGTCGCGATCCGCCGGAGCGCAATCGACAGGTCTACCCCGGCCCGCAGGGTCAAATAGTGTTCCGGACCGAGCGCTTCCCGGCCGTAGTCGTAGGCGTCCTCACCGACGTCGCGCGCCTCAGCGTACTCGCCGCACAGCCGAACAGAACGCGAAAGGCCGTTCCAAGAAGTTAGTACGTCTGTGGCCAAAACGTCGGCCGTCGCCTCGCTCTGCAGAAGGAAGGTGCGCTGGTGCAGCTCCCGTGCGCGCACGTAATCGCTGTTGAGCCCATAGTCGAGGGCCAGACTGTTCATCACGCGCAGTGTCCGTGGGTCGTCCTCTCCAAGTGCCTCCTTATGAAGGCCAAGCGACTCCTCGTCCCGCGAGCGTGCGGCCACAAAATCACCGCGGGCTCGCAAGTCCGAGCCAAATGAGTTCATCAAGACCAGACTAAGCGGATCTCGCTCGCCGAGAATCTTCCGCGCCCGGCCGAGCGTCACCTCATCGAGGTCGTAGGCCGCTGAATACTGTCCGAGTTGCCGGAGCGCATTGGCCAGGTGACGCTGGACGGCCAGCACGGCGGGATCGTCAGGGCCGGAATCCTTTATCCACTGCTCAAGGAATCGCTCGGCGAACAAACGGGACGATCCCTGGTCACCGGACTGGTAGAGATAGCGCACGACATCAAGCGCGAACGCCCGCACCTCGGGAACGTGGCACCCCGCAAGCTCAGTGGCGGTTGATGCCATATGGGCGACGAGATCTCCGTACCGTGGCCAGAGCAGGTTGTCGTCGGGATTTTTCGGCGCGCCCGCGGCCAGGATAAGATGGACCTCGTGCCGGTAACTCGCCTGCTGGTCCGGATCGAGTTCGCCGCGGAGCAGCGCCTGGATCAGCCGGTGGACCTGGATCGTGCGGCCATCGATCTTGACCAAGGCGAACCGTCCCAGTTCCCGGATGGCCCGCGCCAGCAAGATGGGCTTCGACAGCAGGTCGCTCACGCGCGTATCTGTCGCCTGTGTGCCTCGCCGGAACAGGTCGCGCGGGATGGGCTCAGGACCCAGGAACGCGCAGCAGCGCAGCAGTTCCATGGCCTGCGGAAGATGCTGGTTCAGTGTCATGACCGAGAGCTTCCACGCGGCGGTCATCGACAGCGGATACTCCGGTGGGTTGCCCTCGGCCATGATCTCCGCGGCGTGCTCCCTCAGCAGCCGCAGGTACTCCTGGACCGGCATCCCGGTCTCCGCCTGCAGCGCTCCAGCTTGCTCGAGCGCCAGCGGGAGGTCGCCTAGCTCCTCGGCTAGCTGCGCCGCTTCGGACTTGCTCATTCCTCTCGGCACTCGCTTGGCCAGGAAGTCCGTGCTCTCATCACGGGTGAACACGTCCACCGAGATCGTGTCCACGACCGACTCCCAGCGGTGGTTGCGCGATGTGATCAGGACGTCGCCCGGTCCGTCTGGGAGGATCTCTTTGAGATCTTCTGGCTGGTCAGCGTTATCGAAGATCAGCAGCCACCGAGTGTGGGGCTCGCCCCGGCGCAGGGCGTTGAGTACAGCCGCCGAGGCTGTATCGATCCCGGCAGCGGTGGCCGATTGCAGCCCGAGTGGCTCGGCTAGGGCCGCTAACGACGAGCGGACGAGCGCCGGCTGGTCGGCCGGGATCCACCAGACAAGCTCATACTCCGAGCGGTACCGGTAGGCGTACTCGATGGCCAGCGCGGTCTTGCCCACGCCGCCCATGCCCTGGAGGGCATGGGGCAGAACGGCGGTGACCCTGGTGGCCACGCCCTGCCGAAGCTGGCCGAGGATATCCTGTCGGCCGGTGAAGTTCTTGTTGCGCTGCGGGATGTTCCCCCAGATGGCGGGAGCGGCTCCCGGCGCGGGCAGCGAATCCGATACCGTCACAGGGCTATCTTATGCACATGACCAGCGTTGCATGGTACGACCCGGCCTGCGGTTTCATGATCCAAATTGGGGTGACGGAAGCGGTCAGTGTGACGCAGTGATTGGCGCCGCGCTACGGCTTTCTGATCTGTCTGGGCCGACACTCGACAGATGGTTCACAAGCGTGCGATCGTGGCAGTGACCTGCCAGTAAGCAGTGACACATGTCGGCCCGACAAGGGTCTGGTCGGCGAGGTAAGGGAGGTGCGTCATGAGTGACGACATCGCCGATGGCACATTGCTCGACGTCAGCGGGCTCAGCTTGAGCGAGTTACTGGATGAACTCGACGAGTCCAGCCTGGCAAAGGCCCTGCACCAGGTCTTCGCCTCTGATGAAGAGGGTGCGGAACGAAACGGGTTCAGTAGTTTTATCTGAAAGGAGCCTTGACGCCCGGTCAGACAAGGTGCTATAGGCGCCTACGGCTCGTCGCTTCGCGCGCTATGCTGACATTTCGGGCACGCGTGCTTTGACGCGGAGTGACGATAGACGAGGCGGTTGTGACGAGGACCGGCACGATGATCAGAAGTGTAGATCGGCCGTATCCGGGCACCCGTCCGTTCCGGGGCGCGGAGGGCAATCGTTTTTTCGGCCGAAGGGCCGAAGCCGCCGAACTGGCTGATTTCTGGCGGGCCAACCGCCTCGTGGTCGTTGCTGGCCAGGCGGGCAGCGGGAAGACCTCGTTACTGCACGCCGGGCTCCTGCCGCTGGTCAAGGGCGGGCGCGCCGATGTCCTCCCGCATGGGATGCTCTCCTATGGCTCGACGTTCCCGGCCGCAGCGCTGCCAGAACATAATCCCTATACCCTCGCGCTCCTGCGCTCATGGTCACCAGCTGAGGATGCCACCCGCCTCGTAGGGCTCACCGTCCGCGAGTTCATCCGTCGCCGTGCGGAGCGTCAGGGCCGGGTCGTTCTCGCGGCGATCGACCAGGCCGAGGAGTTGTCGGTCGACGCCGGGCCACGCCGAGCTTATGGGCGGCGCTTGCTCGACGAACTCGCGGAGGCCCTGCAAGAGGAGCCGCACCTGCACCTGTTGCTCATGGTCCGCGAGTCAGCACTCGACACGTTCTCGGCTGCCCTGCGCGGCGTGCCCTTCCACGTGCCGCCGCTCAGCCCGGAGAGGGCGGCAGAGGCGGTGACCGGGCCGGTTGACGGTACCGGCCGGTCATTTGCGCCGGGGGCGGCGGAGGAGCTCATCGAAGACCTGCTGACGTGCCACATCCAGACCACAGGAGGCGGAGAGCGCTCTGTCCGCCTCGACCACATCGAGCCTGCCCTGCTTCAGGTCGTCTGCACGCATCTGTGGGACTCGCTGCCAGCCGATGCGGGTGTTATCACGGCACGTGACGTGCGCCGGTACGGTGACGCCGATACGGCGCTGGCGGCTCACTGCGGCCGCGTTATCGCCGCCACGGCGGATGATCACGCTCTTCGGGCCGGGCCGCTGCGCTCGTGGCTCACACGCACCTTCGTCACCGAGCTCGGCACGCGCGACACCGCATACGAAGGCATGACCGACACGGCGGGAATGCCGAACGCGATGGTGCATGCCCTCGAGGACGCTCATCTGCTGGCTGCGGAGCGGCGGTCGGGCTCGCGATGGTACGAGCTCCTGAGCGACCGCCTGATCGAGCCGCTCCGGCACGCAGCCGACGAGCAGCCGCCACCTGTCGAGCCCGCCGAGTATCTCGGTCGCGCCGGGCGGGCGCTGGCGCTGGGCGACCTTGATCGCGCCGAGTACTACGCCGCAGAGACGCTGCGCACCGCGCCAGAGACCGACCTGCGGCTGCGCGCCGAGGCCACCTCGTTGCTCGGCAATCTTGCCCACGAGCGCGACAAGCCGGCCGAGGCAAATGAACGCTACCGGGCCGCCGCCAGGCTGTTCGAGGCGGTGCGGGACACCCCGGCGGTGGCGTTCCAGCTGGCCGCCATGGCGCAAACCCTGCTCGACCAGGAGCGGGTCGCTGACGCGGTGGATGAGCTGCACGCGGCCGTCGCCCGGCTGCCGAACGATCCTGTCGTGCAGACGGCGCTCGGCTGGGCGCTGTGGGAACTCGGCCAGTCTGAGGGCGCGGTGGCCGTCCTCACCGGGGTCCTCGCGCTCAACGCGGGGAATCCTGACGCGCTGCAAGCTCGCGGGGAGATCCTCGCCGACCTCGGCGATGCGCGTGAAGCGCTGCGCGACCTCGACCGCGGGGTGCGGCACGACCGGCCGTCGGCCCGCGCCGCCCGGGGGCTCGCCCATGCGGAACTGGGCGACCAAACTGCCAGCAAGGAGATTGAAAGCGTTCTCGATGACGCCCCTCGGAACGGGCCGGTGCTCTTCTACGCGGCACGAGCCGAGGCGCTGGTCGGCCACAAATCCGCTGCGATAGACCTGGCCAGGCGCGCGCTCAACGCCACCGATCCCGCCCTCCCAGCCCACCAGCGCGAGGCCGCGCTGAAGCTTGTGGGCCAGAGTCGCGGGTAACTCCTCAGAGATTACTGGTCGGCGCGGGAGATGCCACAGGGGCCGGATAGGCACCGCAGGTCATCCGGCCACGCCGCCAGCGTCGGCCACGGCGGTCCGACTGAAGTCCTCGACGCTTTCGCTGAGCCTGGCGAAGTTCGGCTTGACTAGCATCTCACCAGCATGCTTGTCGGTGTTGTCCGCCACGAACGTGGCGAGCCCGCTCGCCGCGTTGGCAATCTTCTCCGCGGACTCGGCTAGCTTTCCCGGCGCTAACAACGCAACACTCACGGCATGCAGGCGGATTGCTGCCTCGCACTCCCGGATTCCGGCCAGGAGACTGCCCATCTCGGCTCCGTGGTACTCCGCGGTGTTCGCCACGCGTGTGCGCAACTCGCCGGCCGCGCGCAGGAGGTCCAGGCAGGCCTGCCGCTTCGCCTCCGCGCGACGCTCACGCCGGTCGCGCTCGGCCTGGCGCACGTCGCGGATGATGACCGCGATCGCGGGGATGGCGGCGCCGGCGACGCCGGCTGCCGCGGTAATCGCGGCGACATAGAGGGGAACGTCCGGCATGGTTGCATTCTGGCGTGGAAACCGTCAGCTCATGGCCCTATGCGCCGATGCGGGTCCGAGTTGTCGATATGGGCGTTAGGTCTGAGCGGCTGGCTCCTGGTCCGTGCCCACGGCTTCGGCGGGTTGCTGCGCGTCGGCGGGCTGCTGCGGGGCGGTGGTCTCCCAGAGTTCGCGGACCAGCACCTGGATCGCACCGGCGGCCGGTATGGCCAGCAGGGCGGCCACGAAGGCACCGAAGATCCCGCCGATCCAGCTGCCGATGGACGCCCCGAACAGGATGGACACCAGCACAAGCAGCGGGTTGACCTTCACCGTCCGGCTCATCACGATCGGGTTCAGCACGTGGTTCTCGAACTGCGTGTAGACCAGGAACACGATCAGGGTCACGATGCCGGCCGTGAGCGAGTGGCCGACCGCGAACAGGACGGTGGGGATGCCCGCCAGGGCACCGCCGATCATGGGGAGGAAGTCCACCAGCGCGACCCACAGCGCCCACAGGAACGGGAACGGGACGCCCATCACGAGCAGGGTCACGAATACGACGGCCCCGGCGACGAGAGATGTCAGGAAGTTTCCCAGCATGTACCCGGTGACCGAGCGGTTGACCTCACGCGCCACCCTGGAATAACGCTCGGCCCGCTCGGGTGACATCTGGCCGAGCAGGCTGGTCCGCATCTTGGGGCCCTCGAGCAGCAGGAGCAGCGCCAGCACGAAGATGGTGAAGAGCGATATCAGCAGCGAGATGGCGCCCTTACCCAGGCTGAGGGCGGGCTTCGCGAGTCCCCTCCCGAAGTTCACGATCCTCGGGGTATTGTTCTGCACCCACGTCTGGATGTGATACCTGCGCACCAGGTGCCCTATCCAGCCCCGGCCATGCTCCGCCGAGTCCACGTACGACGGCAACTGGTTGGCCAGGTGGTTGATCCCGTTGGCTAGCGGGTAGCCGAACGCCAACGCCAGGCCGATGAAGACAAGCAGGCCCCACAGGGTCACGACGGCCACGGCCCAGCCGCGCCGCTTGATCCGCCAGCGTTGGAGGGCCACAACCGGCGGGTTGAGGATCACGGCGACGAATCCCGCGACGACCATGAGCAGGATGACGTCCCGCAGCCGGTAGACCAGCTTCGCGGCCATGTAGGCCACCGCCACCACCGCGACAGTGGTCAGGATGGTGGGCAGCGGGATACCTCGCCGCGCCGCGGCTCTCCAGAGGCGAGCCCGGCGGGTGTCAGACGCTGGCAAATCATCCTGCACCCGGCAATCATGCCACCAGGGCGTCCGGCTGTGCCCGATTAGCTCCGGCGAGAGTGGCGCTCGCTTCAGGTGGCTGTGCCGCCGGCCGCCCGTCTGGGTAAGCGGCCGGCGGCACGTCAGGGGGCCGCGCGGGCCGTGATTCCAATCACCATGATCACGACCGGGGGCGGCGGGTTAGCAGCCTCCGCTGCCTTTCCAGTTGGCGACCGTGTTGTTGGCTGTGTAGCTGGCGTCGGCGGTGTTGAAGCCGAAGGTGCGATTGGCTAGGTCCCCGCACGAGCTTGTCTCCTCTACGGTGTTCCACGAGCCGAGGGTGAACTTGTACTGGAACGCGGCCACCGGCACGCCGGTGATGGTCAGCGTCCATGTGCCGGGCCCGGTCTGGGTCATCGGATAGTCGTCAGCGATCCAGTTGTCGGCCGAGGGGATCCCGGTGCCAAGGACGCTGTAGTTGCCGGATAGGTAGACGGTGGCGCCGCTGGGGGTGCTGGATGGCACGGTGACGTTGATGACCGCGGTGGAGTTTCCGCAGGCGCCGGGCCCGCCCCAGTTGGCGATCGTGTCGTTGACCGTGCCACCGTTCACGCCCATGCTCCGGTTGCTGGTGTCGGCGCAGGCGGCGTTCTTCTCCACGTTGGACCAGGTGCCGCCCAGGTCGTACTTGTAGGACAGGGTGGCGTTGGCCGCGGCGGTCACCGTGGCCGTCCACCTGGTGGCGCTGACCCGGGTCATCGGGATCCCGTTGGCGGCCCAGTCCGGCTGGCCGAGGCCGAGCGCCGACAGGTTCCCGGCCAGGTACACGGTGTCGCCGGAGGCGTCGGTGTTCACCGGGACGGTTACGTTCACCGTCTCCTTCACAGAACCGCTGACCGGGCAGTTGCCCTGCTGCACGCACTGGGTGACAACCGCCGGGGTGTCCACGTTGTGGCCGGCGGAGATGTCCAGGGCGAGCCGCGCGTACTGGGCCAGCGACCACATCAGCGGGGTCGCGGAATTGTCCGGCTGGCCGAAGGTGAACCCGCCGGTGCCAGTGCTACCCGCCCAGACCTGCTCGGGAATCTGGTAGCCGGAGTTGGCCGCGCCCGCCATGGTCGCCAGCATGGATTGGGCCCCGGCCAGGTTTCCGCTGGCGACGTCGTACTCGCCGCGCTCGCCGGACAGCACCGGCCACGGATTGCCCACGCCCGAGCCGGTGTAGTCGCCCCCGGATGAGGTCTCGCCGTAGCCATCGAAGTTGTACCTGTGCCAGATCGGCCCCTCCGGGGTCTGCACGGCAAGCGTGGAATCGACGGCCGAGATCGTGTTGGTGACGTCGGTCGCGCTCGCGAGCTTGATGCCCAGCCGCACCAGTTCGAGGAAACCGGGGTCAACCACGGTGCGGTCGTCGTGGCTGCCGCCGCCGTTCTGGATGGAGATCGACGCGCCGGAGTTCGGGCTCCCGTCCGGGGTGATCCGCAGGAAGTAGGCGCCGTTGCCGTAGGAACCGGTGGTGGTGTAGGTGAGGTTGTCCACCTGGGACGCCCAGGACAGGGCGGTCGACTGGTAGCTGGCCGCCTGGCTTGTCGCGCCGTTGGCCGTGGCGATCGAAGCGGCGCAGATCAGCCCCGCGATCTCGGCGGCCATCGTGGCCGGGGAGTAGCCGCCGTTCTCCTCCCAGCGTTCCTGCGGCGTAGTCGGGCCGTTGGCAACGAGGTAGTTGGCCAGTTGCTGGATATGTCCCCAGTCAGCCGAGTTCGTCGCGCCGAGCTGATAGGCAAGGATGATCGGGTCGGCTACCTCGTCCATCTGAAGCGAGCCGAACACGGTGTTTCCGTTAAGGAATGTGTTTTGTTTGACGGCGCCGTTCGACTGTTCCTCATAGGTGAAGATGTACTGGAGGGCGGCGTTCGCGTCAGTCGTGTCACCGGCCGCGAGCAGGGCGGATGCCATCTCGTACTCATCGCGGGTCCAGACCGCGTGGTAGCCGTGGTCACCTGCGCCGTTCGCGCTGACGCTGGTGCCCCAGGGGTCCGTCGGCGAGGCCACGAACCCGCCGGTGAAGGTCTTGTCCTCGTCGGCCTTGAGTTCCATCAGCGACACGTAGTACTGCTCCTGGAGCGTGCCGCTGCCGGTCACCGAGGCAGGCGGGGCGTTGAGGCCGCCGACCCAGGAGTGCCAGCCGGACTCGAACGAGCTCTCCAGGGAGGTAAACCCCGCCGCCAGGGACGCGGCGGCGTCGGAGATCGCGGCGGACTGGCTGGAGCCGAATCCGAGGGCCAGCGTGAAGGTGGTCGAACCGCTGGCGGCCACCGGGATCTGAGCGACCTGGACGATGTGCCCCCCGGTCGCCGCCGACGAGTACGTCGCAGTCAGCGCGTGGCTGCTGGCCAGCTGCTGGCTGCCGTCGCTTGAGCTGCCGACGTAGCCGGTTGTCGTCTGGCTGAAACCCGTGGAGGCCGCCATCGCGCTGGACACCGAGCCGTTCGAGGCCGCCAGGTCGCCACTGGCCGTGTCGGTGCCGCCGGTGTTGCCCATGCCGTCGTTGTTTAGCTGCGGCAGGTAGTCGGCGTACAGCTGGAGCGG
>Ga0070706_100002020_pt1 | contig 20818 bp, 16 predicted proteins | sample KBSK5501metaG_FD_65476 | JGI IMG/M metagenome (GOLD analysis project Ga0070706, IMG submission 65476) | Corn, switchgrass and miscanthus rhizosphere microbial communities from Kellogg Biological Station, Michigan, USA - KBS K5-50-1 metaG | ecosystem: Host-associated > Plants > Roots >... | reverse complement strand
GGCCTGGGAATCCAAAGTGCCCTAACAGACGTAGCGGGACAAGGAGCAGTCACTTCGGCCCAGTCTACGAAGATGGAGGGATTGCCGCTGGCGCGTCTGACCGGGACACGGATAGAAGCGGAGCAGATCTCTAAGCTCGCGAAGTCAGCAGGAGGACAAGCCGACCTCTGGCTAGATCTGGATGCTAGCGAAGATAATCTGGATTCACGCGACATAGGGAAGTATCGCGTCGTGCATATTGCCACGCACGGTCTATTGAATGCCGAACGACCCCAGTTTACAGGTATTGTGCTTTCTCTGGTGGGCAACAAGAACCAGGACGGGTTCTTACGTACCGACGAAATTTTCAATCTTCGTCTCGGTTCCCCCCTGGTGATGCTCTCCGCCTGCGAGACGGGGCTGGGCAAAGAAAAACGCGGTGAAGGGGTAATGGGGCTTACGCGCGCCTTCATGTACGCCGGCGCTCCCACGGTTGGCGTCACGCTTTGGTCGGTTGCTGATAAATCGACTGCCGACCTCATGACCGACTTCTACCGGCGACTGCTTGCTGCGGACGACACCTCACCCTCGGGCGCCCTGCGGCAGGCCCAGCTGACGATGATCACGGCCAAGAAATACAGCGCCCCGTTCTACTGGGCGCCATTTGTGCTCGTCGGTGACTGGCGGTAGGCGTCTTGGGAATAAACTCGGCTCAAGTCATCTCAAGCGGGCTTGGACATGAAGGTCACAGGCGATTTGTGACTATGCCAAGCCCGCTGCAAAAGCTAGCGTTTGGTAACTGCCCTCTCAGTGCTGTAGCTACTGGCCGGCGGTAATCGTGAAGGTCGCCGCCGGTACTCTGCTCTTCAGATCGTAGCTTTCAATCGACAAGTCGGCGAAGCGTTGACCTTGCAGACGGGTTACGACGTGAAAAGGCAGCATCATGCAATCCGCCCGGCGATAGTCGCTGCGTTGCTCCTCAATGACCACGTTACTGTTATAGCGCGTAACGATCTTGTCGATCAGAAATGTTTGCTGGTTAATCCAGTAGCGCACCGTGTCCTGGGGGTTGAACTTCACTTCCACTACGTAATCATTGCCTTCATCTCTCTGGCGCGCTGTTACAAGTTGACCCTCGATGGCGCGATTGAGAGTGTCGAAGCCCATCATCGCCCAGTGGCGCGAGGCCGCGGTCTCACTTACTCGAAACTCGTTGCCAAAAATCATTCCGCCACCTTGTGTGCCAGTAAAGACAAGATAAGTGCGGCCGGGAAGCGACGCCGTGGGGGCCACATCGAGGCGTCGCCGCATCTGCTTATCCTGGTAATCCGTGATCTGAAGCTTAATTTCAGCCATAGCGCCCAGAGGATTCGCACCTATTCCGCCAAACGCTGCCGCATTCACAAAACCGCTAGCCTGCACCGTAACATTTTGCACGCTGGCATAATCGGCGCCTCCATGAGCGATACGGGTGACACTTAAAATCTCGCGGCCTGTAAATTCAGCCGCTGCGTTATGGATGGTGGTCGCGGTTATGCTTAGCGCCACGGCCGACAAGCAACACGCAAACAGCAAGATCCTTCTTCGGGTTAAGTTTCGTAACATGATTGAATTGTTCCTCCTATTGTCTTTTGTGAGCCCAGACTGCTGCTCCCGGAGCAACGGTCAGGGCAGGTTATGAGAGAAGTGCAAAAAACAGATGCCTTTATGAATTACGTTTTAGCACGCGATTCACCTGTCTTTATCCGATGTCCTGAGTGCGCAAGGCAATGCCGGTCGAGCCGAGGAAGACGAAGATCATCGTCAAGAGCACGCCGAGATTGGTCCAATGTCCTCCCCACGGATGTAAGAAATCAACAAAGCCGCTCAGGTCGTCGGGAATCTTTGTTGCCTTCGCTACTTCCGGGGCGGGCCCAGGCTTTGGCGCCGTGGGCTTCGCCGGGGACTCTCCTTTCATCAGAGCCTTCTGATATTGTTCAGTGTCGTTTTCGAAATCGCTGGACCGTTTCTCGGCGTCAGCCTTGTACTCGTTGATTCGTTGCTGAGTATCCTGAATGTTTGCATCGTTCTCATGCTCAATCTGCTTGTAGAGTCCGCGCCCTTCGTTCTTACCGGCGGGCTCGGCATTTTCATCCTTGCCACGCAGAACGTCCAGACCCGACAGACGCTTCATCTCGTCAAATGACCACGTTGCAGGCATCACAACACCCGCCAGTCTGGAAATTCCAACCGGTACGCCGACAAGTCCCGAGAAGAGGATCTGTGGAATCAAGATGAGCGGTACGAGACTAGTGGCCATTTCTGAAGTTTTCACTACTGCCGAGATAAACAGACCAAGAGCAATGCCAACCATACCGGTCAGGATCATCACCAACAGTTGGGGAAGACCGCCAAACTTACCAGGCACTTTCATCAGCGTCGTAACATCCAGCAGCTTCAGAGTGCCGAAGAGCAGGATGCACTGGAAGCTGACGATCATCAGCAGTACAAAAAGTTTTGAACCGACGTATGGCAACAAGCGCAGATTTACCATGCGCTCTCGGTTGTAAACAGCTCTCTCCCTGATGACCTCTCTCGCAGCCACGGATGTCCCAAACCAAAGAGCGACCAGCGCCAGAATAAAATAAGGAAAGTCCCGTTGAGCATTGGCGCCAACTACCAGGTAAGTGAGCAGCGCGATGATTGGCGCCTGGGCAAAAAGAATCAGCAGGTTAAACTTGTCCCGCGCCAACACTCCCATATAGCGCCGGGAGAGCGTGGCCCACTGGCGTAGAAGATCGCCCAGGGTTGTGCGTCTCTTTGCCGGCGCGGCCTGTCGTGGACTACTCGAAACCTCCGATAGTGGCTTCGTAATGTTAACCTCATACTGATCGGTTCCCATGAAGCGACGTTTCCATTCCTCGGCCACTTCATCGGCGACTTGCTCACGGAACAGGGCAGCATTCGTTTTTGCCAGTCGTTCGTCAATCGGCGCTTCCAGCTTGTCGTAAAGATCTTTGAAGCTTTCGGCTCCCACGTGAAGGAGGGCTTCATCAGGCCTGCCATAAAAGACCAGTTTGCCGCGCATCAGCAGGACTATCTTGTCAAAGAGCTTGACGTTCTCCATCGCATGGGTGGTCAAAATAACAGTCCGGCCCGACTCAGCTATCTGCCGGAAAAGCTTCATCACCTTCTCTTCAGTGGCGGGATCGAGACCGGAGGTCGGCTCGTCAAGAAAGATAATCGATGGTTTGGTAATCAACTCGACGGCAATGGAGACGCGCTTGCGCTGACCTCCGGAGAGCTGCGAGATGGGAACGTCGCGACGCTCGGAGAGTCCGGTTACATCCATCACCTCATTAACGATCTGAGTGATTTCCTTGACCGAGATGTCACGCGAGAGCCGCAGTCGCGCTACATAATAGAGTGTGCGATAGACGGTCAACTCGCGGTGAATAATGTCGTCTTGGGGAACATAGCCGATTGATAGCTTGAGCGACTCGAGGTGCTGATACAAATCCAGATTGTTGACTAACACCTGACCACTGGAAGCCGGGCGCATTCCGTTGAGCGAGTCCATCAAGGTCGACTTGCCCGCGCCCGAGGGACCAAGCAATCCGACAAACTCATTCGGCTGAATACTCAAATAGACTTCGTCCAGCAGCCTGACCTTGCCGGGTCCCGAGCGGTTTGGCACTTCCTTTGTGACCTGGAAAACGTCGATGCGGGTTTTGGCCCTCGTATCGAAAACAGCAGCACCGTGTTGGGAGTCAACCTTTAAAACAAAAGGACCGATCTGAATGACGTCCTGCGGTTGGATAATTTTACGACCGGTGATTCGTGCACCATTGACGTAGGTGCCATTGGTCGAGTTGAGATCCTCAATCTGCAGACCTGCGGTTGTTATGGCAACGGAAGCATGGCGGTTTGATATCAGTAGGCCGTCAAGACGAATATCGCATTCTTCACCCCGACCAATGATAAGTTGGGCCGAACTGCCGAATGGTTGCTGAACGAAGGTCCCGGCATCCAGGCCGCCGGTAATCTGCAGCGGACTTTCTGAGCGAAGCACCATTGTGGCCAGCTTGCTGGAAGGTGCGGGCGGTTTTTGTGCCAGACGTCCGGAGGCAGTACCGACGTACTGTGCAGGTTGATTCGCTGTATCTCGCTCCGGGTGTGCAGGATTGAGAAACCGAAGCGTAGGTCCTCCCGGACCGAGTTCAATTCGGTCGTCGTTTTGGAGAACCTCCGGCGTGACAATGCGGCGGCCGTTGAGGAGAGTGCCGTTGAAGCTGCCGAGATCGACCAGTATGTAACTTCCATCGCGTCGTTGGATTTCTGCATGACGACGTGAAACCACTGCTGCGGCTGCATCGATTGCTCCTTCCAATCCAGGCTCTCGGCCGAAGCGAGTGACCTCTTTGCTGAGCTCGATCCTCTGCAGTCGTCCCGTTCCCGCACCAGACAGTTCGACGAATACCGGTTCCGCTGGATGGCTTTGCGCTGCTTGAGGGGGGTGTACCGTTGGACTCAGAGCGGGTGCCGGCGCTGATTGAAGGGCATGTAGAGGTGGGTCGACTAAGGTTTCCTGGGCAACTCCGCTATCAGTCCTTGTGATCACGAGGACCGGACCACCTGTCCCAAATTGCACCCGCGAATGCAAGCGTACTTCGGTGGGCTCCATGATTATGCGCCCGTCGACAAGGGTGCCGTAGGTGGAGCCGCTGTCCGCCACTAACCAGCGGTCATTCTTTAATTGAAATTGGGCGTGTTGCCGGGAGACCGTCGGCCACTGTTTCTGATCAAAAACGATCTGGCAGGTCGCCGGGTTTCGGCCGACCGACACAATTGGGCCGCTATAACTTCTCTCGTTTTGTAGTTGCCCGTTGCTTTCTTCGGCGAAAGTAATTTGCATCAGACTTCGTCCAGGTCTCTTTCAAGGTCGTTCCGGTCAGGCGTTCATTACGCAGATTATCTTGCTCTATCGTTCTGAGTGTCTAGATTTTGGTGGACTAATTTGCTGGAGAGAAGCAGTGCTACAACCACTCCAACCTACCAGCAGCTAGCGGACTCGAGAGTTCCTTGCTGAGCGCGTTGCCAGGATTGAAGAACTTAAGTTAAGAAATCGTCCTCGAATATTGCGGCTGAAAGACCGAATCTTCTACCTTGAAGACAGTGAAAGTTGCTTTCAAACTCTGGTGAACTGTCGTACGACGGCTACAGAGTAGGCTCGACACGTGATGCTGTCAACGCAGTCTCATACCTCCGGAGTATCAGGCGTAGTTTGCTGACAGATCGGTAGCCGACTTTTTGGACGAACTTCCACCGGCATCCGCCGCGGCGGACGATGCGTTGCAATTTGGCGCTCCGCTCGGCCCAGCTATCTTCAATCTCGTAAAAAACAGCGGCCCTCCACCGAAAGGGGACGTCTATGCTCATTGGTTGACTGAAAATAACTGGACCGCGCTTCAGCGGACGTCAGGGTCACAGCAGTTTTACTTTGGGCCTCCTCATTCTCTTCCTCCAAACCCGAGCAAACAGGGTTGTCATTCCTAATCCAAACAAGGTCATAGTAGCGGGCTCTGGAATCGTGGTACCCGAGCCTTCAACCACGAAATTGTCGATTCTGTTGTTTCCCGTTGCCGTCGTTGCTCCATTGAAGACAATGCGAAAGGCTGCATTTGGGTTGTTGTTCAAACCGGTGATGCTCCCCAAATCAAAGACTACCGGCACAGATCCAAAGGCGACAGGTGGAGCAAAGGTTGACCCAAAGTCGACGAACGTTACGCCGTCTAGGCTATATTGGAACTGGTTACTATTGAATCCCGTTGAGGTTCCCTGTATGGCAAAGCTGACAATAATGTTCGCGAAACCGAAGGTACCGGCGAGAACCGTAATGTTGCGGCCATTATTGGAATTACTCGACCCGCTTTGAAGCGAGAGTGCCTGTCCTGCCGGATCTCCGAGTCGAGCGTTGTTGGTCGTACCGGCAGCAAAGCCGACATTGGCGGGGTTGAAGTTACTAGACATTGTTCCGGCACCATGATCGACAATCAAGTCGGAGTCATTGAAACTCCAGATTGCTATCGGGTCGGCAAGTGCCGCTTTGGTTGGCAACAACAGAACTAAAACGGCAAGCATGAGGTTCAACTGCATACGTCGGGTGAGACGTCGTTTCGGTCGATTAAACATACACTTTCTCCTTAAGATGAGGATTTGGATCTACTTCTGGCCACGGTTGAGAAAGCAGGAGATCTTTTTGTTAAGAGACTCGTGAGGCCTATTGGCAGCCCGGCTCTGAGGTCAGCCAAAGCTTTCTCGGTAGCGCAGGCACAATATGCCGTTTGAGTTTATCCGTCAATAGGAAAGCTTCCGCCTCAAGCTAAGGCCGAAAAGACCGTTGGATTGGTGGGTAAAACGAGCCGGGGGGCCTCCTTGTTTGTCCTGTTACTTTCCCTAAGCTAATATCGGATCGGCTCAACAGAAGGAATCGACGCAAATGCGGAATAAGTTTCTGAGAATGGACGATAAAGAGGTATTGGAGGATCTCATAAGCAGTTCCCAGAACCGGCCTGTCATTATTTTTAAGCACAGCACCTCCTGCTCGATTAGCGCAGCCGCTTATCGTGAGATGGAACACGTGGATGCCGATGTCCGCCTGGTGGAAGTGCAGAGTGCGCGAGAGGTGTCGCGCGAAATTGCGAACCGCACTGGTGTACGGCACGAGTCGCCTCAAGTGATTGTTTTGCGTAACGGGAAAGCCGTCTGGAATGCCTCGCACTTCGATGTGACTGCCAAGGCAGTGGCGGAGGCGGTGCAGGTGCACAGTTAATTATTGAAGCGATGACGACTGAACCTGTACAACTGCGTGGACCCGCGATTGAGCCGAGGGAAATCAAGCATGAGGACGATTCCACGCTGCGGATTACCTGGACGGACGATTGTGAGTGCCGCTACCGGGCAGCCGACTTGCGACGTGCCTGCCCCTGTGCACAATGCGTAAACGAATGGACTGGAGAACGGATGCTGAAACCGGATGCGATCGCTGAGGATCTTGAAATCAAGGATTTGACTATCGTTGGGCGTTACGCTCTGAATTTTCGCTGGAGCGATGGTCATGAGACGGGGATTTATAGCTTCCGCTACTTGCGTGAGCTTTGTGATAAGGCGCGCGAGTAGTCGCTGCCAGCAAACAGAAACTAACAATAGAATAGGATTTACATGAACGAACGCGATTTTTTTAATGAAAAAGAAGAAGTGAAAAAGGCTACTTACAGCTGTCCTCATTGTCGGGAGCGCTCCGAGTACGACGTACGGTGGTTGAAGCGAACAAGGAAACCTCAGGCGCCGAGAGGGGCAAACGAGCAGGATCGAGCGCGTTTTCAAAAGTCGCGAGATTACCTGGTGCGCATTGACGACATGTTAGCCTGCCGAAGCTGTCGCCGGCGTTTTGAAATACCGAGTTCCCAGTCAGTAGTTTTTATCTGAGCAACTCCCAAGCTGGTAGCCACAATTTTCATCCACCTGAAACACCGTGATCTCTTTTGTGTCTCGGGTCATATCGTCTTGTGGCATAAACGCAAGGCTTACATGACCTGGCTGCTTTGGTCTGATCGTTGCTGTCCCTCCCTTACGTCTGACAACCAAAACAATGATTGAGACTCCACAGTTCGCGGGAGCGACAAAGACCAACACTTCTTTTCTGACACCGCTGGAGCGACGTCTCGCTCCTGCTGTTTTGCCGAGAATTCCTTCCTGGCTTGAGACCTATCACTTGACGATGCTCACGCTCGTCTGGTCGTTACTCATCCTGCTTTTTTCCCATCTTGCGGCGCATGACATTCGCTGGCTGTGGGGCGTATCGGCGATGATATTTTTCCAGTATGTGACTGATCACTACGACGGCAAGATAGGCAAACACCGCAACACTGGACTCGTAAGATGGGGCTATTACATGGACCATCTTCTCGACTATTTTTTCCTGTGTTCGGTGATTATTGGATATGCGTTCATTCTTCCTGAGCGGTCGCGTTTTCAGATTCTTTTCATGTTGGCAATTTTTGCGGGCTACGAAATGAGCACGTTCTTGGCTTTCGCCGCAACTGATCGTCTCAAGATTAGTTATCTGAATTTTGGGCCCACGGAGTTTCGGCTGGCGCTAATCATCATTAACGCTCTGTTGATTCAATTCGGCACTCGATACATGATTGGCGGTCTGAAATACGTAAACATCGGTGGCGCAGTTGGTCTCACACTTTTGATTTACCGCACGCACAAGGTTGTTTGGGATCTGGACATGAAACAGAAGAAGGGGTTAGCGGGAGGTGAAGACTAGAAGTTTTGCCTGGTACTGTCCTGGTAGATACCAACTATTTCCACTGTTGTGTACCGTTTACAATCAAGGTTTCTTGAGAGTTTGTGGGTTCGAATAGAAGGTGACTGCGACAGGTTGGAATTTACAGTGGAGATGCTATCTGGGACCGTTTGGCCTCTGCTTTGCAAGGTTCAGTGCCCAGCAGCGTTCTAAATAAAGAATTTGGGAACTGGATGGCAAGAATTTCGTTCGATATATGTAAATACGAAGTTCCAAATACTAAGATGTCTGAGAAAAAAACAATTAGAGTTATCAAGAAGGGCGAGAAGAAACGCCCCGCAGCAGCTGGTACAAAAACCAATCCTGCTCGCGAAGCCGCGCGTGAAATGGTACAAACTGTGACCAATTGGGTTACCGAGTTTCAGCAGAAACGGCGCACAGAAACCACCAACGCTTTGAGAGTCCTGGCAGAAACACCGCGAGGTAGCGAAGCTTAATTCCTCTCATTCCAAGCCAAAACCGAAGGCCACCGGGGCGTGTCATTCTTTCCGATTTCTTAGTGCTCTGATTAGTCAGGGCATTATTGACACTCGATCGTCTGCGGCGCTAGCATCGCAGAGGTTAAGCAAGAGTGAAATCTTCACGCTTTGGTAACGGGCTGAAAATGGCTAGGAAAAGTTCTCAAGGTAAGAGTGGCAGAAGGCTGCGGGCGGAGCCAATTTTTCAAAGTATCCGTAAGCCTAACGCGCCACCAGGTCATCCCCTTACGCATGCAAAGCCTGACGAAAGGGCGAGACCGGCCGGCCGCAAAGCCAAACACAAAAGCCGCCCTGAGGAAGTCGTGGAGGTTGAGGATACCGATTAGGAGTACGCCAAGGGTTACGCTCAGGAAAAAACTATGGCTCGTCAAACAATTGTCTGAAGGAAATCTTGAATCCTTTCAAAGACATTCCCGAGCACATCCTCATTTGCGAGATAGACCAGCCGAAACAAACCCTCTCGCGGGTCAGCGCCGAAGCCTGAGCCGGGCACAACCAGCACACCAGTCTGTTCGAGAAGATTGAGGACAAAGGTTTCGTCGGTCCTGCTAAGCCGATCATCTGCTCTGAGCATTACGTAAAACGCGGCCTCCGGCACGTCACAGGAAATACCCTCGATGTCTTTGACAGAGGAAACGACGAAATCGCGCCTCTTCTTGATCTCCCGAATAAAATCAACAAGGAAACTCTTATCCCCTTCCAGCGCAGGCCGCACGGCGTACTGCGTTGGCGTCGGAGAACAGAGCCGCCCGCTTGCCAAACGAGCAATCGAGTGGGTTAGATCCGGCATCAGTTCTTCGTGCGTGTAGCGCATCCAGCCGACACGCCAGCCTGGTACTAGATGAGTTTTTGACAGGCTCTCCAGGGTTATGACCGGAACATCGATCTCGTTTGCCAGTACTGAGGCGGACGTCGGTTGCCGTTCGAAACACAAATCCCGATAAACTTCGTCAGCGATAACCAACAACTTATTCCGTGCGGCCAGCTCGAGGAGCTGCCTGGTTGTCCGATCGGGAATGATTGACCCGGTTGGATTATTCGGATTGATCAAGAGAAGCGCGCGAGTTCGGTCAGTTATCAATCGACCGATAGCTTCAATAGAGGGTTGCCACGCGTTTGTGCTGTCGAGTTGGTAGTAACTAGCGACGGCGCCTAGCTTGTTGAGAATAGCCGGATAGATCGGATAGCCAGGAGCGGGAAGCAGAACTTGATCACCCTCATTAACAAGCGCAGTGAGTAACAGGTCAGCTGCTTCCGAAGCGCCCGAGGTCAAGAGCACCTGGGTTGGTTTAGTCGCTGCCCCCAGCGACGTTGCGTATGTAGCCACCGCAGTCCTGGCTTCAGGTAAACCAGCGGAATGCGCGTAACCTGTGAAGTTATCTCTCAACGCATGGGCTACCGCTTCGACGATGTGCGCGGGTGGGCGAAAGCCGTAGGCTTGTGGATCACCGATATTCAAGTAGATGACCCGGCGACCGGCACGCTCCAGTGCCTCCGCGGCACTAACTAGGTTACGAATTGCGTAATGAAAATTTACGGTTCTATTGGAAGGAGAAATCATTCAACTTAGGTACTCTTTCAGTTTGAACGTTCGGAAAATGAAAAGTCTTATGTCTCGCGTTTCGGGTCGGGCAGCTTTGTTCCACACCAGGGGCAGTAATGAATAACACAGTAGGACGAGCCGCCGTCATGAATCATTATGCCGTACTCGGCCAGCTCCTCTGCGTGATAGATGAGATTATCAGCACAAATCGAATGGGTCTGAATGTTGTTCGCATCGCACAATCAACTGGTTCGTCATCGCTTCACAACAATCCTGATTGTCACTCATTCTGGTTTAGTCTAGCAGGTTCACAATCTTAAATAGACCAGGACCGCTGTGGCCGATTCGCCTCTTAGGTCTTGGCGAATCTTCCGACCTCTTTCAACCAGACTGTGGCTTTAGCCCGGTGGCCCTAAACCCGGAAGGTGATGATACGTCCGCCGGGTGGCTACACAAAGTCAGAACCGGAAGCGGTAGCGACCGGGTCGTTTCCGAGATGCTCGACTAAGCCGGTCATAACTATCTGGCCCTATTTTAAAAAAAGCGAAAAGATTGTGCATGCGTTTCGACCCGGTCGCTAGCGCTCCCGGTTCTGACTTTCTGTAACCATCGAACCTTAGTTTTCCCCAAATTATTAGGTTCGCTTTCGCACCATCGAAGGAGTTCCAATTCTATTTATTGGTTGATAAAAACAATTAGGTTGACTGGCGTTGATGGGATGGTTTAGAGTATGCGTTATCGTGTCGCACAGATCTAACATTATGAACAAAGTAACTTCGGGCTGTTGCTGTATGTGTATGAGGAGCATGCGAATGGCGTGTATGTGTATGTGCAGGCCTTCTCCGTAAAAAACGCTAAGAACCGTCCAAGTGTTTAACTCTTGCGCTTCCTTAGCGCGAGAGTTTTTTTTTGACCTGAATGAGGCGTGATGGCAGGAAGTACAAGAACCCTGGAATTGCAAGCTCAGCCAATGTCCGACTACGTGCGGGATGAGCTGGCCCATTACGAGGAGCAAATCAGGAAGTACCGGGCAGGTGAAGTTGATGAGACGAAGATGCAGAAATTGCGGTTGCACTTTGGTACTTATGCTCAGCGCCAGGAAGGCGTTCAGATGCAGCGGATCAAGATTCCCGGGGGGTTCCTGACTGCGGATCAGTTGATTCGTCTGGCCGACGCCGCCGACAGGTTTGGCAGCGGCTTCATTCATTTCACCACGAGAGAAGATGCACAGATCTACTACGTAAGGCTGGAAGAGACTCCCGATCTTCTGCGGTATTTGGCAGAGGCCAGCATCACTTCCCGTGAAGCGTGCGGCAATACAGTCCGCAACATCACTTCATGTTATCGCGCAGGCACTTCGGCCACTGAGGCTTTCAATGTTTTGCCTTACGCTGATGCTCTCTTTCGTTACCTGGTGCGTAACAAGTACAACCAGAACCTGGGTCGAAAGTTCAAGATCACTTTTGAAGGCTGCGCTGAGGACCACTGCGGCCTGCGAATTCATGATATCGGTTTATGGGCTGTCACCCAGACTCGGAAGGGCAAACTGAGGCGCGGCTTCCGAGTTTATCTTGGCGGGGGCCTGGGCGCCGCGCCTCATCTTGCACATCTGTATGAAGACTTCCTTCCTGTAGAAGAATTGTTCAATCTCGCAGCTGCGACGTTACGACTTTTTGATCGGTACGGTGAGCGCAAGGCGCGCATGAAGGCGCGTATGAAATTTCTTATTGAGACGATGGGTTGGGAAACATTTCGTTCGCGACTCGATGAGGAGCGTCAGCTCGTTGGTCCAATATCGCTGGACGGATACCTGCAAGAGTCTGGGGAGTTCGTACCGGAGACTGGGGCGCAGTTACGACGGTTGAAAATACTCAATTCCCGGACAAGCGATTACCAATTTAAGGAGTGGGTGCGCGATTCTGTCATCGAGCATAAGACTGCAGGGTTTCGCGGCGTTCATGTGCGCATCAAGCTCGGCGATCTGACCGCTGAGCGTGCGCGTAAGGTTGCCGAGGTAGTGCGTCAATTCTCAGCTGGCGAATTGAGAATCTCAATCGAACAAAATATCTATCTCCCCTGGGTGCGCGAAGAAGAGTTGTGGGACCTTTACGTTAGCCTGGGTGAATTGTCACTTGCTGAGCGCGGTGTGGGGACGGTTGCGGATGTGACCACGTGTCCTGGATCTGATACTTGCAGGTTGGGAATCGCATCAGCGAAAGGCTTGGGTAGCGCGATTAGTGATTCATTCAATGGCCCGCTCGAGAAGTATGCCGAGTTGGCTCGACCAATGCGCATAAAGATCTCCGGTTGTCCCAATGGTTGTGCGCAACACTCGATTGCTAACATCGGATTCTACGCGGCAGCTCTTTCGCATGAAGACCGGAGCGTACCGGCGCACTTTGTGACCGTGGGCGGACAGACTTCCCCGAATGCTGCTCAGTTCGGTGTGCTGCTGGGCAAGTTCCCTGCAAAAAACTGCGTGAAGGTAACAGAGAGGCTACTCGAACTTTATGAAAGCGACAGATTGCCCGACGAAGACTTCAACTCATTCGCGAGTCGTACCGGAACCGAGGCACTGAAACAGATCCTGGAACCGCTGCGGCAAGTTCCTTCTTTCGAAACCGATCCGTCGTTTTATCAGGACTACGGTCATGAACACGAGCACTTCGCCGTGCGCAAGGGAATAAAGGGCGAGTGTGCCGGTTCAACTGTTGCGGAAACGGTGCCGACGATCGAGAAAGCGCGGGAATGGCTCGCGCAGGCGGACGCATTGATCTACCACAAGGAATACGAACAGGCGGTGCTGGCGGCCTATGAAGCGGCGGCTGCTGCCGCTCGCGTTCCTCTCTACGAGCGACTCGTGGATCCGTTCAATGCTGACGAGGCTTTGTGGGAGTTCGAGAACCTGTTTGTCTTAACGGGCCAGACTAACGGTGCCTGGGAAGGAGTTTCGTCCAAGTTTGAAACATTGAAAAATGAGGCAATTACAAGTGTCCGCTATGCTTCGGGTGTCCGATATGCTTCAGCTTGTCGTGATGACGGAACAGAGGCTCGTGGCGAAACCGAACGACAAGCTGAAGCATATCGGACACCCGAAGCTGCACTACGAAAGATTCTCGAGGAAGCGCGCAGCTTTGTTAGTTACTGCACACCGGCAGTGACGGAAGAGGCCGTGGCATTCGCATGAGAGACGAAGTTAAAAGTGGTGTGCTCGTAGTGGGGCACGGCAGCCGTCGCCAGGAAGCAAACGAAGACGTGCGAGAAGCAGCCCGACGTATCGCTGAACGTGGCGGCTTTTCTCTCGTGGAAGCTGCCTTTCTGGAAATTGAACATCCGAACATTGGTGAGGGTTTCGCGCGGTTGGTCCAACGAGGAGCGCGCGAGATAACCGTGCATCCTTATTTCCTTTCGCCGGGTCGACATACGCGCGGGGACATTCCTGTGGAAGTTGAGGAAGCAGCCAAACGCCACATAGGCGTCAACTATCGAATCACCGAGCCCTTGTCAGCGCACAAATTGGTAATTGCTGCATCTGTCGACCGCATATGTGAAACGATCGAACGTCACAACACAGAAAGCGAAACGGAGATTAAGACGATGAGTAGCGCCCGTCATAAGGCCGAACGTGGGACCGTCTATCTCGTCGGTGCGGGACCCGGCGATCCTGGCCTACTTACGGTGAAGGCACGTGATCTGCTGGAGTCTTGCGACGTCATAGTCTACGACTATCTTGTGAATCCGGACCTGCTTGACTATGTTCCCGATGGCGCCGAGCGAATTTACGTCGGCAAAGTCGGCGGCGGTCGGCAAACCCCGCAGGACCAGATTAATTACTTGCTTATCGATCAAGCTCAGCGGCGAAGGCGCGTCGTTCGGTTAAAGGGGGGCGATCCCTTTCTGTTCGGTCGTGGCGCAGAAGAAGCCGAGGCCTTACGGTCAGCGGGAATTCCATTTGAAGTCGTGCCCGGCATCAGCTCCGCACTGGCCGTTCCGGCTTATGCGGGAATCCCTTTAACCCATCGTGATCTATCGTCATCTGTGGCCGTACTCACCGGCTCCCGGGCGGGCGATGGAGCGCTTACGAGAAGTCTTGCCGCGCATTCGTCTACTGACACTATCGTCGTTCTTATGGGTGTGACGCACCTGAACGAAATCGCCGGCGATCTCATCGCTGCGGGACGTTCAGGTGAGACGCCGGCTGCCGTCATTCGCTGGGGAACATACGAGGCCCAACAGACGATCACAGGCACACTGAGCACAATATCAGTCCAGGCAAAGCGTCTCGGCATGCGACCCCCGGCGGTCATTGTTGTCGGAGAAGTGGTGAGAATGCGCGAGCGCCTCAATTGGTTTGAAAATAGTTTCAGGGATTCGGCGTTCGAAGGGCAGACTCTTGCGGTTACTGCAGCTGGGTAGGAAGAATTGAGCTATGTCGGCATCTACGCTTTCGATCGGTCCTGAAACTACAGATGAAGAGCTGAGCGCTCTCTCTGACGAATTTAAACGAGCTTCGCCAGAATCCATCCTGGAATGGGCCGATGAGGAGTTCGGATCGGATGTGGCGCTGGCTACCGGGTTCGGCGCAGAAGGCTGCGCGCTGGTGAGCATGCTGGCTGTCAGCGACGTTCGAACGCGCGTTTTCTACCTCGACACCGATCTGTTATTTCCCGAGACCTATGCGCTCCGCGATCAACTCGAAGCGCGTTACGGCGTTCACTTCGAACGACGCGCGACGAGCCTTTCGCTCGATGCGCAAGCTGCTGCGTATGGTGAAAAACTATGGGAGCGGCGGCCTGACGATTGCTGCCGGCTGCGCAAGGTAGAGCCCTTACGAGAAATGCTTTCGGGACTGCGTGCATGGATCACGGGTGTGAGGCGTGACCAATCTCGCACGCGAGCAGCCGTAGGGATTGTCGAGCGAGACCATCAGTTTGGTCTAATCAAAGTTAACCCGCTTGCCCTCTGGTCGTCGCAGGATGTTTGGAAGTACGTTGTGAAGCATGATGTGCCCTACAACCCTCTCCACGATCAAGGCTACCCCTCAGTAGGTTGCACTCCTTGCACCACGCCTGTCCAAATCGGGGAAGACCCTCGCGCCGGCAGATGGCGTGGTTGGAACAAGACCGAATGCGGAATACACAAAGGAAAGTAAATTCATCACTTAAGGAAACCATGAAACTTATCAGTCCACACGGCGGCACGCTTATTAATCGCGAAGTTACTGGACCCGAGCGCGAGAGACTCATTAACGCCTCGAGCGCCATGCCCGCTTTACACCTCAATGCACGGGAAGTCTCTGATCTTGAAATGATCGCAACAGGAGCGTACTCCCCACTTGAGGGCTTCCTGAATCCGTCTGATTACGCTTCTGTGTGCGCCAATATGCGTCTGGCAAACGGCATTGCGTGGCCTATTCCCATTACGCTTTCCGTCGCTGACGAACAAGCAAACGCATTTCGCCAGTTTGAAGATCTGGCCCTCTATCAGGCAGATCATCTTCTGGGCATACTGCATCTCGCCGAAAAATACCGGTACGATAAAGGCCGAGAAGCAGAACTCGTGTATCGCACAACAGATTCAGCGCACCCAGGGGTGAGTGCTCTCTACAGTCAGGGCGATTGGCTGCTTGGAGGGAAGATAAGCCTGGTCAACCGTCCGCGCGAGCTTCCTTTTCAGAAGTATAGAAAGGATCCGTCGGAGACTCGTGCTCTCTTTCAGGAGCGTGGTTGGCGACGCGTGGTGGCTTTCCAAACACGCAATCCTGTGCATCGGGCGCACGAATACATCCAGAAATGCGCATTGGAAATCGCGGACGGCTTACTGCTGCATCCGCTGGTCGGTGAGACCAAAGCCGATGATGTGCCTGCTGATGTGCGCATTCAATCTTATGAGGCAATTCTGGAGCATTATTATCCCGCGACGCGTACGATCCTTTCAGTTTTGCCGGCTGCCATGCGCTATGCTGGTCCACGTGAAGCGGTATTTCATGCACTGATTCGCAAAAACTACGGCTGCTCGCATTTTATCGTGGGGCGGGATCACGCGGGAGTAGGGAATTACTACGGCACCTACGATGCGCATCACATTTTTGACGAGTTTACGCTCGAAGAGCTAGGCGTGATGCCGCTGCTCTTCGACCATACTTTCTATTGCCGTTCGTGCGGTGCGATGGCCTCTACCAAAACCTGTCCTCACGACACGTCAGCCCACGTCACGTTGTCGGGTACGAAAGTACGGGAGCTGCTAAGTGCAGGTCAGTTGCCGCCGGTCGAGTTTTCGCGCCCTGAAGTGGCCCAGGTGCTCATCGAGGCGCAACGTGCGCTGGCGACTGAGGAACTGGTCGGAGCATGATCAGAATCATTGGTCATGTATCATTTGACATTTTTCATTTGTCATTGGCCCGAACCTCGAGAACAAACTTGAAGCTGAAGCTTCCCAACTGCGAGTTCCAATAGGCACCAAGCTTTTCTTAAAATGGCCAAATGAGAAATGTCAGATGATATATGACCAATGATTACGACCAGTGATTGTGGTCCGTTGATCAAAGGAGAAGGATGACAAGAAATAAAGGCTTCACATTGTGGTTAACGGGATTGTCCGGTGCGGGTAAAACCACGTTGGCAACACGTTTGGCGGTAGAGCTGAGTGTCCGTGGTGTAAACGTGGAGGTTTTGGACGGAGATGAGGTACGGACCAATCTGTCAAAAGGCCTGGGCTTTTCCAAAGAAGACCGCGATATCAACATCAGGCGCATCGGTTACGTTTGCCGCCTTCTTTCGCGCAACGGCGTTGGCACGCTGTCGGCGGCGATCTCACCATATCGTGCCGTACGCGATGAAGTACGGCGTGCGATCGAAGGTGAGAATGTCCAATTCATCGAGGTCTTCGTCAAGTGCCCGATTGCCGTCCTTGCCGAACGCGACGTGAAAGGACTATACAAGAAAGCGCTTGCCGGCGAGATCAAGGGGTTCACTGGCGTGTCCGACCCTTACGAGGAACCGCTCGCTCCCGATGTAGTCGTTCAGACTGATCGAGAGACAGTGGAGTCAAGCTGTAAAACAATCATTCGCGAGCTCGAGGAGAGGGGATTGCTACCGGAAGTCGACTTGGACAAGTCGAGGATTGTACATTCTGTGTTCTCGCGGCGTTGGAAGAGGACGAAGACTTCGCGTAGAGTTAAAGTCGGCAGCGGCGGGAGCCTGACAATTCTCAAGAGACTATTTCTCAAAAAACCGATAAGGAAGAGATGATGGCCAACGAACAGGACACTCCAACTCCCCATTTCAACACCTTGGCGATTCATGGCGGGCAGTGGCCCGACCCTACCACCAACGCGCGAGCCGTCCCCATTTACCAGACAACTTCTTATATCTTCAACGACACCGACCATGCTGCTCGGCTGTTTGCGCTACAGGAGTTTGGGAACATTTACACGCGCATCATGAACCCAACGACCGACGTGTTTGAAAAGCGAATAGCTGCGCTCGAGAGTGGTGCGGCTGCGCTTGGAATGGCATCGGGCCAGGCGGCTGAGACCCTCACAATCCTAACGTTGGCAAAGGCAGGCGACGAGATCCTTTCCACGACGTCGCTCTACGGAGGGACGTACAATCTTTTTCACTACACGTTGCCGAGACTCGGAATCACGGTCCGCTTTGTTGACGCAGCTGATTACGATGGTTTGCGCGCTGCAATCAACGAGAAGACAAAAGCTGTTTACTCTGAAACGGTCGGCAATCCCAAACTCGACGTACTCGACATCGAGCGCCTGGCTGAAATCGCCCACGATCAACGGTTGCCACTTATTATCGACAACACCACACCATCTCCAGCGTTGTGCCGGCCCATCGAGTGGGGCGCAGACATCGTCGTCGACTCCGCGACGAAGTTCATTGGCGGGCACGGCACATCTATCGGCGGCGTGATCGTCGATTCCGGCAAGTTCGATTGGAAGGCGGCAGGACGCTTTCCCGATTTCACCACTCCTGATCCGTCTTATCATGGCGTCTCTTACACGGAGGCTTTCGGACCGCTGGCATTCATCATTAAGGCCCGCGTTCAAGTGCTGCGAGACACGGGCGGATGTCTGTCTCCATTCAACTCGTTCCTGCTCTTGCAGGGTGCTGAGACGCTGCACCTGCGTATGCAGCGTCACTCGGAAAATGCGCTTACTGTGGCCCACTTTCTGGAGAAACATGAGGAAGTGGAATGGGTCAACTACCCGGGGCTGGAGTCCAGTCCTTACTACGCACTCGCGCGAAAGTATTTACCCGATGGGGCGGGTGCGCTGATCACCTTCGGCATTCGTGGCGGAACCCAGGCAGCGAAGAGCTTTATCAATTCGCTGAAGATCTTCAGCTTGCTTGCCAATATCGGTGATGCGAAATCGCTCGTCATTCATCCGGCCTCGACCACACACCAGCAGCTTACGGAAGAGGAGCAGCGGGCTACGGGAACAACACCTGAACTGATCCGCCTTTCAGTCGGCATCGAAGACGTTCGGGACCTTATTGCGGATCTCGATCAGGCACTGTCAAAGAGTGGGCGAGCGTTGTCTGAGCCGGAGAAAGGCAAAAAGGTAGCGGGAGCGGGCACTGCATAAAGATGAGCGCTGCGTTAGAGCCTACAGTTGAGGGTGATTGTACTTTCGGAACAGATGAACCGTTCAGGCTCAATTCTGGCGCTGAGTTGCAGTCTGGCACGCTTCGTTATGCGCTTTACGGAGAACTGAACGAAACGCGTGACAATGCACTGCTTGTTTGTCATGCATTATCTGGTTCGGCGAGGGTAGCGGACTGGTGGCCGCAACTGGTTGGTCCAGGCCAACCCTTCGACACGAACCGCTACTGTGTAATCGGCGTAAACACTATCGGATCATGTTACGGCTCGACCGGGCCACTTTCTGAGAACCCCCAAAAACCTCACGAACCTTACGGCAGCAACTTTCCCCTAATCACAATCAACGACATCGTCAGAACACAAGCGCTGCTGCTGGACCATCTCGGCATTGAGCGGCTCAAAGCCGTCATCGGGGGCTCGATTGGAGGGATGCAGACTTTGAGTTGGGCCGTGGATTTTCCGGAGCGAGTGGAGCGGTGCATTGCCATTGGTGCGGCGCCACTCTCGGCGATGGGTTTGGCCATCAATCATCTGCAACGTCAGGCAATTCGCAACGACCCGAATTGGCTGGAAGGCCATTACCCGCATGATCGGCAGCCGGTGGCCGGCCTGGCACTGGCGCGCGCAATTGCGCTGTGCACTTACAAATCGTCGGAACTCTTTACGGAACGGTTTGCGCGCCGTCCTGATCGCAGCGGCGAAGATCCGAACAATTCATTTGCTGAGCGTTACGACATCGCGGGCTATCTTGATTACCACGGTGCATTGTTTACAAAACGGTTCGACGCTAATTCGTACGTTCTGCTGTCGAAGGCCATGGATACATTTGAACTCGGGCGCGGCTACGGATCCGAGAACGCTGCTTTGCGTCGCATCAGCGCGCATTTATTGTTGGTTGGTATCTCGTCTGATTGGCTCTTCCCAGCCAGCGACGTGCGCGGTCTTGCTGAGCGGGCGCTTGCAGCGGGTGTGAGTGCAGGCTACGCTGAACTTACTTCAACACACGGGCACGACGGTTTTCTTGCCGATGCGGATCAGCTGGCGCCGATCGTTAGAACGCTGCTTGAAGAAAAGGAGTATCCCGCGTTTGCCCAGGCTGGCCGCGGGTAACATTCGTCCCGGGGACTAAGAAAAGATGGCTGATAATATTCGCGAAAGTATTGCTTTACCGCCAACACTATTACGCGGTCGAGTGGCCATTGTGACCGGCGGCTCGCGGGGCATTGGCCGCGCCACTGTGTTGAGACTTGCGGAGGCCGGAGCGCATGTAGTGATCAACTACGTCAAGAACGAAGTGGCGGCAGAAGAGGTAGCGCAGCAGGCAAGGGAATTTGGCGTGCAGGCGCATTGCATTCGCGCCGATGTGGCTCAGGTCAATCAAGCCAAGGCACTGGTGGACGAAACGCTAAAGCGTTGCGGACGCGTCGATCTCCTTGTAGCGAACGCTGGCATCTGGGAAGGTGCCCCCATCGAAGAGATGTCTGAGGCGCTTTGGGATCGAGTACTCGATGCCAACTTGAAAGGAACCTGGGCTGCGTGTCGAGCCGTCGTACCTTTTATGAAGCGTCAACAGAGCGGAGCGATTGTGATTGTCAGCTCCACCGCCGGACAGCGTGGCGAAGCAGGCTATTCTAACTATGCGGCTTCAAAGGGAGGGCAGATTAGTTTCACCAAGTCACTCGCGGTCGAACTCGCGCCCTATATCAGGGTTAACTGTGTTGCACCGGGATGGGTCGATACTGAGTTGAATGACGGAGTGTTTAGTGACAAGGAGTACAAGCAAAAGATCATTGGGACCATACCACTTGGACGCGTGGCCACGGCCGATGATGTCGCTCTCTCAAT
>Ga0070706_100002017_pt1 | contig 20849 bp, 17 predicted proteins | sample KBSK5501metaG_FD_65476 | JGI IMG/M metagenome (GOLD analysis project Ga0070706, IMG submission 65476) | Corn, switchgrass and miscanthus rhizosphere microbial communities from Kellogg Biological Station, Michigan, USA - KBS K5-50-1 metaG | ecosystem: Host-associated > Plants > Roots >... | reverse complement strand
TCTTGCAAGGCCATGCCAGGGGCGCGGTGCGCTACTTCGGCATCCCGGCGGGCTACGAGTTCTCCACGCTGGTCGAAGACCTCATCGATGTCTCGAAGGGGACGACCAGGCTGAGCGAGAAAACTCGAGAGAGCCTGGCGACGGTCGATCAGGACCTGCACATCCAGGTCTTCGTCACCCCGACCTGACCCTACTGCCCCCGTGCGGCCAGGTTGGCCCACCAGCTTGCCATCGAAAACGAACACATCACCGCCGATGTGGTCGAAGTCTCCGAGTTCATTGATCTGGCCCAGCTCTACCGGGTGCAGGGCGTCCCCAAGACCGTGGTGAACGACCGCATCGAGATTATGGGCGCGCTGCCCGAGCCCCGCTTTCTGCAAGAGGTGCTCAAAGCGCTAGAGCCGCAGCAAAAACAGCCTTAAAAGGAGGAGGATGCAAGGCCTGGCCGTGCATCTCCCTCCATACGGAAGCGTTCGCCTACTTATGATCGACTGATCGGGAGGCGGAGTCTCGTCCGGCGTATCATGCCTCCGGCCCGGCTGCTTACCCGCGTGAATCCCGCACCCTGCAATCAACGCTGTGGCAGAGGGCGATGACCTCTTTTGATGGGTCCGGTTCCCGTGCGCTTTTGGCGAGGCTTCCCAGGCCCTCTGCGCGCACGACGACATTGTACGAGAGCAACAAGCCGATATCAGGCGCCTCCTCGGACTCCTCGGCTCCATCGATGGGGCGCGGGCTCGAGATCACCCGTGCCTAGGTGCGCGCCTTCTTCGATACTTATCTCAATCAGAGGCCTTCTCCGCTGCTGCGTGGCCCGGCACGCGCCTACCCGGAGGGGCAGTTCTCTTCAAGTAAAGTAGTGGCTAAGAGTGGTAGACAGACTGCCTCCCTTGCCTTTTCCGCTGGCCTGGGATATAGTTGGAATAGCCACTGATATAGTTGGAACATACTGCCTAAAATTGCGTGTAACATACTATGTCAGCGGTGCGAGAAACATAGTTACAAGTGCTAGATGCACTTGCGGAGCCGATTGACAGCGAGCGTACGACGAACAAGTGACAGACTGCCCTCCAAGCAGTCTGTCGCGGGTTCGAGCCCCGTCTCCCGCTCTCTTGTCTAAACCGTCTCTTTGCAAGCCTTCCGAAGGAAGTTGAATCCAACCAGGAGGCGGGAATAAATGCAAGGTGAGGAACCTCGCGACCAAAGCAAAAACTGAATCTTACTCAAACTCCATCTCACTACTCAAACCAAGATCGCGCAATCCCGCCCTGAGCCGGTCAACCTTCTGCTGGCTGATACCCTCATCCGGACTGATCTCAACATTCAAGGTGAGTTTGACCCCTTTACTAAGCGCGAGCGGAGACAGGATGCGGGTATAGAAAGTCATCCACTTCTGCATCGGAATATCTCCGCTCCAATTGATGCTTTTTAAATCTTCAGCAGCGAGACGCTCCGGAGCAACAGGAGAGTTAGAAGCGCCTGGTGTCGCACCAATTGATGCATCGTACGATGTCTGCTCGGAAGTATCAGAATTGGAGAGTACATCGTCAATACCTATAGGAGGCTCTCGTACTATACCTGAGGCAGGTGCTGGCATGTTCAGGGTAAGAGCAACCTGGGCGGCTCTAGCCTGGTACTGCTCGGCAGTCTCCCTGGCAATGATCTACAGATCCTCCGAGAACTCGATATCATTGGCTTGCATGGCCGTGTCGAACAGAAATGGATCGTATTCACTCTCGCTCTTTTTCCCGATGTAAGCAAACTGGTCGCTGCTTACGCCCTGTGCAATAGTGTTGCGTAGTGAGTCAGGATTGAGCAGGCATGGGCATTGCGGCGAGGCGTATACCGTAGTGTCCTCCAGAAGGCTTCTGAAAAGCTTTAGAGCAACGCTGAATGCTTCACTTCCCAACGGGCTACACGAATCCGAACTACAAGAGGTACCTGCCAAGTATAGCAGATGTTTGCTAGGTATGGAAGCACTCTTCAGATTTCGCCTGCTCGCCTGGTGTGGCAACTTCCTCACGACGGAGGATGGAGCTCACCTGCCAGGATTCTTGCAGAAAGCAAGAGCTACCAAGGATCCTCACAGCTTGACCCTGCCTGGCTTCTCGGTACCAACTATCGAACGATCACTTAGTTTTTTCAATTCCGGCTCAAAAAAACGTATTGCTGCGTTTGCAAGAATTCGTTCTGCAGTTGCAAGTGATGCTGTATCATTGGCTGATGATCTTGCATGGACCGTCGATAGACCTGGATCCTATGAGAACGCTCCTCTACATTGGAGTCAGGTATCCCATGAGTAAACTCAAGTGCTTGTTGCTGGCCTCCTCCGCAACTCTGTCCATTCAACGCGTCCATACAGCTTTGGTTTCAACAGTGCATTGCTTCACTAAAAATCGGTTTTCATTCTGTACCAGATTACTGATGATCATGCTCAGGAAGGTGAAGCAGTTTGCTGCTCCATTACGAGGACCTGCAACAGGCTATTCCTCCCAGGTGTATAATGAAAAAAGCGATTTGAGTTTGGAGGCGCAGGAGATTTCTCCCGAAAATTCCTCCTTTTATACATTCCAGGAAGTGCAAAGACTGAAAGTCTAAACAATTTTTCTATGCTCACAAAATCCAACACAACATCAAACACACCTGGAAACGTCTTCCAGCTACGAGATGGGCGAGTCCTGGGGTATGCCGAATACGGTGACCCAAGAGGGAAACCTGTCTTCTTTTTCCATGGCCTGCCCGGATCACGGCGGCAACGCCACCCTGATGACTCGATTGCCATCGAGCTAGGGGCACGCATCATCACGATTGATCGCCCCGGGTACGGCTTCTCGGACTTTCAGCCGGGTCGCACCTTGCTGGATTGGCCAGAGGATGTGGCCCAACTTGCCGATGCGCTGCGTGTTGCTCACTTTGCGGCGATCGGTCTCTCAGGTGGGGGTCCTTACCTGCTTGCGTGTGCCTACATTATGCCTGAACGCTTAACCTCGGCCACCGTGATTAGTGGCATTGGACCGCTAGAGAACCCAGAGGCACTCCAGGGTATGATGGGATCGATGCGCCTGGGACTTGGCCTGGCGCGAAGCGTGCCCTGGCAGCTTGCACGTCTCGCGCTCGAGCCAACGGCGTGGCTGGTCCGACACCATCCGACGGCAGCCAAAAAGCTGGTGCCCCTGTCAGCTCCCAAAGCAGACCAAGAGGCGTTTGCACGTCCTGACATCCAAGCCATCGACCAGGAAGATCTCGTCGAAGCTTACCGCAAGGGTGCACAAGCCGCCTACTGGGAAGTCGGACTGCTCGCCACTCCCTGGGGTTTTCACCTCGAAGACATTGACACAAAGATCTCCCTCTGGCACGGTGAAGAGGATCCCACAGTACCCATCCATATGGGAAGATACGTGGCACGCACCCTCCCAGACTGCGAACCTCATTTCTACCCTGGCCAGGGTCACACCCTGATCTACCATTACTGGCGGGAGATACTCACGGTAGCTGTGGCTTGAGCAGAGAAGGAACAAGCATCTTTTTCTTGCTGGAGCAAGTGCATGGTTTGCACTTGCTTCAGGTCTGGCAATCATCCCTATCTCGTTGGATGAACCGTCCCCGGTACAGGAAACTGAGTGAACGCGTGCTGGTTCCGCCTTCAATATCAGCGCCGTTCTCGAGCGCTCACCCAGATCTGAGCGCTCACCTGAACGGGGTCCCAAGGACTGCTGAGTGGAGGAGTATAGCTGAGATCAAGATCGTTCAACTCCTCGACGCACATACCATGGAACAGGGCGGTAGCAAAGACATCGATCCGCTTCGCGACCTCTCCATGAATGTGCCCGATCATCTGCGCTCCCAGCAGATGCCCCGTCTTGCGGTCCCCGGTCACGCGAATTCGCAACTCGTGAGCTTCTGGGTAGTATACTTTGTGATCCCAGGTAGTCGCCTCGATAGTGAACGGATCAAAGCCTGCCTGTGTTGCCTCATCGTCGCGCAACCCTGTCCGGGCAATCACCAGGTCGAAGACCTTCACTACCTGGGTTCCCAGCGTCCCGGCGAACTCACGCGTTCCGCCCACAGCGTTTTCGCCAGCAATGCGCCCCTGCTTGTGGGCGGTGCTCCCCAATGGTAAATACATTGGACGGTTCAGCAGATAGTGCCAGGTTTCAACACAATCCCCCGCGGCGTAAACGTCAGGAAGATTTGTCTTCATCCGGCGGGTGACGCGAATGGCTCCTTTCCCGCCTAGTTCAATCCCTGCTGCCTGAGCGAGATCGGAGTTCGGTGCTACTCCGACGCCGACGAGCACAAAGTCGGCTGTCATTTGAAACTGGTTGGAGCCCTCCACGCACAACTGCATCCCTTTCCGTACGATGCGCTCGACACGCACTTCCGTCTCGACATTGATGCCCTGGCGCTGTAATTCAGCGCTAATGAGATTCCCAAACTTATTATCGACGGTTTTGAGCACCGATTCAGCGTGCTCGACCACAGTCACTGTAAGTCCCTGGCGCGTGAGCGCGTCTGCCATTCCCATCCCAATGTAGCCACCGCCAATGATCACAACTGAGCGAGGAGCGAGCGTTTCCAGGTGCTGGTGGATGGCAAAGGCGTCTGCCATGTACCGTAGGAGGTACACTCCAGGGAGATCCAGGCCCGATATTGTGGGATGCACCGATGTCGCGCCCGTTGCGATGATGAGCTGATCGTAATGTAGATGCTGTGGGTGCCCGCCTTCTTCGACGATGGAAACACGATGGTTAGCGGTATCAAGAGCCAGGGCTGTATGGTCAAGCAGCAGGGAAATGCCAGTTTCTGAAATCTCCTCGATAGTGCGGTGCGCGAGTGCTCTCCAGTCTCGCACTTCACCGGAGAGGTAGAACGGGAGTCCGCAAATGCTGTAGTTGGGAAAGCGGTCGGCTACCACGATGGTCGCCTCGCACCCGGGGTCCAGTTCCTTAGCACGCAGGCCCGCACTGATACCTGCATCACTCCCACCGACGATCACTCTCCTTGTTATGCTTCACAAAGACTTCGATGTGTGCGGCAATGGCATCGCGCACCCGTCGGAAGACCTCCAGGCGCTCCTCTTCAGAACCGGTCGCCGCGCTCGGGTCGGGAAAGCCCCAGTGCTCCTGGCGGCGAGCACGTGGAAAGTAGGGGCACTCCTCGGCGGCCTCATCGCACACAGTCACGACCAGCTCCATGGGCGGCTCGGCCTCGAACTCCTCGATCCCTTTGGCCCGGTGACCGGCCTGTTCGCTGATATCGATGCCCATTTCTGCCATTACCTTGATCGCCAGCGGATGCACCTTGCTCGGGTGCGTACCTGCGCTGAACACCTGGTAATGGGTTCCACCATGGGTTCTCAGGAGCCCCTCGGCCATTTGCGAGCGCGAGGAGTTATGGGTACATAGGAAGAGCACGTGCATTGGTGTTGTATTCAGTGGATCTTCGGGGAAGGCTGCCATTTTCTTTCCTCCTGGTAGGGATCGTCTCTGGTTATGCCCTGTAACATGGTGCGTGACCGCTGCCACAGGTCATCAAACGGATCTGCGTTTCACTTTTCGTTACCATTATATCAGGAAGCATGGCGTATTTCAGTGACTCGGCATAACGCTGGCCGTCATGAATCATCCACCAGAAGAGGTTTGCCAGCGCCCATCCCTTATTGGCATTGTTCTGCTGCTGGTAGACAATGACCCAGGAATAGCCGGAGATAGGATAGGAATCTGTACCTGGCGCATTCACGATAAAGAAGCGCAGGTCGATGGGGATACTACCGACGCTTGCTGCTGCTGCCAGCGCTCCATCGATGGAGGGGGCAAGGTACTGGCCTGCCGCGTTCCGCAACACCGCAAAGGAGAGGTGTAACCGCAGCGCATATGATAACTCCACGTAGCCAATGGAGCCAGTCGTGCCCTGGACACCGTCGGCAACCCCTCCATTTCCCTTGAACCCAATACCAACAGGCCAGTTGATATAGTTCGACGCGCCTACGGTTGTGTTCCATGCGGAGCTCACTTGTGCGAGGTAATGGGTGAAAATACCAGTGGTACCGCTGCCGTCCGAGCGATGGATCACCGTAATGCTCAGAGGGGGTAGCGAAACGCCTGGATTGAGGTGTATAAGGGCCGGATCATTCCAGGCCGTGATCTTCCCCAGAAAGATGTCTGAAAGCATAGGGCCGGTGAGTTTCAGCTGCGACGGGATGCCTGGCACGTTGTAGATGATGGCCTCTGCTCCCAAAGTGACAGGTATGTGCAGAATTGGGCCAAACTGGCTTCGGGCAAGATTCGCATTGGTCAGCGGCACATCGGTAGCGGCAAAATCGACGTCCTGGTCCAGCAGCGCGTTCATACCAGCGCTACTGCCACTGCCGAGATAGGACACAGTAAGACCGCAAGAAACCTTGGCATAGGCAGCAAACATCTTCGAGAACAGCGGGGCATCGAACGTCGAGCCTGCCCCCTGCAAAGCGCTCGTGGAGGGGCAGGTTGTTCCATTCGCTTCTGCCGCAGGCTGGCTCGTGCCGGCTCCACGCGCGACAAGCAGCGTGCTGAGTGCGAGGAGGAGCACACCGAAATAACGGGACACTTTGCTTCCCTGGCTTGTCGAGAATAAGGTACTCATACTATCTCCTGTATGCTCGTTCAAGCAAGATCAACAAAAAGCGGAGACGGGTGGTCAGTTGCAGGGAGGTCTGCTCAAAGGCCCAGTGGCGTTCCTCAAGCGATCCCTCCACTGCAGCAGGGTCAGCGAAACTCCAATGAATGCATTCGGGGTCGCCAGGAAAGGTAGGACACGACTCGCGTACACGATCACAGACTGTGACGATGACATCAAAGGATTGTCCGGCAAACTCATCAATGGACTTGGATCGAAGGCCTTCTGTCGCGATCCCTCGCTCCGCTAAGACCTGCCTTGCCAGGGGATGCACCTGTGTTGGGTGACTGCCGGCGCTGCAGGCATCGATGCGCCCATGGCTCAAGTGTCGGAGCAATGCCTCGGCCATCTGAGAACGGGCACTGTTTTCAGTACACAAGAACAACACTCGCAAGGTGGACTGATGAGGCTGTGCTCCAGCCGGAGGAGGGGGTGCCTCCATTACTCCAAGAGCAGGATGAAGGGCTTCACCTGCGCTCTGGTAGAGTGAGCGAACAGTGTCAAGGTCAAGGCTGTAGTAGATCGATCGCTCGTCGGCGGTGCTGCGGTGCTCACGTACCAGATTCTGCTCGTGCAATTTCCGCAGGTGATAGGACACCAGGTTTTGGGGTTGCCCAAGCAGTCGCACGAATTCCAGCCCGTTGTAGTCCCCTCTCGCCAGGAGGGTCACAATTTTCCAGCGCAGGTCATGCGCCAGAAGTTTCAGAAAGTCCGGTACCGACTCGGAAGAGAGCGTGATGTCCATCTATTCCTCCAATACAATTTGCAGCAAACTATTTTGAACCAATTGTAATTGAAGTATAAACGATTACTTTAGAGAAAGCAAGGTCTCGAAATTCCGGAGCGAGTGAAATTGTCAGACAAAGACGGGGTGGTACCATTTTACGTGACGGAATACGTGCACTTGCAACAAAGCATAAATAAGCAGTAATATTAGGAGTACAATTTGTGGTTTTGTAAATGGGAGAAGCCGTGCCAACACTCGTCTTTTTAATTGATGTAGATAACACACTCATCAATAACGACTTTATCAAAAGTGATTGGGATAAACACCTCAAAGTGGTAATGGGAGAGAAGTTAACTACCCGCTTCTGGGAACTCTACGAACGAGCACGAGAGGAAAGCGGCGTAGTCGATATTCCGCTAACCCTGAAGTGGCTACGCGAAGAAACTCCTCTTTCTGAACTGGACGAACAAACCTATCTTCACGTACACTCCCTCTTCGATAACTACCCTTTCTTCAATGCTCTCTACCCACATGCTTTGGAGACGCTTCGTTACTTGCGTACACTTGGGCTAACGGTGATTGTCTCCGATGGCGATATGTATTTCCAGGCGGAAAAGATCTTTCTAAGCGACCTGGCTGAAACAGTTGAAGGGCATGTATTGATTTATACGCATAAGCAAGAGCATCTCCAGGAGGTCATAAAACTATATCCCGCCGACCATTATGCGATGATCGATGACAAGCCACAGATTCTTGCCGATAGCAAGCTGATATTGGGAAATAGCCTCACGACTGTCTTTGTGCAACAAGGAAAATACGCTGCAGAGCAGAAACCAGATAACTTTACTCCTGATATAAGCGTGCAACATATTGGTGACCTGCGAAATTACGGGTATGAACAATTTTTGCTTGCGTAGGCAGCCTTGCTTTCAACACCAAAAGGAGATCCTTCCACACAGACAGAATGTAAAGAGGCGGCGAATATTTGTGTGAAGGCAACATAATTGATATAATTGGGGCACTATGCGAAAACATGAAACAGCGGAAGTCTCCATCAACGCAAGCGCGAACGAGGCATTACTCCTTGATGTCTACAAGCGCCAACGTATTGAAGCCTGCGGACTACTCATAGGCACCATCGACCAGGCAGGCAATTGGCACATTGAAGAGATACATCCACTACGCAACATCTTTGACTCACCAGTATACTTTGAATTCGCTCCCGAAGATTTACTCGCGGCAGACCTTGCCTACCCCAGCAGAGTCATAGGAGCATATCATAGCCATCCTACAGGTCTTGCTATTGCCAGTCACACTGATTATCAGAACATGAAGCGAGTCAACGCCGAAGAGCAGATTCCATGGGTATGGCTCATAATTGGCGGACCATTTGACCACTCACCATCTTTATTACAACAGGTACAGCGTCAATTGCAACGAATTCCCAATTCATCGTTTGTCGCTTACCATTATTTTGAGGGCGAAGGACTCCGGCGAATTGCCATCCGATTCGAGGAGCAAACAGAAATAGCATCAGATTCATAATGAGCATGCTTTCGCTAGTATCCTGAAGAAAAACACACTCTTCACTATCCTCAGACATTCGGGTTATCTTGTGGTCAAAGCACGACAGATGCGCTATAATAGGCGCTGTTAACAGTGTCGCCTGGAAAAGAAAGAAATGGCAATGAGATGCCCAAATTGCAGTAATGAAATTAGCTTAGAAGAGGTCTTCTGTGGACAATGTGGCACACCTGTTATGCTGCCGGGTAAAGTTACCGGAATGGTCAATGCTCCATCAACGCATCAAGAGTTTCTAAGCGGTGGATATAATACTGCCACTTCTCCTTCATCAGATACATACAGGTCTGGAATACTGCCTTCACCTGAAAACCAACTACCGGTGATGTCAACTGGCCCACAACAGCAAAGTGGTTTCTATCAGGATCCTACCCAGGCTATGACAGTCTTGCCCGCTAATCAAGTTCAGGGCTATCCAACTGTTTCTTCACAGCAAACCTATGCCAGCTCTCCGATCCCTGGTGGCTTTTCAGGAGCAGGGCAATCTACTCCCCAGTTGCAATCTTTTCAAAGTGGAAACTATACGGGCACCATTTACCCCCCAACTCAAACATTTCCAACAGGGCAGGGCTATGGAATGCCCCCAGGGTTTACCCCTCCACCACCCAAAAAACGCAGCAATCCTGCACTAATCATTATCTCAATTTGTATTGCATTGGCAATCATTACAATATTTGCTTTCGGTGCAATCTACCTTTTGCGCAATAACGCTTTCAATAAAACACAATCCTCTCATCAAAATGCTACAGCTACAAGTATTCCGACGCCTACCTTAGTACCAAGTCCCAGTGCAACCCTTTCTCCTTCTCCCACACCTTCGCCGTCTCCAATACTTACACCGACACCTGCCCCCGACGCAGGTTTCACCTTGTGTGATACGAGATGTACTTCAAACGGCTTCTCCGTAGAGTACCCGAGTGCCTGGTTGCAGAAACCAACAAATGATTCAATCGGAACGCAATTCACAAATCCTTCGCAATCAGAAGAATTCGCAGCGTTCAAGACTCCTGGCATTACGACTATGAATGCAGGACAACTTGTGAATACTGATCTAAACAATTTTTCTTCACAGCAAGGTTACATTGCACCCACTCCAATCCCTTCTTCAAATGCAACCATCGGTGGTGAAAACTGGTCCTATCAAATCGCATACTACCAGTTAAATGGCCAGACAGTGCGTATAGAGGTCTATGCCACCGTACACCAGGGCAAGGCCTATATTATTGAACTACAGGCGCTCGACACCGAATTTGTTGCTGTGAACACTCAATACTTTGAGAGGATGCTCGTGAGGTTCCAATTTCAATAGTTGGAAAAAATTTGACTCTTCTCAAATTGTAATGTAGCATGTCATGGGCATCCGGCACTGTAACATTCCAAAGCGAGAAGGGACACCAACCTATGACGGTACTTGCGATTATCGGAGCACAATGGGGAGACGAAGGCAAAGGAAAAATCGTAGACGAGCTATCAATGCATGCGGACTATGTCGTAAGATACCAGGGAGGCAGCAATGCAGGTCATAGAGTGGTACATGAGCAAGGTGAATTCTCTTTTCGTCTTGTACCATCCGGAATTCTCTTCCCCAACACAAAATGCATCATAGGCAACGGCGTAGTAGTCGATCCTAAAGGCCTTCTCGCAGAGATGGAAGAGCTACAAAGCCAGGGCATAGATATGTCAAGACTCTACATTAGTGAGCGTGCGCACGTGGTTATGCCCTACCATTTCTTACTCGATCGCTTCGAGGAAGAAGCGCGGGGAGAAGATAAGATCGGCACCACGCAGCGAGGCATCTCCCCGGCCTATGTGGATAAACATGCGCGTATTGGCATCCGTATGGTCGACCTGCTCGATGTGGATACTTTCCGTGCCAAGCTTGCCACCATCCTCCAACAAAAGAATCGCATGATCACCCAGATCTATGGGCAACCTCCCCTCTCCCTCGAAGAAATTCATGGGGAATATTTTGGCTATGGACAACTTCTACGCTCTCACATAGCAGATACGCAAGCTATGCTCCACGAGGCATTATTCGAACGTAAGACTATTTTGCTGGAAGGAGCTCAGGGTGCCCTGCTCGACATTGACTTCGGCACCTATCCCTACGTCACCTCATCCTCTACAATGGCCGCTAACGCATCTAGTGGAGCAGGGTTGCCACCCCATTCTATCGATCGCGTAGTCGGTGTTTATAAAGCCTATATTACACGTGTCGGCAGCGGACCAATGCCCACAGAACTCTTTGATGCAACCGGGAAGATAATGCGTGATCGAGGACATGAATATGGCACAAACACTGGTCGAGAGCGGCGGTGTGGTTGGTTCGACGCGGTAGCTGGCCGCTTTGTCGCACAACTTAACGGGATGGACGCAGCTGTAATTACTAAACTCGATGTGCTTGATACCTTTCCGACCCTAAAAATTTGTTCTGCGTATCAACTGCGCGGAAAATTGGTGCACAGTCTCCCCGCCACGCAAAGCGACCTGGCTGCTTGCGAACCAGTTTATGAGGAGTTAGAAGGCTGGCAATGCGATACAACAGGCGTTTGTACCGATGAGGGGCTGCCAGTGGCTGCGAAAAAGTATTTAAGACGCCTGGAGGAGTTGTTAGAAACGCCGATCGCAATGGTCTCGGTAAGCCCACAAAGAGGCCGAACTATCCAGATCCAGGATGTGCTGGCTACACCTGAGTACGACGCGCGTTATCCGAGAAATGCGACAAGATGAGTAGCTGGTTCCTCGCTCATCCCAGCGGTTTCTTTGCTATCACAGAACCGCTCCTGGGATATTGCTTTGAGCATTCTCTCACCTGCTCCCACACCAGCAATCTCCGATCATCTTCAAGACCGGGCAGAGTAATAGGAATATCAGCCTTGAAGCGCGCTCCCACCTGCAAGGCAGCACGTTTACCCTGAGCCAATTCTTCGGTAAGATCGCCTTTTTTCGGGAAGATGATTTGCCCACCCACGCGGCAGAACGGCGCGGCATACTCTAAAAGGGTAGAGAGAGATGCAACGGCACGTGCAGTGACTACATCAAATGATGCGCGATATCCGGCTTTATGTGCCAGTTCTTCAACACGCCCATGCGCTGCCATAACATCTTCGAGTTGGAGTGTCTCTATTACATGCTGCAAGAAACTTACTTTTTTGCCGGTAGCTTCTAACAACACAATATGCCATTGGGGACGTACAATTTTGAGGGGAAGCCCGGGGAAGCCTGCACCCGCCCCGATATCTAGTAAACGCGCTTTCGGTATATCGTAAGCCATCAGCAAAGACAAAGAATCGAGAAAGTGTTTGAGCAGAACCTCCTCTGGGTCGGTGATGGATGTAAGATTTATTCGAGTATTCCAGTCAAGCAATTCTTGCTGATAACTTAAGAACTGCTTTGACTGGTGCTCGGTTAATGCTAAACCAAGCTGATGTAAGCCTTCAAGGAATGAATGCAGATTGTACAGGGCGGGGGCAAGCCCCGCCCCTACATTATACGCATTTCCTGAAATGTAGGGGCGGGGCTTGCCCCCGCCCTGCATATCCCCACCGTGATCACGCTCACCTGACTCTGCTTCCTTTTGTTCGTCCCAATCCTCACTCATTTACGCAATAAACTTCCGCTTGCTGTTCAGATAATCGATCAGCAGGTATTCACCCAGGTTGTTCTTATCGGCGTAGAAGGTACGGCCGTGGTTAATCGACGAGAGCTGATTCACGAAGGCCACCATCCAACGATCATCCTCCAACATGAAGGTATTGATAGTGATGCCCTCGCGTGTGCAACGCTGCACCTCCAACAACGTTTGCTGCTCAGCAAAAGGATTCGGCGGATAGCCGAATTGCCATCCACCATCTTCGAACCAGACCGTGGGACCACCATCAGTAATCATGATGATCTGTTTATTCACACCATGATGCCGCGCTAACAGTTGGCGCGCAAGCATGAAACCGTGCGCCATGTTCGTTCCGGTACTGTTATCGTAGCGTCCCATCTCTACCAACTCTTCTGGCTTGTATTCACGAGCAACAAATGAGAATCCCACAACGTACAGGTTATCACGAGGAAACTGTGAGCGGATCAAGCTCTCCAGGGCCACAGCTACCTTTTTTGCGGCAGGTTGGCACCCATTGTAGACCATACTCATGCTCAGGTCGATCATTAACACCGTCGAAGACTGTGTGGTGAATTCGGTGCGATAGACCTCAAAATCATCCTTTTCCAGCCCCACAGGTGTACCTGTGCCACGCCGGTGGAGCGCGTTCATCAGCGTTTTTTCCAGGTCCAGCAGGAATGGATCGCCGAATTGATATGGTTTACTCTCATCGGTACGCTCGCCACCTACACCACGGAATGGGCTGATATGGCGGCCAAACCCGTCTCGCTTGAGTTTATTGAAGATGTCCTGGAGAGCCTTCTGGCCAATCTTACGAATACCACGGGCGGTCAATTCCCAGCGATTACCCTTCTTCTGGATATAACCTGCTTCCTCAAGTAGCTTCATGAGTTCTTTCAGTTGTTCGACTGATTGATACTCCTCATAGCCTAACAGGTCTTTGACCTTCTCGCTATCGATTGCTTCCAGGTCATCCAGACGACGAGCTTCCTCGATTTGATCTTCCAGGCCCTCCATTTGCTGCAAACGATTCATCATGCGCATAGCTTCATTGAGTGGAAGCGATTCATCGCCTCGGAAAGGAAAGCGCGTGCGCATCTGCTCCATTGGAGCGAGAGCCTCGAGATTCATAGCCAGTTCCATCAAGTCAACACGAATGCGATCATCTCCCATGAGCTGTTCCATGAGATCTTGTAACTCCTGGCGTTGCTCGGGTGAGAGATTGTCCATGATACCTTGCATCGCTGCCATTTGCTGCTGCATCTGATCGATCAGGTCATCCAGCGAATTGACACCGGGGAAGTATTCCCCGTGCTTTTGCATGAAGGAGTCGAAGTCAGGTTCTCGCCCCTCCTGGCGATCACGTAGCATTTGGTTGAGGTCGCGAATCATTTCGCGCATTTTGGCGATATCTTCAGGGGTCATGTTTTGCAAGGACTGCTGCATGCCCTGAAAGAACTGCTGCATCATTTGCTGTTGCAGACTGTCCATCAACTCTTTGAATTTTTCACGAGCTTCGTCATCCATAAAGTCGTATTCAGAGAGCCCTTTGATCTGACCGGGTATATCGTTGGGAAGCTTATCGAGGAAATCCTGTTTCCTCTTCGCAATCATCTCGAGCATCTTGCGTTTCTGCTCAGGCGTGAGTTCATCGTTCCCCTCGCCAGATTGATCCTGCTGGCTTCCTCTTGTTCCTTGCTGGCCTTCCTGCTCACTCTCTTCACGTTGAGTCTGGCCTGTCTCTTGTCGCTGGCCAGGTGATCGTTGTTGGTCTGAAGGCTGTGTGGACTGTGACGATTCAGTTGGTTGAGATTGTTCACCATCTAAACGTCTCTGTATACCCTGGCGTTCCAGGCTCTTAATCTCTTCAAGCTTTTCGCGCAAATCATCCATCACACCAGAGGCCATATTATAGCGATTGAGTTGCTCGTTACGCATATTGCGCATGCGTTCCATCAACTCACGCAGACCCATAGTCCGCTGACCATCTTCGTTGCGAATACCATCCTGCATCAATCTTTTTAGAGCCTGCTGCAGGTTACCGTCCTCCATATAATCGTCCGAGAGCGCGTTCAGAATATCGTCAGCATCCAATCCCTCGATATTTTGCGTACCGTCCCAGCGCGAATATCCATAGCGATTCTTGTAAAAGCGTTTGAACATGATGAGCGTTCCTTTTATCGCCGATAGCGGACTTTGCCGTTGATCTCATCCTTATTAAGCCGTCGGTTTAAATGCAGCCCTTCGAGGATAAACTCGACGGCTGATGCGATGCTGGCTGGACTGCCCCGGCCATTGAGCTTATCAACGGCTTTGCTCAGTCCACCAACTTTGGCGAGCTGATTTACATACTCCATAGATGGCAGATCATCTCCTACCTGCACATTCAGACCTCGCTCGAAGCCAGCTACCAGTTGTTCAAATTCACGCATTTGAAAGTATTCACCAAAGACCTCGAGAATTGCCCCGTTGATAAGTTTTTGTACGACCCGTTCTTCTTTCACATCACCCACTGTATCAAGCTCGATTTTGCCACAAGTTGAAGCAATAATGGCTGATAGGTCACTAACGCGAGGAGCTATCTGCCGCTCCTTGAGTCGCAAGGCGCGGCGACCGGCATTGCTAAGCACATTCTCAAAGTTCGAAACTGAGACGCGCACGCTCACACCTGAACGCTGGCTGATATCATTGCTATTACGCGCAAGTTGAGTGATTTCGGCAATCACCTCTTTCATAAACTGCGGGAAGATAATCTCCATTCCCTCTGTAATGAAGTGATTGCTTTCAGATTCCATAATCTGCATCTCATATTCCACAGTGCGTGGATAATGGGTGCGGATTTCAGAACCAACACGATCCTTTAGAGGTGTGATGATACGCCCGCGATTAGTATAGTCTTCAGGGTTGGCACTGGCAACAACATACACATCCAACGGCAAACGAATCTTATAACCGCGAATTTGTACATCACGCTCTTCCATGATATTAAGCAGACCTACCTGAATACGCTCTGCCAAGTCGGGTAGTTCGTTAATACAGAAAATGCCGCGATTTGTGCGAGGAATCATACCGTAGTGGATTGTCAGTTCATCTGAGAGATAGCGGCCCTCGGCTACACGTACAGGGTCAACCTCTCCGACTAAATCAGAGATCGTAATATCAGGCGTCGCCAGTTTCTCACCATAGCGCCGATCTCGTGGCAACCATGCAATCTCTACATCATCGCCGAATTCGTCCACCTTATCGCGACAGGCTTTACAAACTGGCTCGTAAGGATTGTCATTAATTTCGCATCCGGCGATTACCGGAATAAATTCATCGAGGAAATTGACCAGGTTGCGGGCCATGCGCGTCTTCGCCTGACCCCGCTCACCTAGAAAGATGATATCCTGGCCAGAGAGTATAGCATTTTCAACCTGGGGGATTACAGTATCTTCGTAACCCACAATTCCTGGGAATAATTCTTCATCTCTGCGGAGCTTCTGAATAAGATTCTTCCGCATCTCTTCTTTGACAGTCAGTACTCTATATCCGCTTTCACGCAACTCTCCAATAGTGCGATGTCGGGTAACTATCGTCATTCCGCTTATTTGCTACCTTTCTTGGGGGTTGGCACGTGTGATACATGTCTGGGAAAGGGGAAGATTAACCAATCCTACATGATCCCACTGCACCAAACAGATGGAACCATAGGTATTCTACCGCCTTAACTCAGAAAGCGCAAGGGCAATCAACTAGCATGATTTTCTGGCCTGCTGCTGAGGTGTTGGGGGACACTGGTGACAACAATTCCTGGACGGAAGAGCAGAGAAGCTTTTAATCGGAGTGCAGTTTGATTATGCAAAATTTGCTCCCACCAGTGAGCGACAACAAATTCTGCCAGAATTACTGTCACAGTATCTGCAGGGAAAAGTTCATGTACGGTATCGATATAAGCAAGTAAGGGACGTGAGAGTGAACGATAAGGTGATTCAATGATGATGAGCTGGGTTTCCTCTTCCTCGGCTAAATGCTTTTGCCAGCGTTCCCACTCTTCGCGCACCTTATTTGCATCGTCTTCATCGACAGCAACGTGCACGGCTATCACATGTTTTGTAATCGAGCGAGCATACGCCAGGCTTTGTATCGCGGCTCTATCTAATCCCGCGATCGGCACAATCACGCGATGCCGTATATCTTGCGGATGTATAGGGATGTCGCTAATCCGTCCACGCTCGACCCGGTTATAGTGGCGGTTAATAGCCAGAAACATCAGCACAAGCAAAGGGATCAGAATAACAACTATCCAGGCTCCTTCCAAAAATTTTGTTGTGGCGATGACCAGGGCAACAATCAGTGTTGTGAATGATCCCAGGCCATTGATGATCATACTACGCAGCCATCCTTTGTGTTCCCTTCGAAGGCGCCACCAGTGAAGCACCATACCACCTTGAGAGAGCGTAAACGACAAAAAGACACCTACGGCATACAGGTTAATGAGTAGAGTGGTAATACCATGGAACACAACCAGCAGGAGAATTGCAAGCAAGGCTAAGAAAACAATGCCGGTAGTAAATGCAAGACGGTCACCTCTAAAGGCGAACTGACCAGGCAGAAATTTATCTCGTGCCAGCAATGAAGCCAATCGTGGAAAATCTGAATAACTGGTATTAGCAGCCAGGGTCAGGATAAGCAGCGTTGCTATCTGAAAGACTGGATACATAAAGTAAAGCGGTCCTGTAAATACCTTAAACGCTATCTGACCGATAACAGTCGGATTGCTTGCTACATTGGCTTCAACGCCAAAGGATGTAGCAAGTAGAGTTATTCCGATGAAAAGCGTGCCAAGAATAACGGCCATCCAGGTTAGCGTTGCACGTGCATTGCGAGCTTCTGGTTTCTTAAAGGCAGGCACACCGTTAGATATGGCTTCTACGCCTGTCATAGCAGAACAGCCAGCAGCAAAAGATTTGAGGACTAGAAAGAGAGTAAGTGATTCAGTTGCTTGAACAGGTGGGAATGTGCCAATGATAGGGTCATGTTGAATAAAAAAAGATTTGACGCTTCCCACTATTATGAGTAGAAGCGCGCTGCCAATGAAAATGTAAGTAGGGATGGCAAAGATCGAACCAGATTCGCGCACTCCTCGCAGGTTAACGACAGTGATAAAAATAACCAATGCGACATCAATCGGAACGACGTAGGGTGCCAGTTGAGGTAGGAGTGTAACAAGAGCCAGTACACCTGCCGAAACACTTACGGCGACGGTGAGCACATAATCAATCATCAGCGAAGCAGCAGCTACGAGACCCGGCATCGTCCCCAAGTTATCTTTCGCTACAATATATGAACCACCACCATTTGGATAAGCAGGAATGGTCTGTCTATAAGAGATGGCAACAATAGCTAGCAAGCCAACGATAGCAAAGCTGATGGGTAAAGTGAGACCCAGATGACTGGATCCGGCAGCCACCAGGCTGATAAGAATCGCCTCCGTAGCGTATGCAACCGAAGAGATAGCATCTGATGAAAGTACAGCCAGGGCTTTGAATTTCGTTAGCCGTTCGTGCTCGGCCTGGGCAGTAGCGATGGGTGCTCCGATGAAGACTCGCTTGACATTGGAAATTACTCTCCCTATTCCCTTACGTGGAGCTTGCGTTACCTCCGTGGCCTCTAACCTGCCAGTGCCTATGCGCCGAAATGCCCGCTGGCTCGGCAGAACTACACGAACACGCTCATTTCCTAGTAAACTGCCTTTGCGTACCTCAGTGCGGACCAATCGAGTAGGATCATCCTCATCGATCAGATTTGGATTATCCCTACTGGCGTCCTCGTCATTACCGCCTTCTAAGGTCTGACTATCTTGATTATCCATCGATCCCACCTCTTATACTTGTCCGAGGAAGGTGTACATCTAACCCATTCAGGCTCGTCTAGCTTGAGAAAAGTAGAACGCGCCTTTTTGATTGTACACGAGAATAAAACTCATGCAAAGTAAGTAAAGCTCATTGCTTTGTTTACAGTATAGTAATGCTGATGGATCAGGATCAAGCAAAAAAGTCTTAAAGGCTTCTTTGGAAACAATTTTTGAGCATTTCTTGAGATCATCGTTTAATTTCCTGAGCGTTCTTTGAGCGCCATAGGCACTCTATTAGTATACCATTGCTATTACAGATGCTATAGCAGTATCGTTATCTACCTTTGGAGGAAACGAAATGGCAAGCAAAGTAACGCCGGAAGTGGCTGGAGCGGACGGCGTAGCTGCCAATGTCACGGAAGCAAGTCATGAGCTACGACGCGCTGTTGGCGTATGGGGATCATATACCTGGGGGTATGCCGATGTTGGGGCCGATGTGTATGTCGCACTCGGCATTGTCATGGCGGCAGCTCAAGGAGCCACGAATGTCGCCTTTCTTTTTGCAGGTCTTGTTTATGTAATGGTCGGCCTTGCCTATACAGAGCTGGCCGCTGCCTATCCAATGGCGGGAGGTGGCCAATTCTATGTCCTGCGCGGCCTGGGCGATCTCTTGGGCTTCGTAGCAGGGTGGGCTGTCTTGCTGGACTTTACCATCGACATCGCGCTATTTGCGCTCGCATCAGCAGGATATCTCAACTTCTTTTTCCCCGTGCTCAGTCAGCATGTGAACGTCAATCTGCTCGGACTCTCCCTTTCTGGCGTCCAGCCGATCTTGATCCTGGAAACCACGATCCTCGTGGTCTTCCTGACGACTCTTAACATCCTGGGCGTGCGCGAATCAACGAGATTCAACGAGATTCTGGGCGCACTGGATATCATCAGCGAATCGGCTATTCTGTTCTTTGGTTTCCTGTTCGCCTTCAATCCAACCCTGCTCATCCACCAGATGACGACTGCGTGGCCTTCCCCATTCAACCTGGCGTACGGCGCATCGCTTGCGATCATCTCATTTGTAGGTTTGGAATCAATCAGCCAGGCCAGCCAGGAGACGATACGCCCCGGCAGGGTCGTGCCACGCACCTCGATCGCGCTTATTCTGACGGTGCTGATCTTCGCGCTTGCCTTTTCAAACCTGGGCCTGGCGATGTTGCCGTGGCAGAGTATCGTCGCACACAATGCCGACCCCGTCGCCTGGCTGGCAAGTCACATTCCCATCCTGGGTCTGGTCGCCGGGCCATACGTCGCTTTGCTCGGTGCAACGCTCCTCCTGATTTCAGCCAACTCCGGCGTCTTTGGCGCCTCGCGCATCACCTACTCGATGGCCAGGTTCAATTTGCTGCCACGCTGGTTTGCAAAGGTCCACCCAAAGTTTCGCACACCGGTCCGCTCACTCGTGGTCTTTTCCGGTATCGCCCTGGTCGAACTCTGGCTCGCCGGTCTCTCATCCAATGTCTATGATGTCTTAGCCAACATGTATGCCTTTGGTGCTGCAACGGCCTATATGCTGGTGTTCGTTTCGCTGCTCACGCTGCGTTTCAAAGACCCGTGGACTCCCCGCCCCTTTAAAGTGCCTCTCAATATCCGACTTCGAGGCAAAGACGGCGAGACACGCTTGCTGCCCATAGCTGGTGTGCTCGGGTTCCTGGGCATCAGCAGCATTCTCTTTCTCGTCGTGCTCACCCATAGCATTGGACGGATTGCAGGGCCTGGCTGGATCGTGCTGGGGCTCCTCATTTACTTCTGGCACCGCCGTCGCAATAAGCTTCCGTTCAGGAAATCGCTTAAACGGAACTGGGAAAAGGAACAACTGCTCGTCTACGAAGACGCAGGCGAACATGACCTTGCTGACGAATTCCGCGAGAACCTCGAGCGCAAACGTCGTCTCCATGGTGAAAGCGAAAGAGAGAGCCTACTACCCATTGGCACAAAAGTACTCGATGTACCAATCCATACCAATTCAGACAATGAACATCGTAAAAAGCGCAATGGAGGTGCAAAATGAAAGAACAGCCACAGCGACTATCAAGGCGTGAACACTATCGCGCCCTGGTAAGCTTGCTCATTATCCCTCTCGGTCTGATCATTATAGTACGCGCATCGATGGCAGGACTGCAGGCATGGATGCTTATCATTCTTGGATTGGCTTTTGTTGTGCTTGGAATTGTACGGTTACGCGCCTACATACAGTATAAGCGCGTTCAAGGTTCGATATCGGAAAAAGGATAGAGAGCTAACGTTATGCTCATTATTGCAGAGATAACAACCAATCCGTTACAAATAACTTTTATTGGCACAGTGATCGCCATACTATTTCTTGTCTCAATCGTGGGTGTACTGGGCTGGATGTTTCGTCTGCCGAAAGAGACGGAACGCACACG
>Ga0070706_100002013_pt1 | contig 20869 bp, 10 predicted proteins | sample KBSK5501metaG_FD_65476 | JGI IMG/M metagenome (GOLD analysis project Ga0070706, IMG submission 65476) | Corn, switchgrass and miscanthus rhizosphere microbial communities from Kellogg Biological Station, Michigan, USA - KBS K5-50-1 metaG | ecosystem: Host-associated > Plants > Roots >... | reverse complement strand
TACTTCATCATCAGGTACTGGTTCATTTTCAATGTTGAACGGGGCAATTGCTTTTGCTCGTGTTCTGTAGCCAAGCACAACTCAACTAACAAACCCACATCCAGTGGCAATGGTCTTAACTCCCTCCGTGACCTTTCCCTTTACTTCCGGTGCCGAAGGTCGAGAACCCCGTTCCGTGACTTGCCGGCGAATGCAGGTATAATACTGAGCCACTTAGATAGGAGACCATCATGAGCTTGGACAGAAGAAAGTTTATGCATGGAGTCGCCGGCGGTTTTCTTTCCTACGGTTTCCTGAAGCCCCGCATCCTCACAGCGCTCGGAGGAAGACTCCGCACATTCAAACAACAGCGGATAGACACAGACCTGAGCGGCATTCTGCATAACCTCGCCCAAGCTACACTGGTGATTCTGCTAGATGACACAGCTCACCCGGATGGCACCATCAAACCCGGCCAACGTATCTCGTTCAGCTGGGCCGTCTATGATTGGGTTACTGCGTTATCGGTGGATGGGAGCTTGCGTGAAAGCCCACGCTACGCATCCTCCGAGATCACACTATTTTACCAGGGAAACCCGATCTTCGGGCCAAGCAGGCAACACAGTGCGGTTGTGCCTGTTACCGCCGATGTGGCTCATGATTTCTACCAAATCGGTGCGACCGACCACGTCACCGCCGAGCTTTCCGCCCCGCCGGGAGGAGCGGCGGTAACGGCAAGTTTCTATTTATTCGTCGTTGCCGATAACGCTCCCAGTTGGGAATGGGGCGAACTCGCGGCCCGATTCCGCTGGAACCGTGACCATTACACGCCTACCGGAATTCTGCACAACAACTCTGACTACGGAACGCTCTCGTTTATGCCGGTGTTGCGCCAGATCGACTTTGGTGCAGGTGGTGAAACCCCGTTGCCGCCCGTTTCCTACACACCCTCCGGCGGCGGAGGCTTCACCATCCTACCGCACGGGACTGCGAACGTGCCGTTCCCAACGATTCAGCAAACTTGGCCATGGTTTGATCGGGCAACACTGTTCCCCTTCGGCCCATACTCAAGGGGCTTCGGTTATTCCGTCGATGTCACCGGTACGGACCAGTTTGGAAACCGTTACTCAGCCACTTCCGAAACGCGGCGTGTTTTTGTCGCTGTCGAGGACGTGAAAACCGTTGAGGAAGGGCTCGCGCTGACGGCGCAGCTTGCTGCCATTCTCTTTGGCCTGATCGGTCTTTACTATCCCTTGGCCCTTATCGCAGCCGCCGGACTGGAAACGGCTGCCCAGCTAGCAGTTACTGCCGCGCTGGATCCTCCCGAGCCGGATCCTGACTATCTCACGCGCGTTCCCGGCCAAAGCACCAAGGCCGCAAATTCTTCCCCCTCCGCGCTCTTGGCCGATCTCATTCTCCAGATCGCCCAGACCCCCCAGACGCTGAGCGCGATTGAGGCTAAGATCATGGGCGCGAAAGAAAACAATTCGGCCGAGGGTCTTGCCCTGCAGCAAAAGTCTTACATCGATGCGATTCGCAAGATGAACGACGCCGCACAGCAACTGGGGAAAGCGCTGCCGGCAGCCCTCGAAGAGCTTCATGCTCGGCCCGAGGTAAACGACAAGAACATGCAGAGAGCCCGCGAAACCTTCGCGAAAGGCGTTCCCGATGACATTTTGAATGCTATGCGTTCGGCCAAGCTCTCCAAAGAAGCCGAGATCATGTTCGTCAAAGCGGTCAACAACCCCGAGGTAATGAAACAGCTTCCAGATCTCGATAAGGCTCTGACCAATGCAGCAACGCGAGCCGCATACCTGGCTCTGACTCTTCAGAACGAGACGCCGCATGTGGTGCTGGCGAAGCCGAAGCGTGTCCTGAAAGATCGCAAGTAGGAGTGGATGTCACATCAGAGCTCGAGATATTTAACAAACACTGACTTTTCCATTACTATTCCGTAAGATCATCAGGAAAACCGCGGGTTTTGGTATCCCAAGCCACCTGACTATTCCGTGGCAACGCCCTGACAATTCCGTAAAGCGAAGGTTCGTCTCTTGGATGGCACAAAACCGCAGGCTTCGTCTGATAACAGCCATTCTGTTTGATCTTCTCAACAGTAATTGTTTGAGGGTAGTTTGAAGGAGGCGCTTTCTGCTGTTGCGCCGATGAAACTCCACAAGACCTAGTGGTCGGATGCTGCACCCTCTGAACTAACGGCGAGTTTATTGAGTTGAAGGCTTCTTGACTGCACCATTTCCAAAAAACGGTTCGAGCCTTCGTTTTGCAATGTCTCGATCTACGGGATAGCCCGCTTTTTCCGCGGTCTCGACAAAGTCCTCTACAGCAGTGTCAAAGTTGGCGCCGGCCTGGCTGAAGAGATTGCTGTTATTCAGGGCGATATCGAAGAGGGACTTACCTAATAATTGTGAATATACCGGCGTGAGCTTCTTTATCGCATCTTCGCGAGTGAGCGGAAACCCATCTTCCAGGGAACCCCAGACTAAGTCATCTACGTCCGCGTAGAAGTCGGCCGTCGCTTGTTCCACTGCCTTGTTGTCAACGGGTACATTGGACGGCCGCTCTGCAGCAGTAGAGTGGAGTTGATTTTCCCGGTTATCTCTAATCGCCTCCTGGACCTCTGGTAGTTGTACTATTTTATAAATCCGCGATTGAGATACTGTTTTGGTATAGCCTGCCTCGATACCAGCCTGAGCTATAGACTTACCTTGTTGAATCTTCTCGGCTAGCTTTCGCCGCCGAGGGCTAAGTCTCTTAGGTCGCCGCTTACCGTCCTGCGTATGAATTGTGCACGGCGAGATAGTTATTCGACACGGTCGTTTAGTTGCCGTTTCAGTACTACCACATTCCTTCGTGCTTCGCGTTTTCCTCTTGACTTGTTTCGGTCGGCGGTTGGATTTTCTAAGCCAACGCTTACCATCCGGCGAGTGATACCTGCATGGAAAGGAGGTAATTTGGCACGGGCATTTGGTGGCCGTGTCAGTGCTGGCACATATCGTTTTTCGTCGCTTCCGCTTCAATACACTTTCTTACCCTCGGAGTGAAATTCTGCCTACCGCCGCCGGTGCGGAAAGCGAGGTAGTCTTAGATAGCGAGGCGTCGACCTAGCGTCTTCATCTTCACCTTCCTCTCGCTGCCTCATTTTGATTAAGGCTAGTGTGTTTTGTTGTGCCCAGTAGGCTTCCACAAAACCCTCGGTGCCAAGTTTCTTAGCAATCTCTTGTGGCTGAAGATGATTCGGAAGTTGAGCGTAGAGTTTCTCTGTTTCGGTTAAAGTGGTCGCCGTAAGCCAAAAATTGTGAAGCGTCATTCGCACGCAATCCAGAACAATTCCGCCAAAGGGTTGAGGCTTCCCGTCGTCATTGAAGGACCAATGAAGCAAATCCTGCCGCAACGAGAGCTGGGCGCCCTCGTTGCTCGGCACGGCTAACTGTCGATCATCCGATAGGATGTAGCATCGCGATGCTGGCCAGGAAACGTCGCTTGGGTTGTCTGGATCAAAGAACGGATTGGCGGTCGGAAGCTGGCTGAAATACCATGCTGTTTCCGGTAAGCCAGCTTCCTCATCGTCCTGAAATTCTTGCATGTAGAGGCCGTATTTTTCCTGCGCCAGTTCAATTACTGCATCATTGCCTTTTGCGATCCATACAACCTGGCATTGTTCAATGCCTCCCGCGCAATACATTCTTAGGGCCGTCTTGATCTCCTCTATGATGATGTCAGGATGGTCGACGTATTTTCGCGCTGAGGCGACCACAAAAACGGTCTCTCCTAGCTTCATATTCTCCGCCGCCCGAGCAACAAGCGCCCAGCCAGAAGGAAGCGAACTATTTGCCGCCATTCGGCACGCAACAGCAACCTCGCAATTAGCTGGAATCTTATCGCCGTACCGTTTGACGAAACGCGACCAGCCCAGCAGGTTTATCTGACCGTTGACCTTGATCACTCTTCCTTGTCGGAATAGTTTCTGGAGGTGTCTCACAGCATCTGCGGTCGAGTCCACTTGATCTTTATAAAGCCCTACGAGTGGGAAGTCCCGCAGCTCGGCTTTGAAGGCCCTAATGTCCCACGTGCCATCGTCAACGACATGGAACTTGCCGGTGTTAACGGCAGTGGAGAAATCATTTGCGCGTAGAACCTTGCTGCCGGTTACGGGCTCGACCACAACCGAATAGCCCAGTCGCGTATATTCCTGGTCAAACTCATAAGCTACGTCCCGGCCAGCCGAGCCCGGGTCTTGCGGAAAGTGAATCGGCACCATCACACCATCTTCTAGAGCTGTGCTCGCCTGCAATGCCTTCCGGCCGCCAGTGTCCACCTGCGCGCGTTTCATATTCAGTAGGTAGTAATTGCCCGACGAGTCAATTCCGACTCGCGCACCAGCACTGAATGCTCCTCCCTTCTCCGTAGCAGCATTATCCCAGGCCCGAACCTCGTAGATTAGGGACGGCAGTTGGTCAGGTGTAGTTTGAACGATCTTGCTGATGTCGAACATCGTTCCGGCCTTCGATGTAGGGCAACCTTGAAACTGCGAGTTCCACACGTCTGCATTTTTCTTTTGGTTCTGGTAATAGTGCTTCGGATAGCGAGTTGAGAGGTATTCGCCTTCATTCCGCTCCAGAGGGAAGCACCGGAAGCGCCTGCCTGACTCTTCTTCCTCGTACTCACCATCTGCCTCAGCCGCGTAACGCCACAGTTCAAATTCGCCCGATTGAATCGCACGTCCACCTTGGTCGTCACTATGGTAGCGATGGAACATGATGAAATTGTTAGAGTATTCGCGGAGGCGCGGTTTGGCCGTTTCTGACTGAAAGCGCCAAGTGCTATCCCTAATAATTTCGGATCGCGCATCTTCAGCACTGGCGTAGGGGTCGTCTTGTAGCAGCGTGTCAGCGCCGGTGCCTACAAAGCCCGAGGTCAGGCCGAGGGCGGTAAAAGATGATTGGCCGTCATTGAGCCTTCGTCGGGCATTTGTTGACCACTCAATGAACTTAGTGCGCACTGGCAAGTGGCCGTTGGGATCTGGAAACATCGCCTTGTGTTCGGGTGAACGCAAGATGCGCTGTATGGCTCGCGAAAAGCGCGTCGAGTGCATGATGTTATAGGTCGCCAAACGAAAGCGATGGAGATGATCATAACCGAATATCCAGCACGGGTAGGCGACCGCAATAATATTGCTCTTGCCAAATTGAGGAGGCGCGTGGATAGCGGCCAAGGTTCCAAGGTTTTCCTTAAGCCTAAACTCCTCGGCGTTGATTCTGAAACCATTGGGCGCTCTGACATACGCTTTCGCAGTCCCTGTATCAACAGTAGTGAAATGGAACTTTTTGGCATTGGCACACCAAAAGGCTTGCTCCAAGCGCTCGCAGAGATCTTCCTGCCAAGGGTCGAGACGGAATGGAATTTCCGGGAGTCGTCTTATTCGTTCAACATATCGGGCAAGTGTTACCTTGGGAATCGGGTAGGTTTTTGCGCCGTACTTTCGGGCTACGCGTATGGCGATCTTATCCAGTATTCGACTTTCGAGAGGATCAATGTCGTCGATGGTTTCAGTGGTTGGCACGTTTCTATCAATGACCCACCACGAAGAAAACTCTCCTACCACTTCTAGGACTTATCGATGGGAGCAAGAGACGTTTTCTTTTCGTGGGTTGCTGCCCGCGCAATTTCTTCATCTGTGTGGGCAGGACTTCCATTTTCCAGGTAGCTTTGCAAGTCATCGTTACGCACCAGAACCCTACGACCAAATTTCCTCGATAACAGCCTGCCAGCCCGTATCTCATTCCGAAGAAATCCGACAGATAATCCGGTTGAATTTGCGACTTCGCTTAAACTCCACGCAAGTTTTGAACTGGTTAGAGCTTCCATTGCGTTGGATCCTTTCGCATGATGGCCAAAACTCGTTGCGCGCCAATTGCATTACATGCTAAAGTCGCTCGCGTGTTATGTCAATCGCTTTTTTGTGGGATTTGCGGGATAGACGCGTCGACAACTAACACCCTGATATGGAAAACTCAAGGACTTTTAGGCTGACACCATGTCCAACGGCGTTGAAAGAGATCATTGGCCTGGCTAACGAAGTGCCCCCTGACAGCGATCTGTTTGACATACAGAAACAGTTCGCCGATCTGGAGAACCAGTATTCACAATTCATAAACACGACAGCCGGAGTCGAGGAATTTGATGATGAGAGTTATCCCGATTTACGTTCAAGTGCGTCAAACACGGAAAGTTGGATTCACAGGCTATTGGAGCTCCACCGTCAAATGACATGGGCTTTGAGAACAATGCCGGCAGAATTACGTGTTCGGCTGTGGGAAGAAGCTCTTATGCCTGGAAAAGGGTTCAAGGGGAATTTGGGACCGAACGGCGAACTCTCGGACGAGGCTGCGAAAAGTCAAAGCGATTTAGCGCATACCCTTGCGCCGCGCCTTGCTGGTGACCCAGTGGGAAATTCTTTGAACAATACTTTGTCGGCCTTATCGGAATTTATGAGTCAGAGTCCTGAGAATCCTAGGCTCTACTTCTGGGCCCTCTGTGGACTTGTTAAAAAATATTCGCTGATACATGAGTATAGGACGAATCTTAATAAAGTCGTGAACATCGGGGCATTGAATCCGGATGACCGGCTGACTTATGCTCGGATTCTGGACCCCATTGGAATAAGGCAGGAGTACACCGTTAATGAAAGGGGCAAATTTGTCCAGGTGCGCAATCCATTCACAGATGCTTTTGAAGATGACGATATCGATGTAACGCGCATCCGGCGTTGCGATAACTGCAGGAAAATCTTTTGGGCTGGACGAAGAGACCAAATGTGTTGCACGCCTACCTGCAATCACGCTCGACACAGTAAACGTACTCGCGAGAAACGGCGGGCAAGGCTAATTAGGCACAAGTAACCCAAAAGCACATTCACAGGAGTTAGGTTCACCGGAAACGAAAGGATCCATCATGAAAGTAGGGAACTACTATGGCCATATATAAACGCGGCAAGGTGTATTGGTATCAGTTCGTTTTCAATAATCAGCGAATCCAATGCTCGAGCAAGCAAGGCAATCTTCGTACAGCGCGACAGATGGAAGCCGCACACAAAACAAGGCTGGCAAAAGGTGAGGTAGGTATCGAAGCACCAAAGAAGGTGCCAACACTCGAAGAATTCGGAGCAAAGTTCAAAGCCGAAATCAGGGTGCACTGTGCCGGCAAGCCTAGAACGATTGCCTTTTGGGAACAAAAACTGATGCGACTCCTTGAACACGCGCGTCTGGCAACGTCACCGTTGGATAAGATCGACAAAGCTCTAATAGCAAGTTATGTGCAGAAACGTCACGGCAAAGTCGCCGTGGCGACTATCAATCGCGAGTTGGCAACATTGAGACGCATACTCTATTTAGCGCATGACTGGAATGAGATCACAGCGGTTCCCCGAATAAGGATGCTTCAAGGTGAGCGAAGTCGTGACTTTGTGCTGACGCATCAGCAGGAAAAGATTTATGTAGCCGCTGCGCCACAACCGCTGCGCGATGTCGCCATCTTGCTTCTCGAAACAGGTCTGCGTTTGGGAGAAGCGCTCGCTCTCAAGTGGACCGACATCGAGCTGGATGCGGCCAACGGCAAGAAGCTCGGCTATCTCTTCGTTCGAGAAGGAAAATCCAAGAATGCTCGTCGACATGTAAGTTTAACAGGTCGTGCTCAAGAGATGCTGGTGAACCGATCGCTAGAGAGCAAGTCGGAATTTGTCTTCGCTAATCACGCCGACAAACCATATCTAGTAACCTCGCTTGATCATCTTCACACGAAGCTCAGAGGCGTTTTGCTGCTTCCAAAGGACTGCGTGATACACTCATTGCGTCACACTTTTTTAACCAGATTTGGTGAAGCTGGCGCAGATGCCTTCACGATCAAGAAGGTAGCAGGTCACAGCAGCGTGACGATCTCGGAACGCTACATCCACCCAACGCCGGAAGGCCAAGAACGGGCTTTCGAGCGTTTCACTAATCTGAACCAAGCGGCGACTGAAGAAGCGGAAGGAGACAAAGAGTCGCTACAGTTTCCGCTACAGTCCCAAAGTAATCGCCTGTAAGTTCTTGTGCCCCTGTAGCTCAATGGTTAGAGCAGCAGACTCATAATCTGTTGGTTCGGGGTTCGAATCCCTGCGGGGGCACCAATCAACTGGCGAGTGGTCCTACACTTACCTCTTCGTGCTGTTGGGCTGATACGTGCTCAACCTCACGATGGCGCGATTTGCTGGTGCTGCGATCGCGCTTCTTTCTTGGAAGTTCATGGGCACCGGCGTAACCCGAATTCTTAAGTTCGAATTCTGATGCTGCCGGAATTACTGGTGTATCCGTGCGCTTTGAGCGTGATCATGCAGGTGCCAATGGATATGTTATCGGGAAGCCTGAAAACTACCTGGGTAAACAGAGAATTCGGCACGCGACGCACATCCTCAGCCGCGATATCGTAAGGATGGTTATTACTATCAATGAGACTAACCGTAACAGCAGAAGAAGTCTCTCCTTGCAACAACTGAAGCTTCATTGCGAAGACCATTACTCGAGTGTTGCGATCGACTCCGAGATTCAATAAGTCCGCACCGTTTACGACCGGAAAGGGATCGCGCGTAAGCAGTACTGAGTCTAAAGCTGCGCCTTGGTCTAGCGCCGGGCCAGACTCATCCAAGAGTAGTTGAGGTGGCCCAGGTTGGGATTGATAAGCTACCAGCAGAGTAGAAGCCGGTACGACTATCAGGTCGTCACCAGCACCGATTCCGGTGTGCGGCCGGCTGACAAGCGACTCGGTCGTTTGAACGCCTGCACCAAGGTTCCCGGTCCAGACATTCGCACCTGTACTCGCGTCGAGAGCGTAGACCTTTCCGCTGCTAGAACCAATGTATACGTAGCCGTTATCTACGATTGGCGCGGAAATAAGGGTGCTATCACCCGTGAAGGTCCACCGGACTGCCCCGGAGTAGGCATCGCGCGCTTTTAGAATGGATCCGGTAAGGAAGAAACCTGTCGAGCCGCTGAATGCCGGAGGTGGACCTGGCGCGAAAGTGCCTAGCAGCGCACCAGTGGGGGCGTCGAACATCGCCTTCTGTGTCAAAGAATCGCCCACATACAAACGCCCGCCGAAGAGAACTGGTGTACTTGGTCCCGCGCCGGAACTTAGCCAGATCAGAGACCCGTCCTGAGGCGAAAAATCGTAGACCTGGTCAGTTGAGACAAACACGCCAGTTGAGGTTACTGCTGGAGAGCTGTCGTTGCCATGATCAAACAATACGGACCAATTCACAGCGCCGTCCTGCTCGTCAACCGCGTACAATGTTACGCCCGTACCGGCCCCGACCACGTACACCACGCCACCTGATGCGGTCGGCGGTGAGTTGAACGAGTATTGCCCTGGAAGCTGCTTCGACCATAGCAGCGCTCCTGACGCTGCGTCGAAAGCGCGAAGCACGCCGTCGAAGTTCACAGCGAAGACGCGTCCAGCGTCATAGGCCGCGTTGGACCAGGGATATGTTCCACTTAGATCGACTGGTCCCCACAACGTGGCGCCATTTGCCTCGTCGAGGGCATATAGTTTTGCTGCATAAGAAGGGTTGTTGTACGCGACCGTGACGAAGATCCTGCCGTTGACGATAAGCGGATAGGAGATCTGACCGCCCAGATCTCTGGACCACCGCTGCGTTAAAGGTGGAGTAATATTGTCGAACTGCGCCCCGCTATGGGCGGCGTCAATTTGATAGGCCACTGCGGTCCCGTTAGTCGGCGGGGGGGTTGGTGTTGCCGTGGGAGTCGGCGCCGGGCAGAAACTGCTCGTCGACATCACCTGAAACGTGTAGTTCCCGCCCAGTCCCGCCGTACCATTGACGGCGAAGACGACGATCGCAAAGCTGGTGTTGCCCGGGACGGTGAACTGGAACGACGTGATCAGCGGTTCAGAGGTGCCACTACTGATGCCGGGATCGCCCAGGTAACGGGAGGGATTGGCGATATCAGTCGCGACAAACGGCGCCAGGAAAGCAGCAATCTGATAGTTCGCATCGGACTGAGAATTTTTGGTTAACGCCGCTGATACACAGACTGGTGAGGACGACGAGTTGGTGAAAGTATAAGCGTCGAATGGAAACGAGCCGGCATCAGTATTCCCAGGGAAAGGATTCGTGATGCAGGTACCCTGCTCGTCACCTCGAAACAATCGCGTTGTCATCGTACCGGTAATGGCGGGCGCCGGCGGGCTGCCGAGATTGGCGGTGAAACCGCAACTAGCTGTCGGCGTGGGAGTCGGTGTCGGTGCAGTCAATTCGAATATATAGGCTGCCCCAGTGCTGGAGTTTTTATCCACAGCTCCAACCGGCACTGTGTTGCCATCGATGGCTACCGACGAACCAAATTGATCATGCGCCGCCGCATCACTCGCGGTCAGTTTCTGCACCTCTCCCCAGCCTTCAATTCCACCCTGATTCCGCTCAAAGATGTAGGCCGCCCCACCGGTGTCAATGTTCCTGGCCCAGGCTCCGACCACCAGTGTGTCGCCCTCGATCGCTACCGAAATACCGAATTCGTCAAGTAACGTCGCATCATCCGCGGTTAGTTCCTGCACTTGTCCCCAGCTTTCAACTCCATTCTGATTGCGCTCGAAGATATAGACCGCACCACTAGTGGCGCGGTTTCCATGATTAGCGCCGACCGCCACCGTGTCGATACTGATCGCTACCGAAATACCGAATTGGTCGCCCCCCACCGCATCACTCGCAGTTAGTTCCTTCAACTGTCCCCAGTGCTCATCACCACCCTGATTGCGCTCAAAAATGTAGGCCCTGCCAGGGACCTTACCGTAGGCTCCGACCACCACTGTGTCCGCGTTGATCGCGACCGACGAACCGAAAGAGGCATAATTCGCGGGATCACTTGCGGTCAGTTTCTGCACCTGTCCCCAGTTCTCAGTTCCACCCTGATTGCGCTCGAAGATATAGGCCGCGCCAACGGAGATATAGGCCGCGCCAGGGACACTGCCGTTAGCTCCGATCACTACTGTGTCGGCGTTGATCGATACCGACGAACCGAAAGAGGCATTCACTGCCGCATCACTGGCGGTGAGTTTCTTCACCTGTCCCCAGTTCTCAACTCCACCCTGATTGCGCTCGAAGATATAGGCCGCGCCAGTGTTGGAGTTTTTAAGCCAAGCTCCGACCACTACCGTGTCGACATCGATCGCTACCGATGAACCGAATTGGTCATTCACTGCCGCATCACTGGCGGTGAGTTTCTTCACCTGTCCCCAGTTCTCAACTCCACCCTGATTGCGCTCGAAGATATAGGCCGCACCAGTGTTGGAGTTCTTGCCGGAAGCTCCGACTACCACTGTGTCGCCGTTGATCGCTATCGAGTAACCGAATCGGTCATTTGCCGCCGCATCGCTAGCGGTTAATTTTTTCGTCTGAGTGAAAAGTGGATCAATCCGTAGTGGGTAAACTGCCTCGGTGTCATCTATCAAGAGCGAAATCTGTTTTCTGTCAACCTGGAAGCGGGCTTGTAATTGTCGATCCGACGCATCGGTAGCCCTTAGATGGTCATAGCGCAGCCAATGCTTGCCCTTGCCGCCAATCAGTTCTAACGCCTTTCCCGAATCCACCAGCACCGGTCTGACTTCACCCGTAACCGTCAGGCGCACTTGCAGCGGCGTTCCCGCGTGCCTTTTCCCGGGCGCCGCCGCCAGCGTAAAGCCTTGCTCGAGGCCATCCTTTCGGTTTTGATACCACTCGACGATCTCATCCGAACCTTCTTGGTCAGAATTATTGGATTGCGTAGCGAGTCGTCGGCTAATCTCGATGCGATTGCCATCGACTCGCATCGTTCCCGCTCCGGCAGACAGCATTCGACGACCATAACCGTAACTCCGCAGCCTTAAACGTGCCTGTAACGTGGTCGTGCGCTTATCGGTGAGTGGCTGCAACACTAAGTCGCGTCCATTGAAACGGGCCCTCAGCGTCTGCGCCGGATTTGTCGCTTCGTAAATTTCAGCCGCGTCGTTTTTTCGTAGGCTTGATCGCAACGAACCCGACTGTCGAGATTCCGGCTGCCGTTCGATCTGGTACTGTGCCACTTCGATCGAATTCTGCAGTCGATCATAAAGGCCGTGATCTTTCAGATAATAACTGGCTGACTTGCCTTGCAGGCTGGACAGCGGTTGGGTTGATTGCGCCGGTGAGGCTTTAATGGAATTGTCCAAGGCCAGGCGTTTAGACAGCTTTGAAACTTTGGTGGTTGGGCTATTTGGCTCATAGCCGTGCCGACTAATGATTAATGGCAGCGCAAACGCGACTAGAGCCAGGAGCGTGAGGGAAACGATTGTGCGAGAGCGCATTCCGAGGAAATCCTTGTTACAAAGAATCCGCAAGCCCCCTTGTATCAAAGTTACAACTACTCGGCAAGCCAGCTTGCATCAAACCGAAAGGCCCCGTGGGGTATCGGTTACTTTTCAATAAGCAGCCTTAATTCTCGGTCCGTTGGGAGTCTCAGAAATGAAGCCGTCTATGTGCCGGAGAAAAACAATGAGGGGTATGTGGACTTTAAAGATGGCGCGATTATGGCGCGATGGTGTTCTGATGCGTAGCGATCCTTAACTTACTTTGACGGCTGCGGATTCGGAAAATACTGCTTCATCTCACTTCATCTCGCCCTGTTGATGCCCCTCAAACCGTCTCATAATCTGTTGGTTCGGGGTTCGAATCCCTGCGGGGGCACCAGTTAACTTCATTAACTCACGATTCGCGACTTTCTATTGATCGGATTCGCACGTCAGCATTCGTGCATCGGTCGCCCAGTCAAAACACGCGATCGCCTTTTAACGCGATTGATAACGTCTCCTCATCTAAAGATCGAGAAACCGAAAAAAACCATTTGTACATCCACACCCGGATTGATGGGGGCGTGATAACCGTTGGAGATGTGGTTGTATTTATATCCGATCATGAAACTCCGCTGGTTGCTCTTGATAATCTGAACGCCTCCCTGGAAATCAAACGTGAAGTTGAAGCGTGCAGCTCCGGAGACCGGCACCTTCTCGTTGAAGTAAAGAAAGCCTCCACTGCTAGCGCCAAACGGTTGGACTCGCTTGTTCCGGCGAAAATTGAACTTCAGACCAATTGGTGAGATCCCCCAGCCGTACGCCCTCTTGCGCTGGAGAACAAAGCCACAGCAGGGTATAGAAGTAAGCCGAGAGTTTGAAAGAACCGCAACCGGAATCGCGTCGATAGTCCACTCGAAGGCGACCGTTTTGCTCGCCGCGAGGACCCGGCCGTAACGCAAACCAACGTTCCCAAATCGAGCGTCCGGCGTATAGCCAATCCAAGTGGTGGCGTCAAAGGATACACTTCCCCATATTCCGTATTCATTGGACCGTTTCTGAATTCCTTCAGTCATCTGCTGAGCGCCACTAGAAGATGTAGTGCTTGCCTGTGCTCTCGCAACCGCAGGAATGAATAGCATTGTTGCAGACAAGAAGGACGCGATTTTCTTCATCATTATGCCTTTTATGTTTCAGTCTTCGTGAATATTGCCCTAATCAATCCTAACGTTGTCTGGCTAATTCTTCATAGGAGATTTTTTGTGGTACTCCCGCTGCGCCAATTGGTTTTTACAAGCTGGGAATTAGGATGCCCTCCGAGGGCGCGATTATGGCGCGATGGCGTGCTGAGACGTAGCAAGATGTAACGAACTTTGACGGCTGCGGATTCGGCAAATACTGCTTCATCTCACTTCGTCTCGCCTTGTTGATGCCCCTCAAACCGTCTCATAATCTGTTGGTTCGGGGTTCGAATCCCTGCGGGGGCACCAATTGGATCAAGAAGTTACGGGCAGCGCCAGCGCTGCCCGTTTTCGTTTTGGTGCCTCGAGTGTGCCAACATCTGTACGCTGCACTGTTTGTCAATCATCAAGTCGATTCCAACGTCCTGCCCGGATGACGAGAAGACATCCAATGCTGTACTCGTGCGTTTCTCTAATCAATCGCGAGACGCTGAACAACCCCCGCTTTTGCGATTCGAGACCAGGCGATAACTTTCGGAAGCCAACGCGATCCTCTCGCCGTTGGATTTGAATGGCTGACTCCGCCAAAACACACAACAAAACCGTGCGAAAACAGTTGGCAAATCGTCTGCGAACTTGCATTTGGCGCCTACCGAATGGTGACGAAGGGGGCTGGCAAGCCAAGTTCATGGGCGCGGATTAAGTAGATTCGATAAGCTGGGTACCGTCGCTGCAATAACTTCCATCACAACCTACCGCTACGTAGTCCGCCCATTGGATCCCAGTTTGCTCGGCAGAGCGCTTCACGGACAGTGATGATGTCGCCCTGAGCTTCGGACCAACCCTGGGCGTTCACGATGCTCCTAAAGTAAAGCTGATCGTGTGAAGTATTGTTGGTCCAGGTAGGCGTAGCAAGCTCTCGACGCAAACAACACTCTGGTGTGGCATAGCTGAAGTTCGTGCAGCCCCCAGAAACTATCATGCCGCAGCAGACCATTTTCACTGCCGGATTTGTCTCGAAGGCCCTGGCGAACATCTCCAGATAGGAAGGAAACATGGTGTCGTCATCGTCGAAGAAGCAGACCAGGTCACCGCTGGCATAGCTAATTCCTTGGTTTCTGGCGTAGCTGGCGCTCACTATTTCAGGATGGACATAGACGCGGATGCGCTGATCGTTGAACTGGTAGTCACCAGTGCCCTCGTTGTCGATGATGATCAGCTCCCAGTTGCTGTAGGTCTGGTGCAGGATTGTTTGCACTGTTCGGAACAACGTGTGCGACCGCCGATAGGTTGGCATGATGATGCTGACTTTTAGCGGCTCGCGCTGATTTGAGTTCGGCAGTTCCGGGTCGGCGGCCGGAGACTGCGGCCTCAAAATCCAAATCACATCTTGTTCCTCACCTCCGTTTCGGAGAGTTGACTGGGCGTCGAGGAACCAGCCGGAAGTTGAGATGGGTCGTTGCAGGTCGTTGATGGCCCACTGAGTTTCCAGGAACTTTTCCCCTACCCACTGACTGCTGCTTGTTCCGATGACGGTCGGGGGAACGTAGAAGTCGACCACGACAGCTCGCCGCGCTACGCGCATCGCTTCCGAAAGGGCTTGCTCCATCAGCCACTGCGGCAGGTGTTCCAACACGTGCCGAAGCAGAACGACATCGAAGCGTTCGTCGGCAAACGGCAGGTTCCCGGCGTCAGTCGCAGCTACTGGGATCTCCGGAAACAGGTTGTGGGCCACGTTGAGCATTTCCTGGGTGACGTCGGCTCCAGCCCACGAGAAGCGCGGCCGATGATTTCGCAGGTACGGCCATAACGCGCCAGGGCCACATCCCACGTCGAGCAGAGAGTCGCCCAACCGCACCAACATCTCCGCCAGCGCCAGTCGATTGCTGGTTGCGGCTGCACGTTGCTGTTCGTCCTGCACGATCTTTCTGATTCGTGGCGCACTCCATTTGTGCCAGCTCTCCCAGTCTCGCCTGTGGCCTGGTGCGCGTCGCGGTTTCGACGAGCCATTTTCGTCCCGATATAAATTAGGATTTCCGATCTCTCGCGGCGAAGGAACTCCGGGTGAGGCCGCAATGTGATCGTATAACGCCTGGTTGGCGCTGGCCCAACTATCTTCCTCCGCGGGACGAGTGTGATTCAGATGCAACTGGCGTCCACGAAACTGTTCGATTTCAGTAGTCCGTTTGAGGCGTTCCCAGAATTCGCGGTCTTCTCGTCCCCAGCCGCGGAAGCGTTCATCGTGGCCGCCGATTTCGTGGTAGAGGCAAGATTCAACCCAGACACATCCTCCTTGTGAGGTATCGAAAAGGCGACCGTCATAGTTATTTGTTTCCAGCGGACGCAGCGGCTCCGCCAAATAATCGCTGATGGCCATCTCAGTGGCTGCGGCATCCAGATAAAGTACTTCGCTATAAGGCAGAATAGCGCGCTTCCCACTCTCAAAGGATTGCAAACCACGGCGTAAAAAATCGGGCGCGACTAATAGATCGGCGTCGATCAAGCACAGGACGTCACATTGTCCTTCCGGCGCGCACGCTCCGACGTTGAATCCCCAGCCACGATTGTACGGCCCCGGGTTGTAGGAAAAGATGTACTTGTCGACGAAAGGCGCCAGCTCGCGCTCGAGCCGCGGCGACTCGTCCTGCTCAACGACAACAATCCGATAGCGCCAGCGTGGCAGGTCTTGAAGATTGAGCGCTTGCAAACAAACCCTGGCGTTGGCCAAGCGTTCAGGTTCCGCCGCAGCCGCACGGATTCCCATGACGACGGTTATGCTCCGCGGCTCGCCGTTATTGCGCTCGAAGAGTTCGTGAAGAGATGCTTCGATTGCGCCAGCGGGAACGTCATCTACCGGCGCGCCCGCTGACGTTTCAGCACGGGTTGTGTACCACTGATGATGTACAAGCCCCTCATACTCTGATCCCAGGTAGACTGGTTCGGAGATGCTGCCACGTCGCTGCGCGGAGGTCCGTGCGAGACCGGCGATTTGATAGCCGCGTTGTTTCACTACATGACTAATTCGTTCGGCAACGTCGAACTGGCTGGCTTGGTCCTTCTCATTCAGAAACGAAAGATGCAACTCTTCTAAAGTTTCCCGGGCGATCAACAGGCAAGCAGGATGGACGTAGTCTCGATGGTGCCTGATGCCGGCCACTTTCACCTGCTCGCTCAAAGCGGCGCGGAGTCGAGGTAGCCATTCATCGCAGAGTGGGAAGGCATCGCTGTCTAACGTGAGGATGTAAGGTGAGTGAGTTCTACTCCTCGCCAATTCCAGGGCCGGGCCGTGTCCAAGGTTGGTTTCACTGCGAATCAAATCAATGTCGCCGCGCTGGGCCAGTAGCTTTAACCATTGTTCGGTGCCATCGCTCGAAGCATTGTCGACGACAACCAGGCGCGCATCCTGGCCGTTAGTGTGTCGCAGCGTTTCAAGGGTCGACAGGCGCGTCATCTCCAGCGCGTTATGGACAACCATCAGGATGTTATAGGTTGGTATGGAACTATTGCCGACTGGTTCTACATCGACGGGTGCGAGAGAAGGCGCGAGGTTGTACTGACTTGTTTGGGTGTTTTGATTCAGTTTTCTGTAGAAGCTCAAATCTTCTCCCATGAACGACTCCAGGTCATTGGAATAGCGTGTCCAATATGAACAGTCGAAGCTTTTCGGGCTCGTGTTTTTCGCATGCACCATAGCGACGTAAAAACGATAGTCGCTCAGTGCCACGCGACGCTCCATGGGGCGGTCCCAAACAAAGCGCGTGTCTGAAGCCACTTGAATATTTGCAAAAGGCGAGCGCCGCCAAAAGTCACGCGTGTAGAGCAGCGAACCTCCGGCCAGCCACGGGCACTGGTTATCCGGATACTGATATAGCCACACTTCATCGCCGTCGAGGTGGTAGAAAAGCATCTGCTGCAGTCCGCAGACTTCCGCGTCTTCACTAAGCAGCGCTTCCACCTGATAACTTATGCGGTGCGGAGCCATCCAATCGTCATCATCCCAGTGCATGATGAGCTCGGCCTGGCAAGTCTCGACACACTCATTTCGTTTCGCTCCCAGAGCCCGGCTACCGGAGAGACGAACGTAACGTATCTGCGGATCTTCAGGCACCAGATCAGCAACGCAGTCGGCGCCATCATCCACGATGACCAGCTCTTTATTTGTATAGTCCTGCGATTGAAAATTACGAATCGCCTGGGGCACGAAGAGGCGGCGGTCTGCCGTAGGCATCACGCATGAAACGAGAGGTTGAGAAGAATCAGGCACGACGAGCCTGGCTCCCTTTGCGAGGGTTGTTTTGGGCGCCGAGTTTGTCAGCGCCCTAAACCTTATTGCCCTCAGGTGATGGTTACTGTTTGCACTGACGACTGACCAAGTACTTGAACGCTAACCGTGTAAGTACCGCGCGGAAGAGCCGCGAATACAAAAGCGCCTGCAGCATCTGTGGTGGCGACCCGGCTTCCAATTTGACCAGTAAGATTGATCGTAGCCGCAGCCACCGCGGCGCCGTTGTTATCTAACAATGTTCCGCGAATGCTATTGTTGGCGCCCGTGGCGCCTGGCGGACCCTGAACAGCGGTCGCTGTCAGGTTCAATCCCGTAACCACTGGAACCGCTGGAGGCGCCAGCCAAAACCACATGTCGAGATCCCCGCCGCGGCGCTTGTCTCCGCTCGGGAGATCCAGATCCACTCGGTCGGGATCGCGTGGCGTTCCAAAAACATCGGCGTCCAAACTCAGACGCGGATCTTCGCGCGAAAAAATGAAATTGCCTTTGATGGTCACATGGGCCAGCACCCGATCGACGATCTGACGTTGCTGTAATCGCGAGAAAAGGATCTGCTGCAACCACTGGTTTGCCTCGCTCGTAGGAGACCACAGCATCCGCTGCTCCTGAATCGAGACTTGTCCTCCTAAAATCAGCGGCTGAAATCCAACGATCTGTGAAAAGTCCCAGACATTGGTGTCAGTGCCAATCGGATAAGGCAAATCAAGCGTGACAAAGCAGGTGGGCTTGCCGGCCACCGCGCTTTCTCTAAACGAGGTGGGAGGTGGCGAGCCGCCGCCGGAGTTTGGCGCCAGGGCTCGGTCGCAATTGATCACCAGGCCTTTCTGCAAACGAGACACCGGTACCAGCGTGTCGTTGTCTAACGGTTTTTGATCGGCAACAGTAAGGATCTCCCGGACTCTAATTCCCGGGTCCTCGGCAGCGGCGCTGAAGTTGGCATTGAAGTGAAGCGCGGGCGCAAATGGATTGCCTTCATCGTCAAACAACGTCGCTTCTACCTGCAGACAGCGCGGCCTGCCCGTGGAGGCTCCCAGTTGCCAGACGCACTGGGCCACGCCATCGTCATCCGTCTCTACAATTACAGACAAACCGGAGTTGGTGAGAGACTGCAGCGTGCCTGCTCCAGCACGAGCGGTAAACCTAACTCGCGCTCCTGACACCGGTAGGCGGCCGTTAGTTACTCCCACCTCGAGCGGGCACAGCAGTCGCTCGCCTGGCGCTGCTTCTTGTCCGGTTCCGCCGACGTAAAAGAAATCAAGCAGATCGGTAAGCGGTGGAAATGTAGTGCGACAGTCCTTGAGTTGCAGAACACCACTCGTCACCTCCAGCAGCGCGAGACGACAGAAATGATGACGCACACCCCGCGGTGGCTGGGGAATGGGATGTAGGTTCGGGATCTTGAAAGGCGGCCACTCGATTTCGCGAGTGATGGTCCGAGCAGGGATCAACCAGTAGTCGCCGGCGTGGTATGTACCCGGAGCAAACAGGACCTGGACTCCGGCCTCGATATCGGTAAACACGTTAGCGGTTGCCGGCACTGCATTTTGATCGGCGTCTTTCGTTTGGTCCCAGCGCCGGAGCTTCAGCCCCGGTATCAGCTTCGCGAACGAGGCCAACGAACTCTTAAAAGTAATCTCGCGCGTGGCGGGGTTGACTTTGTCAATTTGCACCAAAGCTCGAGGCTGGGCTTTCAGAGTTGATTCTTCGTCGACCAGCTCGACCCACTGACCATTGCCAAAGCTCAGCAATTCATCCTTGCCGGTTTCTTTAACGGTGGCGACGTCATCAGCGATGCTCACTACCGTCGTTTCCACCGAAGCGTTTTCGCGCGACCACTTGAACGTTACCGGACCACCAGCGACGGTGAGCGTGCCGCCCCGTTGAATTTCGACCCGATACAACTGATTTTCGAGCCGGCTGTAGCCGCTGGTTGGCGGCAACAAGCAGGGATCTTCTTCGGGTTTGGGAGGCGCGGTCTGCGCATTGAGTGTGCCAGTACTGGGGGCGATGATTTGCTCGTATTCGGCGAATCGACTCTTACAGCGAAAGCCGCCCATGGGAGGACTACCCGGGGGGCTTGTCTCCGTGACCCGTACCAATTTTACTTGCCAAACATTCTGGAGTCTGGCCGTCGTATCCGGACCACCGAGCGCCACCTCGCGAATCAGTTGATCATCGAGTGCGGTGCGTTCCTGTTGCCAGGTGTCCAGGAATACGACGTAGCGGCCATTCGGCAGGTTCAACCGGCGCCCCGGCCCGGGAGGACTTGTCGGCGGGCTGGTAACAGCGACAGTAAAGTCCGGATTTGGAAGATAGGGTTGAGTGATGTAAGTGCTTTGCGCCTCTAACTCACACAGCAATCCGTCCACGTAAATGCGTCCGGCGGAGATCGTAAGGTTTCTACCGTCCGGCGTGGCGCCAATTTTGAAGCCGCCATTTTTTCGTGGGACTCCACATCGCCCGATGACGTCGATCGCCTCGGTTTCGGTGCGATACAACTGAATGTCGAGTTGTTCGTTCCAATCCGCATCCAGTTGCACGCGTCCTTGTTGCATAAGCACGCCGCTGTAGTGTTTGTTCTTCCGAAACAATCTGCGGCTATAATCGCCTGGCATGATGGTCCTCCTCCGTGAGGGCTAACTCGCGAGAAAAATGCCCGCCTCTAATCCAAAACGCAGGTATTCGGTGAGGCTGGTGCTGAGATTAGTTTCGCGCTGTGGTTGATACAGGTCGTGAAATGCACCCATCTCCGCCTGGTCGTCCGCCCCCTGACGAACTTCCTCCGCACAAAGCTGGTTGAGTTGACAATACCCTGCATCGCCGTAGCGCAACGACGTGAACACCGGTTGCACGCGCGTGGCGTCTCCGGTAATTGCGGGCTGACATCGATACAAACGTGGCACGCGAGATCCGGGCGGAACATATGAGAAGCGAATGCAACCCGCCTGCAACCGTTCAACGTAGACAGGCGCCGGCCAGGAATCTCCCGTTTCCAGATCTGCAAAGAAAATTGTGTTGGACGCCAACTCCACGGTTAGCGTGTTGACCTTTCCGATGA